>OCMB01000035.1_pt1 | contig 43192 bp, 40 predicted proteins | sample 1496101 | NCBI WGS metagenome assembly OCMB01 (sample SAMN01760949, study PRJEB22395) | human gut metagenome | reverse complement strand
TTTTTTTAATTAATTATTTATTTTTATTATTTAATTAATAATTAATTTTAAATAATTAATTATTTATTTTTTATTATTAATTAATTTATTAATAATTAATATATAAATAAATTAATTAAATTTATTTTATTTTTTTATTTATTATTTATTTGCAAAAAAAATATATAGATAAAAATATATCTATATATTTTTTATTTTGGTGCACCATCGCGGGATCGAACCGCGGACCTTCTGATTAAGAGTCAGCTGCTCTACCAGCTGAGCTAATGGTGCATACAATAATACTTAAAGCTTTTTAATTATATTACCTTTTAGCATTATTGTCAAGTATTTCGTTGGTTTTATTTTCAATTGCAGTATTTTCTGTTTGTTTATTTTCTATCTCATTATTTTCATTTTCTTTTTTTGTTTCAATTTTTGTCTCTTCTTTCGTTCCTTTTCTAATTATTCTATCTAGTGCGCTATATTTATCTCTTGAAAGTAATGTATTTGAAATTATTATACCATCTTTTCTAACTATTTTATAAGCTTCACTAATACAACCATCGTGACCATTTTGCTTTATAATCTCTTCACCTTTCTCTAATTCATCGTCTTCTTCATATACAATTTTTCTTTCTATTTTTGAAATTATTTTTGATTGTATTATTATTTCAGGTTCATCGTCTTCTTTTATTCCACAAATTGATATTAAATTAACACCGTTCTTCGCTGTTGCAACTATTTTTATTGGATACTTTCTAGTATTTTTAAATTTAAAATCTAGTGAGCCCCAAGACACTGTAGCATCTCTACTTGCATCCACATATGAACTCTCAAAATAATGATTGTATCTCTCAACTATATCAAGATTAGCATATAAGACTGCGTTATATAGTGTTGAAGAAACCTGGCAAATACCTCCTCCAACAGTTTGCACTACTTGGCCTCCTGCATATGCTCCAGCTTCTTTATATCCAGCATCCATAGTTCTTTTTCCTACAATTTGATTATAAGAAAATACTTCACCAGGCATTATTATTGTATTATTTATTTTTTCTGTTGCCAATCTTATATTTGTTGCCCTATTTGAATTTCCAACATCGTATTTTGTAGAAAATGTTGATATAGTATCCGGAAACGCTTCCTCTCCTAAGTCACTTAACGTCTTATTTGGAATTACTATTTTTAAAGGAATTATATATTCTTCCTTATCTTCGCTAATTATTTCCTGGGCCTCATCTAAAGAAATATCAAAATCAATTCCATTTACATGTGGGTGTACAGTTGTTGGATTCTCTGTTATATATGCATCCTGCGCTTCTTTATAAATTTCGCTATGAATTTTTTCTATATCTATGTTATCAGCTTTAACATATTCCACAGGAATTGTTATTGTACTTATATTATCATTTTTTATATTTAATATTTCATCTTTAATTTCTTTTTCTAACTTTTCTTTATCTACTAATATTCCATCTTTGCCTTTTGTAATAATAAGTTGTTCGTCTTCTATAAAATAACTATACTGCTCAACTTTTCCTGGTATTTTTTCACTAATATCATTTATTAATTCATTTAATTTATTATCATCTAATTCTACTGATAAATTAAAATCTTTTTTAAATAAAAATGTTTTTATTATTTCAATATTATTAATAAATATATTATTTTTTCTTCCTATTAAATAGGCTTCTTCTATTTTATTATTAATATCATATTTTACATTTATATCATTTGGAATTATATTAATTTCATTTTCATCATATTTTATTATTATTTTTTTATTTATTTTTCCTTCTATTAATTTATTTATTTTTTCGTTTGCTTCCTCTTTAGTGCAATTTGATATATCCACTCCCTGTAAGCTTACACCTTTTATTATTTTATTATTCGGAATATTAATAATTGCAAATATTACCGAAAATATTAATAATATAAATAAAATAATAATAATAATTCCTATTATTTTAGTATTTTTTTTATTTATTTTTTCCATTTTATTTTTATTTCCTCCATAATAATATTAGCATAATAAATTTATTTTTACAATCTAAAATAATATTTTTATTTGTATAGACTTTTTGTCCATTTTACAATATAATTAATAAAAAAATAGGAGACTAATATGATAGGTGAATTAATTTTTAGAATACGTAAAGACAGACATATGACAAAAGCAGAACTTGCAAGAAATGCTAATGTAAATTTAGGATATATTGGTCATATAGAAAAAGAAGAGCGCACACCAAGCCATAAAGCATTAAAAAAAATATGTGCTTCTTTAGATGTGCCATATCAGCAAATTATGTATACATACGATAAAGAAACTTCTGAAGAACATAAAGAATATGATTTTATAGAGCATATCGCCTATAACTCTATTCCCGCAATAAATAATGTGGATGATTTAATTTTTTGTCCTACTAAATTTGGAACTGCTTCAGTTGCTATAAAAATAAATGATACTAGCATGGAACCTACTCTTACAAAGGGCTCATATGCTTATACTGAATTTAATTCTCCTCTTAATAATAAAGATATTGGATTATTTTATTTTCAAAATAAATTATTAATTCGTAGATTTATTATAAGAAGTAATTTTATTTTATTAAAATCAGACAACTCTGGTTTTCCTGATGTAAAAATATCTAATAAAGATGATTTCTATATTGTAGGAAAAATTTTGGGAACTAATACAGATTATTAAAAAATAATGAAAATTTTTGTAAAATTTTATTAAAAATACTTGCATATATCTTTTTTTAATATTATAATAATTTTGACAAAAGATAAAATAGGAGTTAATATCATGGAACTGGTAAAAAATATATTTTTCAATACTGATAAATTAATTGAAAATACAAAAATAAAAATTTCTTATACAGGAACTTTATTTGAGCAAAATTCTGATAAAGTATTTATTCATTATGGATTTGGTGAGAATTGGGATAATGTATCAGAAGTAGAAATGAATAAAACAGATTTAGGATTTCAAGCTGAATTAGATTTACCTTCTAGCGAGGTTTTAAAATTATGTTTTAGAAACAGTGAAAATATTTGGGACAATAATAATGGTTCAGATTATTCATTCAATATAGAAAAACCACAAGTTGCATTAATAGCTTTAGATTCATCAAAAGAACTAGATACTTCAAGAAGATTAAAAAAATCTTATATCTGGAGCAAAAAAATAAGATTAGCAATTTATAAAATAATTCATTATTTTCCAAAAATCATTTCAGGAAATTATAAGAAAAAAGCTATAATAGAAAAATAAGTCGAATATATCGACTTATTTTTTATATTAACCAACCTCCATTAATAGAAATTATTTGTCCTGTTACATAGCTATCTTCTAATATCCATTCTACACACTTAGCTATATCTATAGTGTTCCCTATTTTTCCTAATGGTATTTCCTCTTTTAATTCTTTTATTTCTTCATTATTTAATTCTTTATTCATATCAGTATCTATAATTCCTGGCGCAATACTATTTACTCTAATATTAGAAGGTCCAAGTTCTTTTGCTAAAGACTTTGTTAAAGCATCTATTCCAGCTTTAGAAACAGAATAATGAGATTCACAAGAAGCTCCCGTAATTCCCCATATAGATGATATATTTATTATGCTTCCAGACTTCTTAGGAATCATATATTTTAGGCCTTCCTGGCACATATAAAATACTGAATACAAATTATTTTTCATCATATTTTCCCAATCTTCATCAGTAATATCGTTAAATACTTTTATTTGAGAAATACCTGCATTATTTATTATTCCATCTACATTTCCAAAGGTTTTTATTGAATATTCAATTAATCCCTTTGCCTCTTCTCTTTTAGATACATCGGCTTTATATGCACATACATTTTTACATGCATTTATTAACTCTTGTTCTAATTTTTTTGCTTGCTCTTCGGATTTATTATAGCTAAATACAATATTATATTTTGTAGACAAAAGCTCTACTATGCTTTTCCCAATCCCTTTCGCTCCACCAGTTACTACAATTGTTTTTCTCATATTTTCTCCTTAAAATAATTAAATAAACAAAAAATCAAGCAAGTTATTAACAAGCTTGATTTTAAGTTATGGAGCCACTTATCTGATTCGAACAGATGACCTACTGATTACAAGTCAGTTGCTCTACCAGCTGAGCTAAAGTGGCATATAAATTGGTGACCCCGACGGGAATCGAACCCATGTCTCCGCCGTGAAAGGGCGATGTCTTAACCGCTTGACCACGGGGCCGTTTGGCCTAGGATTTAATCAAACTTAAATCCTAGAATTTGGTGAGCCATCGCGGACTCGAACCGCGGACAACTTGATTAAAAGTCAAGTGCTCTACCACCTGAGCTAATGACCCAAATATTAATTGGCCAACGCATTATAAATTCTACAACATTTTATTTCATTTGTCAACCACTTTGGAGAATTTTTTTGATTTTTTTAAATAAAACTCCTATTTTTTTAATATTCGGTACATTATTTATAATTATATTATTTATTTAGTTCTTCTATTACTTCATTTACATCTATTCCATGAACTTCACAAGCTTCTTCTATTGTTTCCATTTGAGCAGCAGGGCATCCTAAGCAACCCATTCCTTTTCTCATTAATATTTCTGCTTTTTCTGGGCATTCTTTTAATAAATCTCCTATTTTCGTATCTTTATTAATCTCCATTATCTTCACTCCTCTCATAAATATTGTTTATCATAATTAATATTTTAACACATTTTTTCAAAAATGTATAGACAAATTGAAAATATTATAGTATATTGGAAAAAACTGGAAGGAGTGATTTGCTGTTAATCTTACAAATTTATTTTTTATAGTATTATTCTTTAATCTTTTTATAACTTTATATTCAATTTATACTTTCTTTGATTTATATATTTTTCATAGTCTTCAAGGTTCCAAATTAAATATATTAGAAAAAAATAAATATGGAGGTGATAATCTTAAAAATTAAACTTTTAAAATTTATTTTTATAATACTATTATCTTTTATATTAATTCATATTGGTGTTATTATTTTTTCTCCCGTTTTTTCAAGCAATAATATTACAATTTATTTTTATGAAAAATCTTTAAATATTTTTCCATCCAATCCTATTTTATGGCACATATTAAAACTTTTATTTATTATTTCTTACACTCATGTATCTGTTTTTATTTCCACATATTTGTCCTGCTTTATTCATCCCAAAAATAAAAAAAGAAATTTAAATAAATCAGATAATAATTCCAAAAATTGTTTAAAATTATTTATTGGTTATAGCAATGATAATCCTATTTATATTCCTGAATTAGGTCTATATCAGAACATATTAATAACTGGAACTATTGGTACAGGTAAAACCAGCAGTGCAATGTATCCTTTCACAAATCAATTAATTTCATACAAGGCATCTGTAAAATCTGCAAAAATCGGTATGTTAATATTAGATGTAAAAGGAAATTATTATAATAAAGTATTAGAATATGCCCAAAAATATAATAGACTAGATGATGTAATTGTTATTGAATTAAATGGCAAATATAAATATAATCCTTTACACAAGCCACATTTGAAACCATCTGTAATTGCTAACCAATTAAAAAGTATTCTTCTATTATTTTCTCCAAACAATTCCGAATCATACTGGTTGGACAAAGCCGAAGAAGTTCTTTGTGAAGCTATTAAACTTTGTAGATTATATAATAATGGATATGTAACATTTACTGAAATTCATAACTTAATTACAGAAGAATCATATTATACATCTAAAGTAGAAGAATTACGAAAATCATTTATTTTAAATAAATATTCACAAGACCAATTATACGAACTCCATTCTAGTTTAAATTTTTTTAATAAAGAATTTTTTTCATTAGATCCACGTACATTAAATATTCTAAAATCTGAGATTACCCGTATCACAAATTCATTTGTATCCGATTATTCGATTAAAGATACTTTTTGCTGCGAAGAAAAAAAGTTGAATTTTCTTGGTTTCACAGAATTAATCAATGATGGAAAAATCGTAGTTTTAAACATGAATATTAATGAGTACCGAAATTTATCAAAAATAATAGCTGCTTATTTAAAAATGGATTTTCAAACTGAAGTAATGTCTAGACTTTCTAACAACAAAACTCCACAAAGAATAACTGCTTTTATTTCAGATGAATATAGCGAATATGTAACTGCAAATGACGCAAATTTCTTTTCTCAAAGTAGAGAAGCAAAATGTATTAATATTATTGCCACTCAAAGTTATACCTCTTTATTAAATACATTGAATAATCAATATTCTACCAAAGTAATTATTCAGAATTTAGTAAATAAAATTTGGTTTCGTACAGATGATATTTTTACTATAGAAGATGCTCAAAAACAAATCGGAAAAACCGAAAAAACAAAATCATCAAAAACAATATCTGAAAATTCTCAAAAGGCCTCTTATAATTATTTAGTAAATTCTTTCAACGCTAGAGATTCTAGTATTAGTGAAAGTATAAATACTTATTCTCAATTTGATTATATATATGATACTAATTATTTCACTCAAAATTTAGAAACCTTTTCTGCCCTTTGTTTTATTTCTAACGGCTCAAACATTCTTCCCCCTTGCAAAATAAATTTAATACCTTATTTTAAAAGTCAAAAATAAGAAAGGACTGATTTTATGAAGAAAAAATATTTTTTTATTTTTTATATTTTTATATTTATTATTATTTTCAATATTCCATCTACTGTATACGCTAGTGACCCTAAAATAATTTCTAAATTAAATTCCGCATTATCTACAATTGAATCATGGCTTATAAAATTAGCTACTCCAGCTGCTGCAGTAGCAGTTGGTACCGGTGTATTTATGAAAAAATTCAGTTTTGGAGATGAGGAACGTATTAGAACGGGGAAAAAATTAATTAGAACATCACTTTTTTCCTATGGGTTTATTTTAGCAATAGATTTAATTTTATCTGCTATAAAAAGTTTAATAAATTAATTGAAAGGTATTTTTATGAATCCATCACAAATTGATTATTCAAAAATAATAATTGAAACATTAAACACACTATTTTCCAATCTGCTTTCTTCTATAGATACTACCCTTTATTCTCTTTTAGATAATATTGTATTTATTGACACAGATATTGTTGAAAATTCATTTTTTAATAATGTTTTTGGTTCTGTATTTAATATTGGACTAATTTCAATTGCTAATTCTCTTTTATGGGGATTTACAATTTATTATTGCTGCAAGCTTATTTTCTCTTCTTATATAACGACAAATATTGAACACCCATACCAATTTATATTTAAAGCATTAATTTTTTCTGCCTGCATCGCAAGCTCATTATTCTTATGTAAAGAAATAATTTTTATAAATTCTTTAATTTGTTCAGCCATTCGTGAAATAGGCTCCACATTATTTCACACAGATATATCATTTTTAAATTTAATAAATAAGCTTGACTTGGCAATATATAATAATTTTAATTCTATTGATTTATTTTCATTTAATGGATTAATAAAATCATTTATAACATTTGAATTATTAAATTTACTATTTTCTTATTCTTTAAGATACATAATGGTTCAGGTCCTCGTTCTTTTATCACCTTTTGCTTTCCTCTCGTTAGTTACTCAGAGCACATCTTGGTTATTTAAAACCTGGATTAGAAATTTTATTTCTTTATTATTAATTCAAATATTTATTTCATTTATATTATTAATTATTTTTTCAATGAATATAAACAGTAATTCTTTATTTAGTCAATTAATGTATATAGGCGCCATTTATGCACTTAGCAAATCTAATTATTTTTTAAAGGAATTAATTGGTGGTTTATCTACAGATATAAATGCACACATTGGCTCTATTCGTTCTTTAATAAAATAAAAGGAAGTGATTATTATAAAATTTATTTTTCCATCTAATTATAATTTTAAGCCCAAATTACTTGGTATCATAGATTACAATACAGCTTTTTTTAATATATTATGGGATATTTTTATTTTCTGTTTTATAAATTTAATATTTTCTTCATTATCATTAAAAATATTTATTTTTATTATTTTTTGTTTTCCTTTATTTTTATTTAGTATTATTGGTTTTAATCAGGAAAATATTTTGTATGTATTTTATTATATTTTTAAATTTATAATTTCAAGAAAAATATATTTATATAAACAAATTTAAGTTTTAATTTTATATTAACTTTACCTTGTAAATAAACGCAAATAATGTTATAATTTGTTTAATTATGAGGTGTTAATATGAAACTTGAATCGGTAAATGAATCTTTAATGTTTTCTCAAACTAGCTTGCCAGATATATTCTTTACAGAATATTTTTCGCAGGCTTCTTCTGATGCAATAAAGGTTTATTTATATTTACTGTTTCTTTCAAAATATAGTAAAGAAATAAAAATAAATGATTTGGCAAAAAAACTTGAATTACCTTTAAAAACAATTCAAGATTCTGTAAAATATTGGGAAAATGAAGGATTATTATTAAAAAAGACTTCTGGCTATGAGCTTACTAATATTCAAGAACTAGAACTTAGAAAATTATATAATCCTAGAATTAGTTTGTCTCCTGAGGCAATTCAAAAAACAGCTCAAAACCAATACCGTGCCAAGGCAATTGAAAATATTAATAACGAATTTTTTCAAGGAGTTATGCCTCCTTCTTGGTATGGCGATATCGATTTATGGTTTTCAAAGTATTCTTTTGACGAAGAAGTTATGATTGCACTATTTAGATACTGTTTTGAAAGGTCAGCTTTGCATAAAAATTATATTCAAACAGTTGCAGAAGCTTGGGCAAATAATAATATAAAAACTTTTAGCGATCTTGATAAATATTATGAAAGACAAGAAGCTTTATCAAAAATATATAAAACTATCTCAAGGAAACTTGGTCTTAATAGGCAATTATCACAATATGAAACAGCATATATTGATAAATGGGTAATAGATTTTGGTTATGACTTAAAAATAATAGAAATAGCATTGAAAAAAACTACAGCCAAAACAAATCCAAGTTTTGATTATATAGATAAGTTAATCTCATCCTGGCATGAAAGAAACTTAAAAACACCTGAATCAATTGAAAAGTTTATATTAGATTCTAAGCAAAAAAATAAAGATATAAAAAGTTTTGAAAAGAAAAATGGTTACAACAATTATAATCAACGCTCATATGATGATTTTTCTAATTTATATGCAAATAATTCCGTTAGCATATAAAAATATATAATGCAGGATGTGGTATTTTGAATAATACAAATATAAAAGATTTACTTTATGAGTATCAAAAGAAAAGGGATTTTGCAAAGCTTAAAGCAAGGGAACTAAAAAAAGAAATATATTCTAAAAATAAACGTCTTGAGGAGATTGATTCTCAATTAGCAAAGTTCTCTATAGATACTGCAAAATCTTTATTATCTAGTAATTCTAAAGAGTTATTAGACCAATTAAACTTAAAAATAACAACATTAAAAAATGAGAAAAAAACACTATTAAAAAATATGGGAATATCAGAAAATGACCTTTTGCCAAAATATGAATGTTCAATTTGTAATGATACAGGATATATTCAATCTGGTTATAATACTAAAATGTGTACATGCTTAGAACAAAGATTATTTGATTTAGAATATAATAGTTCAAATGTTTACAATATGCACAATCACACATTTGAGAATTTTAATTCATCTTATTATTCAGATACTCCAGATAAAGAAAAATATGGATCAAATATTTCTCCTAGACAAAATATAGAAATAATAAAAAAATTATCTTTAAATTTTATTAATAATTTTGATAATATTGAAGAAAAAAACTTATTATTCACAGGCAATTCTGGTCTTGGAAAAACATTCTTATCTAGCTGTATCGCAAATTCTTTATTAAAAAAGGGAAAAACTGTACTATATCAAACAGCTCCAATTATGCTAGATTCTATAATAAATTTTAAATTGCGGTAAGTCTACATCAAGTATCAACATATGTGAACAATTGCTAAACGTAGATTTGCTTATAATCGATGATTTAGGAACTGAAAGCATGAATAATATGAAATTTGCAGAATTATTTACTTTGATAAACTCTAGGCTATTACCACAGAGTAATAAAGTTACTAAAACAATTATTAGTACTAACTTAGATATGAATAATCTTTCAACAATTTATGGCGAACGCATGATTTCACGTTTCGTTGGTAGCTATAATATTTGTTACTTCTTTGGTGATGATATAAGATTTAAATTACATAACAAAAAATTAAAGTTATAAGATTAAATTCTTATAACTTTTTATATTGGCGGAAGCGAGAGGATTTGAACCTCCGCGGCCCTTACGAACCCTAGCAGTTTAGCAAACTGCCCCCTTCAGCCACTTGGGTACGCCTCCATTTTATAAAAAAATGGCGGAGAGGGTGGGATTCGAACCCACGGTAGGCTACAAACCTACGCCAATTTTCAAGACTGGTGCCATAAACCAACTCGACCACCTCTCCACAACTATTATCTGTGACAATCTATATACTATCACAGTTTTAGTCGTTTTGTCAATATTTATTATATATTTTTTTATAAACCTACTCTTTTTATTATTTCCTATTTTTACCTTATTATTCTAATTATTATTAATTGCCTTATATATAGCTTCCTTTTCTTCTTTTGATAAAGCATATGAAGACTCACCTTTTTCTACATTCTTACAATATATATTTGATGAATCTCTTGTATATATTCCATTTAGTACTATTCCAGAATTCTCTTCATCTAAAATAGCCACAGCAAAACTTAAATTACTGCCAGTATCCTTATAAGCATTGTATCTAACCAAACCTATTTTTTGTAAGCATTTATTCTCTTTGTTCTCTAACACTTCACAATACTTTTCAATCTCTTTATTCTCTTGTTTTATGTCTTGAACTTGGGAAACATAGTCTTTAATCATAATATCTATATTCTCACCTTTCCCAAGTTTTGCCATAAAATCAGAGTAATTTTTACGTAATTTTGATAATTTAATATTACTCAAAACATATAATACAAAAATCAATACATTTATTACTAATATAACAATCATCAAAATATTTGAACTAAAAAAGCCTTCCATCTATTCGCTCCTTATTTTATTAAAGATAAAATTCTCTCTAAATCATCATTTGAAGCATATTCAATAACAATTTTGCCCTTTCTTTTTCCTGCTTCTAACTTAACTTTTGTTCCAAAGAAACCTTGAAATGAGTTTTCTATATCTCTATATATGGCTTCATATTTTTTTGCTTTATCTTTATCTTTTTTTGGAAGTTGTTTTACATTATTTACTGCTAATTCAGCATCCTCAACTTTTTGGTTATTTTCTATAAATCTTTTTGCCATCTCATATTGCTTCTCAGGGTCTTCAATTCTTAATAAAGCTCTACAATGTCTCTCTGTTAAGTTATTTGCTAATACTAAATCAATTACTCTTTTATCCAAATTTAATATTCTTACAGAGTTTGTAACACTTGCTCTACTCATTCCAAGCTTATCTGCTAATGCTTGTTGACTCATTCCATAATCATCCAAAAGTTTTCTTAATCCCATAGCCTTCTCTATAGGGTTTAAATTCTTTCTTTGAATGTTCTCTATTAAAGCAATTTCTCTATTTGTTTGCTCCTTGTTCTCTCTTATTATACAAGGCATTTCTGTTAGCCCTGCTTTTTTAGCAGCCCTCCATCTTCTTTCTCCGGCTATAATTTCATAATAATCGTCTTTCTTAGTAACAATTATTGGTTGAATAACACCATACTCTTTTATAGAATTTGCTAATTCCTCTAAGCTTTCTTCATCAAAATTTTTTCTAGGCTGTTCCCTATTAGGTTCTATTTCTACTATTTTAATCTTTTCTATTACTTCTTTTTCGTTATCCTCTTTTCCTTTATCATCACTAGCTTTATAATTATCACCAAATAAAGCATCTAAACCTCTTCCTAATCCTGTTTTATTAGCCATAATACCCTCCTATTTCATATGTTTTGCTTTTTGCTCTTCATCATTTATTTTTAAAAATTCTTTCGCAAATTTTTCATAACTCTTTGCTCCTTTAGACTTTGGATCATACAAAGTTATTGGCATTCCATAGCTTGGAGCTTCACTTAGTTTTACATTTCTTGGTATAATATTTTTATACACTTTATTATCAAAATACCTCTTTACTTCTTTTACTACCTGGTTCGATAAATTCGTTCTAGCATCGTACATAGTAAGCAATGCGCCCTCTATATACAAACTTTTGTTCATGTGTTCTCTTACTAATTCTATTGTGTTTATAAGTTGTCCAAGTCCCTCTAACGCATAGTATTCACACTGTATCGGAATTAATACACTATCCGAAGCTGTAAATGAATTTAATGTAGTTAGCCCTAATGATGGCGGACAATCGATTATTATAAAATCATATTGATCTCGTATTTTATCAATTTTCTCCTTTAACCTATGTTCTCTATTTTCCATTGAGACAAGTTGAACTTCAGCTCCTGCCAAATTAATATTAGATGGGCACAAATCAAGGTTCTTTACATTTGTTTTCTGTAAAGTATTTTCCACTTCAATGTCCTCTATTAATACATCGTATATTGAAAATTGTTGCTCCTTATTCACTCCTAATCCACTTGTTGCATTACCTTGAGGGTCAGCATCCATCAACAAAACTTTTCGTCCTTTTTTTGCTAACACAGTACTTAAATTAACTGCTGTTGTAGTCTTTCCGACTCCACCTTTTTGGTTAGCAATTGATATAACTTTTCCCAAAATGATTCCTCCTTTTGTATAAAAAATGACATATTAATAATATATGAATATTACCAATATGTCAATGAATTTAGTATAATTCTTTTAAATTTTTTATAATGGTTTTTTACTTGGTAAACCTGCTTTTCTAGGATATTCCTTACTCGTTTGCTTTATTTTTCTGATTACAACTATATTTCTTTCTATATTTTCTCCTTGCAATATAATCTTTTCTATCTTCTCCACTTTTCCACCCAATTGTTTTAAAGCATTTTCAGATTGTTTTACTTCTTCATCAGTTTTTGGTCCCTTCATGCATATACATAATCCACCAACTTTTACAAAAGGCAAAAGATATTCGAGTAATACATTTAAAGGTGCTACAGCTCTAGATGTTGCTATGTCATATTTTTCTCTATGTTTTTCCAATCTACCAGCATCTTCTGCTCTTGAATGAACCAAACTACAATTATTTATTCCTGTATTTTTTGTAACTTCTGCTAGAAAATTAATTCTTTTGTTTAATGAATCTAACAATGTTATATTTGTTTTTTCGTTAAATATCGCTATTGGTATTCCTGGGAAACCCGCACCAGTTCCCACATCTATCACTTCATCATTTTCATTTACATATTTATTTATTGTTAAAGAATCTTCAAAATGTTTAACAATTATTTCATTTGGCTCCACAATAGCGGTCAAATTCATTACTTTGTTCCATTCTATCAAAGTATTCATATACTCATATAATTTTTTAATTTCTTCTTCACTAGCTTGTATATTTATTTCATTCAAACATTTAATCAGTTTTTGTTTAAATTCTTCTATCTTCATTTTTTTACTCCTTGGCATTTTTTAATTGTTCTAAATATATTAACAGTACAGATACATCAGCTGGTGAAACACCTGATATTCTTGAGGCCTGACCTATTGATAAAGGTTTTATTTTGTCTAATTTTTGTCTCGCTTCTATTCTTAGACCTTTTATATCAGAATAATTAATATCCTCTCTAAGCTTTTTTGCTTCCAATTTTTTAAATTTTTCAACTTGAGCTTCTTGTAATTTTATATATCCTGCATATTTTACTTGTATTTCTACCTCTTCAGCCTCTTCTTTCGTCAATTTTCCTATTTCTTCATCAATTTCTCCTAATGATTCATATCTTATTTCTGTTCTTTTTAGCAATTCTATCTCTTTTACACCATTTGTAATTGGAGAAGAATTGTATTTTTTTAAGAATTCATTAACTTTTTCTGTAGGTTTTATGATTTTATTTGATATTCTTTCTATTTCATTGAAAATATTTGCTTTTTTATTTAAAAATCTTTCATATCTTTCATCAGATATAAGTCCTACTTCATGTCCTATCTCTAAAAGCCTTAAATCGGCATTATCTTGCCTCAAAAGTAGCCTGTATTCTGCTCTAGACGTCATCATTCTATATGGTTCGTTTGTTCCTTTTGTAACTATATCATCAATTAAAACTCCAATATATGCTTGTGAACGGTCTAAAATAATAGGTTCTTTTCCTTGTAATTTTCTTGCTGCGTTTATTCCAGCTATAATTCCTTGTGCAGCAGCCTCTTCATATCCAGAAGTTCCATTTATTTGTCCTGCACAAAATAATCCTTCTATTTGTTTGTATTCTAAAGATAATTTTAAATCTGATGGATTTATACAATCATATTCTATAGCGTATGCCGGCCTTGTAAATTCTACATTTTCTAATCCCGGTAACGTTCTATACATTGCAATTTGAACATCTTCCGGTAATGATGAGCTCATTCCTTGCACATACATTTCATCAGTATCTCTTCCTAATGGTTCTATAAATACTTGATGTCTTTCTTTATCTGCAAATCTTACAACTTTATCCTCTATAGATGGACAATATCTAGGTCCAGTGCCGATTATCTCTCCTGAATATAGTGGAGAACGACTAAGATTTTCTCTGATAATTCTATGTGTTTCTGCATTTGTATATGTAAGATAGCATGGCAATTGCTCTTGCTTATTATCTATCTTATCTTCAAAAGAGAATGGAATTATATCTTCATCTCCTTTTTGTATTTCCATTTTTGAAAAATCTACACTATTTTTATTTATTCTAGCAGGTGTACCAGTTTTAAATCTAACCAACTTTACTCCCGCTTTTTCTAGTACTTCTGATAATCTTTTAGCTGGAAATACGCCATCTGGCCCACTTTCGAAAGATGTCTCTCCTATAAATATTTTTCCTTTAAGATATGTTCCTGTGCATAAAATAATTTCCTTTACATTGTATACTGCACCTATATTAGTTTCTAAGCTTTTTACTTTTCCGTTTTCTATTTCAATATTCACTATTTCAGCTTGTTTTAAAAATAGATTTTTTTGTTTTTCCAAAGTGTGTTTCATTTCCATTTGGTATCGCTTTCTGTCAGCTTGCGCTCTTAAAGAATATACAGCTGGTCCCTTTGAAGTATTAAGCATTCTCATTTGGACAAACGTTTTGTCTATATTCTTTCCCATTTCACCTCCTAAGCAATCTATTTCTCTTACTAAGTGTCCTTTTGAACTTCCTCCTATATGAGGATTGCATGGCATATTAGCCACTGCCTCTAAACTTATTGAAAATAGCAATGTTTTCATTCCCATTCTTGCTGATGCTAAAGCTGCCTCGCATCCAGCATGTCCTGCTCCAATTACTGCTATGTCATAATTACCTGCATAATACTGCATTTCTTACTCCCTCCTGATATTGCGGAAACGATTTTGGTGTTTGATGCGTCTTTTTGTCAATTTTACTTTTTTGTTTCCTTATTTTAATATGCTTTCATTAATTTTCTTGTCTTTTTGTGGTTGCTGGGCTGTCCCTTTACCCATTTGTCGAATTTTGTCGTTTTTCACTTTCCCAGGCAAAATTTGGAAAAAATTTCATTAATAATATCCTCTGAAACGCTTCCGCCTGTTATGCTTTCGAGTTCTTCCAAAATTTGTTTTATATAAATTGCAATTATGTCTACTGTTCGGTTATTCTTTACTTCTTGGTCAAGCTTGTTTAAATTTTCTATCGCATTATCTATATGGTTCTTTTGCCTTATGTTTGTTAGCATTTCGCCTTCATCAAAGCTAATTTCATTCATATCAAACATTTCAGTGATATAACCATATAGTTTATCTAATCCTTCTTCTGTTTTAGTTGAAAATTTTATTATTCTCTGATTTGAATTAAAATATTTACTCACATCTATTTTGCTATTTTTCAAATCTGATTTATTTAATAGCACTATTGCTTTTTTATTTTTTATTAATTCGACTATTTTCTCATCTTCCCCGTCAAACGCACGAGAATCGTCAAAAATCGAAATTATTAGATCAGCATGGTTAATTATATTAATTGCCTTTTCAACACCTATTTTTTCAATCTCGTCGTTTGTTTTTCTTATTCCGGCAGTATCGATTATTTTTAATGTTATTCCCTTTAAATTTATGTATTCTTCTATTGTATCTCTCGTGGTTCCTTCTACATCACTTACAATTGCTCTCTCTTCATTTAGCAATAAATTAAGTAATGACGATTTTCCCACATTCGGTTTTCCTATTATCGCTGTATTTATTCCATCTTTTATTAACTTTCCTTGCCCATAGCTTTCCTGTAGCCTAGTCAACTTTTCTCTTACAATTTCTACTATACCAGCTAATTTTTTATTTGTCATTTCCTCTATGTCATATTCCGGATAATCTATAGAGGCTTCTATATCAGCCATTGCATCTAATAAAATCGATTCAATTTCCTTTATTTTCTTCGATAGTTTTCCTTCTAATTGGTTTATTGAAGCTTTTCTTTCACTTTCTGATTTTGAATTAATCACATCCATTACAGCTTCTGCTTGCGATAAATCTATTCTTCCGTTTAAAAAAGCTCTTTTGGTAAACTCTCCTGGTTCAGCCAATATGGCCCCATTCTTTAAGCATTCTTGTAATATTGCTCTTTCCACCATACTGCCGCCATGCGAGTTTATTTCACACATATTCTCAGTTGTATAGCTCTTAGGCTTCACAAAATATGAAACCAAAACTTCGTCAATTATTTCCTTAGACTCTGAATCTATAATATTGCCATACTTTATAGTATATCCTTTTATTTCGCCATTGTTTTTTGGTACAAATATTTTTTCTAAAATTTCAAAGCATTTTTCTCCGCTCATTCTAATTATGCCTATTCCTGCGCTTCCTGTTGCCGTTGATATTGCAGCTATCGTATCCATTTAAATTACTCCTTTCTTTAAAAAAGACAAAGTTAGACATAGTTTATAAACTAAAATCTGAACTTTGACTTCTGATTTTTTATTAAATTATTTATTTTTTACAAATTACCACTCTTCTATTTGAATCTTCACCAATGCTGTATGTTCTTACTGTTTGGCTATCTTGTAGCTTCGTATGAATTACTTTTCTTTCATATGGGCTCATTGGCTCTAATGTTACCTTTTTTCCACTCTTTGTAACTGTTTTTTCTATTTTAACAGCTAACTCTTCTAGTGTATTTTTTCTCTTATTTCTGTAGTTTTCAATATCTACAATTATTTTTACAGGACTATTTATAGCATTTGCGGCTACATTTGTTAGAATCAATTGTAACGCTTTTAAAGCCTCTCCTCTATATCCTATCAACTTAGTAGAATTTTTTCCATTTATTTCTATAAATAAATATTGTTCATCCTGTTTGCTAATCGTATACTCAATATTCTCTGAAATAGCTCCTAAGAATTCATTCAAAAACTTTTCTAATGCATTTTTTATTTTTTCAAAATCTTCAGAAGAAACTTCTTCAACCTTAGCATTCTTCTTTTCTTCGTGAACTTTATCTTTTACAGATATTTCAACTTTTACAACATGTGGATCCAATATATTAAAAAAGCTTTTCTTTTTTTCTTCTAAAACCTTTATTTCCACATCTTGCCTAGACACATTTAATTTTTTCAATCCTTTTTCAATTGCTTCTGTAGTAGTCTTTCCTTCTGATATAATCTTATTTTCCATCTTCTAAATCCTTTCTGAAAGCATTATTTTTCTTCCTTACTTTCATCAAATTTATTTATTATTAATCTTTCTATTATCATTAATACGTTACTAACAAACCAATATAGTGCCAAACCTAATGGAGCTATAAAAGCTATAAAAACTGACATTATTGGCATCATATACGACATGCTTTTGTTCATCTGTTGCATTGATTCTAAAGCTTCCTCTTGAGGATCTACCTCTTCTTTGCTTTTTTCTCCGTTTTCTGAAGATTCTATAAGTTTTATGTCTTTTTTCTTTTTTGATTGAAGATTATTAGTAATTTTTATACTCATAAAAGTAGTTATAACGTATAAAATCGGAATTATATATACTTTATAGTCTGTTAGGTTTTGATTTGGAACTTTGCTTAAATCCAAACCTAAAAACTCCATATTTATATATACATTGCTATCTTCTGCCGATTTCTTTTGGATTACCGCAATTTCTGCATATGCTGGGCTAGTTCCAGTTTCTTCTTTTATTTCTTGAACATATTTATCTATTAAACCTGTATCCACTTTTTTCATATAAGTTAAAGGTTTACTTACTAAATAAAATACCGCTAATATAATTATAATCTGTAAAATTGAACTTAGACACCCTGTAAAAGGACTCATTTTTTCTCGCTTATATAAATCAATAGTTTCTTGATTTAATTTTTCAGGATTATTTCTATATTTTCTTTGTATCTCATTCATTTTTTCTTGCATTTCTGCTGATTTTTTCATTGATTTTTGCTGTTTTATTGTAATAGGTATTAAAATTATACGTAATAAAACAGAAAATACAATTATCGCTACACCATAATTATTAAAAATTTGATATAACCAATTAAGTAAATATCCAAATAAATTTGATATTGCTCCCATCAAAACCTCCTATTTTAAAGGGTCATACCCTCCTTTTGAAAATGGATTGCATTTAAATATTCGTTTTATTCCTTTTATAGTTCCTTTTACGCTTCCATATTTCTCAATCGCTTGTTTTGTATATTCCGAACAGCTTGGATAATATTTGCAATTATACCCTCTAGAATTTATGATTGGTGATATTACTTTTTGATATTTATTTATCAAATATATTAATGCTTTTTTCATTTTACCTCTACTTTAAAATATTTGCCTTTTCAAAAATATTTATCATTTCCTTCTTTATTTCATAAAAATCAGCATTTTCACACTGCGTATTTTTATTCCATAAGAACACTATATCATTTCCAACTTCTAAATTATCTTTTAAAAGTATATAATTTTCTCTTATAAGCCTCTTCAATCTGTTCCTAGTAACAGCATGGCAAAGCTTTTTATTTATTGCAATTCCAATGTTGTTTATTTCTTTATTGTTTTTTCTTATATATACTATAATTTGATTTCTAACATAATATTTACCATATTGCAAAACATTTTTAAATTCATAATTCTTTTTTAAAGTATTTATTTTTCTCATATTTTTCCCTTTTATGGCTGATATGCTATTGCAAAAAGACCACTAAATCATCTAGTGGTCTCAACCTTATGCACTTAATCTCTTTCTTCCTTTTGCACGTCTAGCTTTTAATATATTTCTTCCAGATCTTGTGCTCATTCTTTTCATAAAGCCATGTTCTTTTTGATTTTGTCTTTGTTTTGGCTGATATGTTCTCTTCATCTCTTTGCACCTCCAAATATTCAAATAGTTATATTATATATGTTATATAATTTTATTCATAAGTAATGTTAATTATATATCACTTTCCCTAACAAAGTCAAGCTTTTAGGCTAAAATAAATATTTTTATTTTTTATATTGACTATTGAACTTCATTTTTGATATTATATACGAAAAAAGAGCTGTTATTAAAAATACTTTTGTGTTTTTTTGCTTGCAAAATACTACAATATGGATTAAAATAGCTATTGCAAAAGTTATCCACATTTTGTGGATAACTATGTTGATAACTATGTGAATAAATTTTTATTTCCTATCTTTTTCTAGGATCTTGGAAGGATGAACATTAATGCAAAATGAACTAACTGACTTATTAACAAAAGCAAAAGAACTTTTAAAAGAAGAAACCACAAGAATTTCTTACGAAACGTGGATTAAAGGATTAGAAATACAAAGTGAAAACAATGGAGATATTGTTTTACTTACATCTACAGAGTTTCAAAAAAATATTGTTGATTCTAAATACAATGATTTGTTAACAAATACTTTTAATTTCTTAACAAACAAGGATTGCACTGTTACAATAGTATCAAGAGAAGAACTAGAAAAGCAGGCAAAAACGGAATCTCCCAATGCGGGCAACAATATAATTGTTGAAGCTCCTATTAATTATGCAATAACAAATTTAAATGCAAAATACACTTTTGATTCTTTTGTTGTAGGAAATAATAATAAGTTTGCACATGCCGCAGCATTAGCTGTTGCAGAAGCACCTGCTTCATCTTACAATCCACTATATATATATGGTGGCGTTGGGTTAGGTAAAACGCACTTAATGCATGCTATTGGAAATGAAATTTTAAAAAACAATAAAAATGCTAAAGTATTATATGTTACATCCGAAACATTTACAAATCAATTAATAAACGCTATAAAAGATAATAAAAATGAACAATTTAGAACCAAATATCGAAATATTGATGTATTGCTAATTGATGATATCCAATTTATCGCTGGAAAAGATAGTATTCAAGAAGAATTTTTTCACACATTTAATACACTATATGAAAGCGGAAAACAGATAATTTTATCAAGCGATAAACCACCAAAAGATATTCAATTATTAGAAGATCGTTTGAAATCTAGATTCGAGTGGGGAATAATAGCAGATATTTCAAATCCGGATTACGAAACCCGTCTAGCTATACTTAGAAAAAAAGCTCAATTAGATAATATCTTAATAGATGATGATATTTTATCTAATATTGCTACAAGGATAGATTCTAACATTAGAGAATTAGAAGGAACCTTAAATAAATTAATAGCCAAAGCGTCTTTAACAAACAGTCCAATTACAATGGAAATGTCAGAAAGAGCTATTAATGATATAGTTTCTCAGCAAGAAAAAGTAATTTCCTCAGATTATATACAAGAAGTTGTTGGAAAATACTTTAATATAAATCCAAAAGATTTAAAGGGCTCAAAGCGTTCAAACGATATTACTTTTCCAAGACAAATAGCAATGTATTTATGTAGAAATGTTGCTAATATGTCCTTACCACAGATAGGAAAGGACTTTGGGAAGAGGGATCATACAACTGTAATGCATGCTTGTAGTAAAATCGAAAAAGAAATAAAAGAAAAAAGTAATACCAAGTTAATTGTGGAAAGTGTGAAAAACATTTTGCTAAATGGAAAATGATTGATATATAAATATTTAAGTTCATTATTTAAAATGCTTGTTTGTAAAAAATATGTTTCTTTTAAAATCTTGAATATTTACTTACGGAAAGCTTACATTAGATATCCACAGCCCCCTGTTGAAAACCTGTTAATAAAATGTTGATAACTCATGTTTCCACAGTTGTAAAATTTTAGTGTAGATAACTTTCAATTTTATCCACTAACTTATCAACATGAATTTAACTAGGGGCACACATATTTGACCAAGTTTTCCACACAATCCACAGCACCTACTACTACTACTACTAAATATATTAATATTATTATATAAAAAGGAGAAAATTTAAGATATGAAAATCATTTGTGAAAAGGATAAAATCCTTAAAGCTCTTAATTCCGTAACAAAAGCTGTAGCTGTTAGAACTACAATGCCTATATTAGAAGGAATTTTAATTCAAACTAATGATAACCAAATAAAATTAACAACTTATGATTTAGAAATAGGAATAGAATATGTAATTAATGATTGTAATGTAAAAGAACAAGGAGCTACAGTTGTTAATGCAATAATGTTTACTGAAATAATAAGAAGATTACCTGATACAGAAATAGTAATAACATTAAATGAAAATAATTTATTAGTAATTGAATGTGAAGGTTCTTTATATAAATTAGCAACAATGAATCCTGATGAATTTCCTGAATTACCAAAAATTAATATAGAAAATTCAATAGAAATAGAACAAACTACATTAAAAGATATGATTAGAAAAACTATATTTGCAGTTAGTACAGAAGAAAATAGGCCAATTTTTACAGGTTGCTTATTTGAAATAGCAAACAATAAATTAAATGTAGTAGCAGTTGATGGATTTAGATTAGCATGGAAGAGTAAATTTTTACAAAATAAAGTAAACAATTTTTCTGCAGTAATACCAGGAAGAACATTAAATGAAATAAATAAGATTTTAAATGATTCTTTTGATATTATAAAAATAGGAGTAGCTAAAAATCAAGTATTATTTGAAATGGAAAATTGTAAAATAGTTACTAGATTATTAGATGGTGAATTTTTAAATTATTCTAGTGTTATTCCAGAAAATTGGGAAACAAGAATAAGGGTTAGAAGAAGCACTTTACAAGAATGTTTTGAAAGAATAAGTTTAATATCTGCATCTAGTATAGAAAAAGAAAAGAAATATCCAGTAAAAGTTACTATAGATATAGGAAAAGTAATAATTTCTTGTACAAACCAAACAGGTGATGCAAAAGAAGAAATTTTTGTAAATACAGAAGGAAAGAATCTAGAAGCTGGATTTAATCCTAAATATTTCTTAGATGCACTTAGAAATATTGACGATGATGAAATCTTTGTTGATTTTGGTACAAGTATTTCACCATGTATAATAAGACCAGTTGAAAGCGATGGAGATTATACATATATGATATTACCAATAAAACTAAAAGATTAAATAAAGTTTTCCACAGTTAGAACACAAAATGTGGAAAACTCTATACGGAAATCAGCATTTACTGATTTATTTTGAGGATATAAAATGTACATTGATAAAATTATTTTAAAGAATTATAGAAATTATGAAGCGCAAGAGATAGAATTAAATCCACATATTAATGTGTTTTATGGGGACAATGCACAAGGAAAAACGAACATTTTAGAATCAATTTTTATGAGTAGCTTTGGAAAGTCTTTTAGAACTACAAAAGAAAAAGAAATAATAAAGATTGGTGAAGATTTTTTAGAAACCAATGTTTTTTATAAAAAATCTGATAGAGAAGGAAAAATAAAAGTAATAATATCAAATAAAAAACAAATTGAAGTAAATGGGGTAAAAATAAAAAAATTAAGTGAATTAATTGGAAAATTAAATATAGTTATTTTTACTCCAGATGATATCCAGATTTTAAAAAGTGGGCCTGATAAAAGAAGAAGGTTTTTAGACATGATGATTGGTCAATTAAGACCAAATTATGTTTATACATTAAATTTATATTTAAAAACGATAGAACAAAGAAATAATTATTTAAAGCAAATAAGAGAAGAAAATAAACCTGATAATATGCTAGAAATTTGGAATGAAAAATTAGCAGAGTATGGGCAAATTATTTTTAAATATAGGGAAGAATTTATAAATAAAATAAATAAAAAAATACAAAAAATTCATCCAGAAGTAACTTCTAATAATGAAATTCTAGAAATTAAATATATAACTGAATGTGAAAATAAAGAAAATTATCTAAAATTATTAGAACAAAGAAAAAAATTAGATATACTTAAAGGATATACTACAAAGGGAATTCATAGAGATGATTTTAAATGTTTAATAAATGGAAAAGAAATTGAAATTTATGGTTCTCAAGGGCAGCATAGAACAGCAGTGCTATCATTAAAATTAGCAGAATTATATGTTATATATGATGAAATAGGGGAATATCCGATATTATTATTGGATGATTTTATGTCTGAATTGGATGAAAAAAGAAGAAATAGTTTTATAAATTATATTAAAGATACACAAGTAATAATAACATGTACAGATAAAATGGAATTTAAAGAAAAAGAACAGTACAAGGTTTTTTATGTTAAAAATGGAAAAATAATATAAAAAAATTGCAAAAAAATAAAAATTAATGTTATTATATAAATGTAAAATACAATACGAAAGGATGTTTAGAGAATGGAAAAATATAATCACGAGTACAATGCAGAACAGATACAAGTCTTAGAAGGTTTAGAAGCAGTAAGAAAAAGACCTGGTATGTATATAGGAAGTGTTTCTATAAGAGGATTACACCATCTTGTATATGAAATTGTAGACAACTGCGTTGACGAGGCTTTAGCTGGGTATTGTACGCATATACATATTGTAATTGAAAAGGGAAATATTATATCTGTAGAAGATGATGGAAGAGGAATCCCAGTAGATATACATCCTAAAACACATATTTCAGCAGCAGAAACTGTTTATACAGTATTGCATGCTGGTGGAAAATTTGGAGGAGATAGTGGATACAAGGTTTCAGGTGGTCTTCATGGGGTAGGTGCTTCTGTTGTAAATGCTTTATCTGAATGGGCAGAAGTAACAATACAAAGAGACGGCGGAATATACCAAATGAAATTCCAAAGAGGTAAAACAGTTGAAAAATTAACTGAAATAGGAAAATCTAAAAAAACTGGAACTAAAGTTAGATTTTTAGCTGACAGCACTATTTTTGAAACATTAAATTATGATTTTGATACATTGGAAGAAAGATTTAGAGAAATAGCTTTCCTAAATAAAGGATTACACATTGTAATAGAAGACCAAAGAGACGATGAAAATTTAAGAAAATCAGAATTTTGCTTTGAGGGAGGATTAAATTCTTTTGTAGAATTTTTAAATAAAAATAAAGAAAAAATTCATCCACTTCCAATTTATATAGAAAAAGATGGAGAAGTACCAGTTGAAATTGCAATTCAATATACTACAGCATATTCAGAAAATATTTATACATTTGTAAATAACATTAATACAATAGAAGGTGGAACTCATTTAGAAGGATTTAAAAGAGGGGTTACTAAAGTATTTAATGATTATGCAAGAAATCACAATATACTAAAAGATAAAGATGGAAATTTGCAAGGTGAAGATATAAGAGAGGGAATGACTGCAGTTATTTCTGTAAAGGTAAAAGAACCTCAATTTGAAGGTCAAACTAAAACAAAATTAGGAAATAGTAATGTAACAGGTATTGTCCAATCAATGGTAGTAGAGGCGTTAACACCATTTTTGGAAGAAAATCCTTCTGTTGCAAAAGCAATATTGGAAAAATGTATTAGTGCATCAAGAGCTAGAGAAGCAGCTAGAAAAGCTAGGGAATTAGTAAGAAGAAAGAATTCATTAGAATCAACTACATTACCTGGAAAATTAGCAGATTGTAGTGAAAAAGATGCATCTCAATGTGAAGTTTATATAGTCGAGGGAGATTCTGCAGGTGGTAGTGCAAAGCAGGGAAGAGATAGAAGATTCCAAGCAATACTTCCATTGTGGGGAAAAATGCTAAATGTAGAGAAATCAAGAGCAGATAAAATTTATAATAACGATAAATTACAACCAGTAATTTTAGCCGTAGGAGCTGGTATTGGAGCTGATTTTGATATAACAAAGATACGTTATGGCAAAGTAATAATAATGGCAGATGCCGATGTTGATGGTGCACATATTAGAACTCTTTTATTAACATTTTTCTTTAGATATATGAGACCATTAATAGAAAATGGTAATGTTTACCTAGCTCAACCACCACTATACAAATTATCTAAAAAAGGTATGCAAGATATATATTGCTACACAGATGATGATTTAACTAGAGCTTATAAAGAGCTTGCAGAAAAAGGAATTGCAAGAGAACAAGTTGGAATTCAAAGATACAAAGGTTTAGGAGAAATGAACCCAGAACAATTATGGGAAACAACAATGGACCCAAAATCTAGAATATTAATTAAAGTTACTATGGAAGATGCAATGAAAGCAGATCAAATATTTAATATATTAATGGGAGATGAAATTGCTCCTAGAAGAGAATTCATAGAAAAAAATGCAAAATATGTTAAAAACTTAGACGTATAAAATAAATATAATACCCTATAAGATATTTCTTATGGGGTATTATTATGAAGCTAATATTAATCTTAGCTAAAACTAATATATCTAAATAATAATCTAATATATATTGCTATATAAATAAACCATTGGATCAAATATATTAATCGTTTGCTTGAATATAAATATACCAGTAACAACCTTATTCATCCCATAAGGACTAAAAAAGATCACTAGGGAATATGAATATACTCATAACATAGAATATATAGCATATACAATATACACACAATATACTCATGTCGCCGACAAATATATACCTAAAATATTAAGCATAAATTTATCTTTGCTCGAAACATTTAAAGCCGAAAATAAAATATATAAATAACCTCAAATATTTCTTAGTTCAACTAATATTAACCTTATAATAGTATTATACACAATTAATATTTTTTTATTCATAAAAATAAAAATTATTTAAATAAATTAAATAATAATTAATTAATAAAAAATAAATTAATTAATTATAAAATAATAAAAAATAAAATTAATTCGAAAAAAAATAAAAAAATAAAATTAATTCGAAAAAAATAAAAAAATAAAATAAAAAATAAGTTTTAAAAATAAAATAAATAATTTTGTAAATATTTTGTATATGATAAATATTGACTATAATAAAAAAATAAAATAATATTATATAAAATAAAAAAAGAGGTGATGAAAAATAATTGAAAAATACAACGCAGGAATGGCTGCCGTTTGAGGAGATAACAAAAGATGGAATTATTAAATTAAAAAATAATTCCTATGTAAAAATATTAAAAATAAATCCAATTAATTTTAATTTAAAATCTAATTTTGAAAAAGAATCTATTTTAAATTCTTATAAATTATTTTTAAAAACATGTAATTTTAATATTCAAATATTAATTCAAAGTAATAAAGAAAATATAAATAAATATATTAAAAAAATAAAAAATAATATAAATAATGAAAATAATAAAATAAAAAATATTTCTGAAAAATATTGTGAATATATTAAAAAAATAAATTATGAAAATAAATTTTCGTCAAAAAAATTTTTTATTCTTATAAAAAAAGATTCCCAAAAAGAAAATATTGAAATAATAAAAGAAGAATTAAATAATAATTATTTAAAAATAAAAGAATGCTTAGCACGCTGTGGTAACAAGGTTTATGCTGTGTCAACTCAAGAAGAAATAGAAGAAATTTTATATATTTTTTTTAACACAAAAAAATATATAGAAAATATAAATAATTAAGGAGGAAATAATTAATTAAAATAAATAAATTAAAAATAAAAAATAATAAAAATAAAGAAGAAATTCATTTATTTAATTTTAAAGATAAAATAAGTCCTACTTATATAAATAATAAAAATCCAAAATATTTGGAAATTGATGATACATATTATTCGTCAATTTTAATTACAAATTATTTTAGAGAACAAAATGATTTAATTTTAAAAACATTAATTGATTCAAATATTAATTTAAATATTTCTATTTTTTATGAAAAACAAGATACATATAAAACAATAAAACAATTAACTTATAATATTGGAAATGTAGGAGTAGATGTTCACTCGAATAATAGTAATAAGCAGGACTCGGAATTAGCTTATTATGCGTATGATGACGCACGATATATAAGAAAAGAAATTCAAATAAATAATGAAGAATTATATTTTTTATATATTTATGTAAATATTTTTTCAAATAATAAAAATGAAATAGAATATTTATTAAATAAAGTTGAAGGAATTTTACAAAGCCAGGGTATGCAAACAAGAAGAGCATATTTTAGGGAAGAGGCAGCATATTTATCATGTTTACCATTAATGATAAATAAAGAAGAAGTAAAAGAAGTATCAAAAAGAAATATTTTAACAAATGGAATATTAGCAACATATCCTTTTATTTCATCTTCAATATATGATGAAGAGGGAATTTATATAGGAAAAAATATATATAATAAATCTTTAATTTTTATTGATAGATACGATAAAGAAAAATATAAAAATGCAAATATGTGTGTATTTGGGACAAGTGGCGCAGGAAAATCGTATTTTTTAAAATTAAATATATTAAGGTACAGAATACACAATATAGAACAATATATTATAGATTCTGAAAGAGAATATACAAATATTTGCAAAAAATTAGATGGTGTTTTATTAAAAATAGGGGCTACTTCTGATACATATATTAATATTTTTGATATAAGAGAAGAAAGTTTAGAAGAGGAACGTGGATTTTTAGCAAGCAAAATAAGTAAATTAATTGGATTTTTTAATTTAATTTTTGGAGAATTAGATGAAAAAGAAAAAGCAATTTTAGAAGAAAAATTAATTGAATTATATAAAAATAAAGGAATTACTTTTGATGATGATTCTTTATATTTTGTTGATGAAAATGGTAAAAAAACTTTTAAAAATAATTATATGATGCCAATATTAGAAGATTTTTATAATTTATTAAATGAAAATGATGAAACAAAAATATTTAAAATAAAATTAATTCCATTTGTAAAAGGCTCTTTAAAATTTTTTAATAATTATACGAATATTAAAATAAATAATAAATTAATTATTGCAGATATTTATGAATTGGGAGAAGAAAATTTTAAATATGGTATGTATTTATTTACAGAATTATTTTGGGATAAAATAAAAAAAGATAGAAAAATAAAAAAAGCAATTTATATAGATGAAATATGGAGATTAATTGGAGTAACATCAAATAAAGAGGTAGCAAGTTTCATATATAAAATATTTAAAACCATAAGAAAATATGGAGGAAGTGCAGTTGCTGCAACGCAGGACATATCTGATTTATTTGGATTAGAAGATGGAATATTTGGAAAAAGCATATTAAATAATTCAAGTATAAAAAGTTTTTTTGCTTTAGAAGAAGAAAATATAAAAATATTAAAACAATATACAAATATTTCTGATAAAGAAGCGATAGATATAAAATCGCTTAGAAGAGGTGAATGTTTGATGATGGTTGGTGAAGATCATATATTAGCACAAATTGATTCTGCAGATTATGAAAAAAATATTATAGAATAATAGGAGGTTAAATGGAAAATTTAGAAATAAATAATAATATTTCGAATAATTTGGAAATAAATAATAAACAAAAAAATTTTTTAGAAACAACTTTAGGAAAAACAATTAATTCAGGGCTAAATTTAGGATTAAGATGTTTATTACCGGATTTAATAGAAGACCAAGTGATAGAAATAAAAGATACTATTTTAACAAATGGATTTAAGGATGGAGTGAAAAAAGCAATTGATTCAGCAATAGATTTAGGAAAGAGTGCAATTGGAATATTTAATGGAAATTTTGAAAATATAACTCAGGTTCAAAATGCAATAAAAACTGGTGGTATTTTAGATAATATTTCAGGATTAATAAATACAGTGGTAAATAAAATTGTTAATAATGGAAAATTACCATATTCAGTTGGAAATTTAATTAAAAAAGGAAAAAATGTAATAATTGATAATATAAGTAAAAATATAGAAAATGAATTTCAAAGTCAATTAAATAGTTTAGAAAAAATAAATAAATATTGTAATAATTGGAAGGAATATTATAATAATAAAGATTTTGATGGAATGGAAAAAGAATTTAATAAAATTAAAGATAGAATGAAGGAAATAGTTCCAATAGAAAATACGATAAAAACTGCAAGAGTGATAGAAAATTTGCATAGCTTAATTAAAAATAATGGAAAAAATTTTGAATTAAATGAAGAGGAATTGGAGCTTGCAAAAGTATTATAAAAATAATTAATAATTTAATGGGAAAAGCCTGAAAAATCTATGTTTTTACTTGCAAAAATGTTACCGTTTTAGTATAATACAAGAAGAAAAAAGACTTAGAAAAGAGGTAAATATATGGACTCAAAAGAAACAGAAAATAGAGATGGCAAAATTGTTGAGAGAGACATTGAAGAAGAGATGAAAACCGCATACATTGATTATGCAATGAGTGTTATAGTACAACGTGCACTTCCAGATGTTAGAGACGGTTTAAAACCAGTACATAGAAGAATATTGTATACAATGTATGAAGATGGATTAACATCTGATAAACCATATAGGAAATCTGCTACAACAGTCGGAGACGTGCTAGGTAGATATCATCCACACGGAGATAGTTCTGTATATGATGCAATGGTTAGAATGGCACAAACATTTTCACTTAGATATCCACTAATTGATGGACATGGAAACTTTGGTTCTATAGATGGAGATGGTGCTGCTGCATACCGTTATACTGAAGCAAGAATGTCAAAGTTATCTGAAGTTATGTTAACAGACATCGAAAAAAATACTGTTGATTTTATGCCAAACTTCGATGATAGATTACAGGAGCCTCAAGTGCTACCCGCAAGGATTCCAGCCTTATTGGTTAATGGTTCTTCAGGAATTGCAGTTGGTATGGCAACAAATATTCCACCACATAACTTAACAGAAGTAATAAACGGAATTATTAAAATAATAGATGATGACAATGTTACAGATGATCAATTAATGCAAATAATTAAAGGTCCTGATTTCCCTACGGGAGGGGTAATATTAGGCAGAGATGCTATAAAACAAGCTTATACTACAGGAAGAGGAAAAATAACTGTTAGAGCAGAAGCAGAAATAGAAGAATTAAATAATGGAAGACAAAAAATATTAGTTACATCATTACCATATCAGGTTAATAAAGCTAAATTAATAGAAAATATAGCAAACTTAGTTAAAGAAAAAAGAATTGAGGGAATCTCTGAATTAAGAGATGAATCCGATAGAGAAAATGCAGTAAGAATTCATATTGGATTAAAGAAAGATGCAAATGCAAGAGTTGTTTTAAATCAATTATATAAAAATACACAAATGCAAGACACCTTTGGAATTATAATGTTAGCATTAGTAAATGGAGAGCCTAAAATATTAACATTAAGACAATGCTTAGATTATTATATAGATCATAGAAAAAATGTTATTTTACGTAGAACTCAATTTGAATTGGATAAAGCTTTAGCAAGAGCTCACATTTTAGAAGGTTTAAAAATAGCTTTAGACAATATAGATGAAGTAATAAATATTATTAGATCTTCTTATGATGATCCAAAAGAAAGATTAATGGAAAGATTTGGACTTTCTGATATTCAAGCTCAAGCTATTCTAGATATGAGATTAAAAACATTATCTGGATTGCAAAGAGAAAAAATAGAAGAAGAATATAACGAATTAATGAAATTAATTGCACATTTGAGAGAAATTTTAGGAAGTGAAAGATTAGTATTCGATATAATTAAAGAAGAATTATTACAAATAAAAGAAAAATATGGAGACGAAAGATTAACTAAAATAGTTGCCGCTGAAGGTGAATTTAATGAGGAAGACCTTATTAGCAATGAGCAAACAGTAGTTGCATTAACACATTTTGGTTATATAAAAAGAATGCCTGTAGATACTTATAAGAGCCAAAGAAGAGGTGGAAAGGGAATTACAGGAATTTCTACGAGAGAAGAAGACTTTGTAAAACAAATATTTACAGCTTCTACACATGATACAATTTTATTCTTTAGCAATAAAGGAAAATTATATAGGCTACGTGGATTTGAAATTCCAGAGGCAGGAAGAACTGCTAAAGGAACAGCAATAGTAAACTTATTAAGCTTAGAGGCAGGAGAAAAAATATCTGCAGTAATACCTATTACAAACTTTGAAGATGGAAAATATTTATTAATGGCAACTAAGAAAGGTTTAATAAAGAAAACATCTTTAAAAGAATATGATTCAACAAGAAAAACAGGATTATTGGCAATTAATTTAAAAGAAGATGATGAATTAATTGATGTAAGATTAACAGATGGGGAAGATAATGTTGTTTTAGTAACAAGTAAAGGATTATGTATAACATTTGACGAAAAAGATGTTAGACCTGTTGGAAGATCAGCTCAAGGTGTTTTAGGAATAAGACTAAATGATGAAGATGCTGTTATTGGAATGGAATCTATTTTAGCAGATAATAAAAAAGCTACATTGTTAGCAATAACTGAAAACGGATTTGGCAAGAGAACAGATCTAGATGAATATAGAGTACAAAATAGAGGTGGAAGAGGAGTAATTACTTATAAAATAACACCAAAAACAGGAAATATAGTAGGAATAAGAATTGCTAATGAAGAAGATGATGTTATGCTTATAACAAATTCTGGAACAGTAATAAGATTAAAAATGAAAGATGTAAGCGTTTTAGGTAGAGCAACGCAAGGAGTTACATTAATGCGTACATCAGGAGACGAAAAGGTAGTAAGCATCGAAACAGTAGAGCCTGAAGATAAAATAGAAAATAATTAATTTATGAGTATATAGAAAAAATTCTGTAATGTTAAAAAATAAGCCTTCTTATGATAAAATAAAAAAGTCATAAGGAGGTTTTAAATATGTCAAAAAGAGAAAAAATAAGTGAAGAAAGAAGAAAATTAATACAGGAAAATGGACAGCGAGATATCCAAATTGGGGAGTTACAATAGCGGAGTTACACTCGTTTTTCCCAGATAGAGTAAATATTGATTAATGGTAATAATCACCATTATTAATATAAAAAACAAGCATATCAAAATCAAAATTTTAATATGCTTTGTTCAATTGTCAATGCATTTTTAAATTTTATTATTTTTTAAATTATCTTTAGCAACAGACATTAATAATTTAATTCTATTTGTTTGGTTAGCTTCACTCGCACCAGGATCGTAATCTATAGGAGAAATATTAGCATAAGGATATGTATCCCTTATTGTTTTTATAACGCCTTTTCCAACAACGTGGTTAGGCAAACATGCAAATGGTTGCACACAAACAATGTTAGAAATTCCATGTTCGATATATTCAATCATTTCGGCAGTTAAGAACCAGCCTTCACCAGTTTGATTGCCAATAGATAATATATTTTTTACTTTGTCTTCTAATTCCCAGATATCACAAGGTTGAAGATAATCTTTTTTAGAATTAGCAAGAGCGATTTTTTCATCTTTCTCTAATAAATCAATTAATTTTATTGCTACTTTAAATAATTTTGCTTTATATTTATCAGTATTTATTAAAGTATTAAAAGTAATTTTATGTGTTGCCATAAATTTAATAAATCCCATAAAATCAGGTAAGATAACCTCGGCTCCTTCAGCTTCTAATTTTTCGGCAACAAAATTGTTTCCAAAAGGATGATATTTTATTAAAACCTCTCCAACAATTCCAACTTTAGGTTTTTGAATTAAGGTGTCTATTTTTATTTGTTCAAAAGAATTTACCAAATCATAAATACTTTGTTTAAATTCTGTGAAAGTTGAATTTTGTACTAATTTTTTACATTTTTTAAGCCAAACATTATATAATTTTTCAGATTCACCTTTATTAATTTCATAAGCTCTATTTTTAGTTAATAATTTTTGTAATAAATCACCGTAGATTACAGCTTTTAAACAAACTTCAAGCATTTTTGGAGTAAGTTTGAATCCAGGCATTTTCTCCATTCCAACAACATTAAATGATATAACAGGAATATTTTCAAAACCAGCATCTGCTAAAGCTTTTCTAATAAATCCTATATAGTTTGTAGCTCTACAGCCACCTCCTGTTTGAGACATTATTAATGCAGTTTTATTTAAATCATATTTTCCAGATTGCAAAGCCTCAATCATTTGACCTGTTACTAATATTGAAGGATAACATGCATCATTATTAACATATTTTAAACCAGTTTCAACTGTTTCTTGAGTGCAATTTCGTAATAATTCTAGATTGTATCCTAGAGATTGCATTCCGGCTTCTAATAATTCAAAATGAATAGGAGCCATTAAAGGACATAATATTGTATAATCTTTCATATCCTTAGTAAATATTTTTTTCTTTGCTTCATAATTTCCCAAAGATTCAGATTGATATTGTTCTTTCATTCTCTTGTTCATACTTGCTAATAAAGAACGAATACGTATTCTAACAGCACCTAGATTATTTACTTCATCTATTTTTAGAAGGGTATACATTTTTCCATAGCTTGTTAAAATCTCTTCAACTTGGTCAGTTGTAACAGCATCTACTCCACAACCGAAAGAATTTAATTGAACTAATTCCAAATTATTTCGTTTTCCAACAAAATCTGCGGCTGCATATAGTCTAGCATGGAATACCCATTGGTTAACAACTCTTAATGGAGCCTTAGGAACAGTAAGGTTTGAAATGCTATCTTCAGATAATACTGCTAATCCTAAACTTGTTATTAAAGTGTCTATACCATGATTAATTTCTGGATCCACATGGTATGGTCTACCTGCTAAAACGATACCTTTTAAATTATTTTTATCTATATATTCTAAGGCTTTTTGACCTTCTTTGTGAATATCTTCTTTGCATTTTTGATATTCTTGTTCAGCAAGTTTTGCAGCTACTTGGAGTTCCTTTTTAGTAAATTTATATTCAGAAAATTCAGGTAATTTCAAAATAGTTTCTACTAAATTTTTAGAGTCAAAAGGTAAAAATGGATTCATAAATTTAATATTTTTATCTTTTAATTCTTCAACATTATTTTTTAAAACTTCTGAATATGAAATTACGATAGGGCAGTTATATTTATTATCTGCTTTTTCATATTCTTTTCTTGAATATGGTATGCATGGATAAAATATAGTTGTTATTCCTTGTTTTATTAAACTAATTATGTGGCCATGAGACAATTTTGCAGGATAGCATACTGATTCAGAAGGCATTGATTCCATACCTTTTTCGTAAGTTTTTCTAGTGCTATTTTCTGACAAAATAACTCTAAAGCCTAAATTTGTAAGGAAGGTAAACCAAAAAGGATAATCTTCATACATGTTTAAAACTCTAGGGATGCCAATAGTTCCACGTGGAGCATTTTCCTCTGTTAATGGTATATAATTAAAAATTCTCTTGTATTTATATTTATATAAATTAGGTAATTCTGCATTTCCAGTTACGATTCCAGCACCTTTTTCACATCTGTTGCCAGATATATGTTTGCTACCATTACTAAATTTATTTATAGTTAATAAACAATGATTTTCACAACCATTACAACGAATATGAGATGAAGTAATCTTTAAATTATTTAATTCATCTAAAGTAGCAATAGTTGATTTATATTCCATATCCAAATTAGATTCATATTGTTCTACGGCTAAAAGGGATACACCATATGCGCCCATAAGACCTGCGATATCCGGTCTTACTACATTTTTACCAACTAATAATTCGAATGCACGCAATACAGCATCATTGTAAAAGGTTCCACCTTGAACAACAATGTGAGAGCCAAGTTTTTTCATATCTCTTATTTTCATAACTTTTTGAAGTGCATTCTTTATTACGGAATAAGAAAGTCCAGCAGATATATCTCCAACGCTATAACCTTCTTTTTGTGATTGCTTTATTTTAGAATTCATAAATACAGTACATCTAGAACCTAAATCGACAGGATTTCTAGATGAAAGTGCAGAATCTACGAATTCTTGAATAGTTAACCCTAAATTTTTTGCAAATGTTTCAATAAATGAACCACATCCAGATGAACAGGCTTCATTAAGCATAATGTTGTCTATAGAGCCATTTTTTAGCTTTATATATTTCATATCTTGTCCGCCAATATCTACAATGCTAGTTACATCAGGCATGAATTTTTTAGCTGCAGTATAGTGAGCGATTGTTTCAATCTCATTTAAGTCTATATTTAAAGCTGTTTTTATCAAGTTTTCCCCATAACCTGTAACTCCGCTGTAGCGTATAGTAGCTTCTTTAGGCAATACAGAATAAAGTTCTTTAAGCATATTCATAACACTCTTTAAGGGATTGCCCTCATTATTTGAATATAGTGAATAAAGCAAAGTTCCAGCATTGTCAATAACTACAAGTTTCGTAGTTGTAGAACCAGCATCAATACCAACAAAGCAATCGCCTTTAAATTTAGATAAATCACCTTTTTTTACTACATCTTTACTGTGCCTTTCTTTGAATTCAGCAAATTCAGCATCCGTAACAAAGAGTGGCTTTAAAGGATTAGTAGTAGTATCATGTGAATGATATAAAACTTCAATTTTTGATTTTAATTTTTGTGCGGAAATAGGATTCATTTCCAAAGAATCTAGAGCTGCACCTTTTGCAACTAATAGGTGAGCATCTTCCGGCACAATAATTTGGGTCTCAGACAATTTTAAAGTATCTATAAATCTAGTTCTTAATTCTGAAAGATAATTTAAAGGTCCTCCTAAAAATGCAATATTACCTCTAATAGGCCTTCCACAAGCTAATCCGCTAATTGTTTGGTTTACTACAGCTTGAAAAATGGATGCTGCAATATCTTCTTTTGCTGCACCTTCATTTATTAAAGGCTGAATATCTGTCTTTGCAAAAACTCCGCATCGAGAGGCAATAGGATAAATTATCTTATGATTTTTAGCAAGCTCATTTAATCCGGCTGCATCTGTATTTAATAAAGATGCCATTTGATCGATAAATGCACCTGTACCACCAGCGCAAGTTCCATTCATACGCTGTTCAATGGATTTCCCAAAATAAATTATTTTTGCATCTTCACCGCCGAGCTCGATAACAACATTTGTAGTAGGAAGATATTTTTCCACAGCTCTTTTACAGGCTATAACCTCTTGAATAAAAGGCAAATCTAAGAAAGTAGCAGCAGACATTGCTCCAGAACCAGTTAGTGCAATTGTAAAATCTGAATCTGAAAATTTTTCTACTAAGCTTTCTAAAACTTTACAAACAGTATTTTTTGTATCAGAGAAATGCCTTTCATAATTTGTATAAATTATATTAAAATTGCTATCAAATACTGCAATCTTTACGGTTGTAGAGCCTACATCAAGGCCAACATGTAATAAATTTTTCATCTATAATCATCAATCCCTTCTGCTTATTACCATATGGTAAAAGCTTATATCAGAATATCCCCTTAAAATTCGGCATAAATCAATAGTATTTTATATGCAAATGCTGATTTTGTCAAATTATAGCTTGATGTGAAAATTAAAGAAAAAATATTTATGTTCTAATTTGGACGGGTTTGGAATAAAGTTGGGTAAAGAAAAAAATAAGGAGGAGATTATGAATAGAGTAGTAAAAATTATAATTATATTAATTTGTATTTTAATAATTATAGGAAGTGCCTGGTGGTATATAAATAAAAAAAATAAAAAAATAGAAATTAGTGAATATGAACCAGAAGAAGAAATTTCACAGGCACAGGAAAGAGAAACTTTAATTTCGCTATATTTTAAAAGTAAAAATACTGGAGAAATAGAACCAGAGGCCAGATTAATGGATGTAAAAGAATTGGTAAAAGAACCATATAAAACATTGATGAATTTATTAATGGAAGGACCTAAAAATAATAATTTTGAAGCATTAATTCCAGAAGGAACAAAAATAAATAAAATGAATTTAAATAATGACACATTAATTATAGATTTTTCGAAGGAATTTATAGAAAACCATAAAGGAGGCAAAGAAGCAGAAAAAGAAACAGTTGATTCTATAGTAAAAACAATGACTGAATTAACAGAAGTTAATTCGATAAAAATATTAATTGATGGAGAAGAAAATAAAGCTTTTTTGGATAATCAAATTACATTTGAAAATGAATTTGCAAGAGAAGAATAATTATTTAAAAAAATTACAAAACTTTATTAAGGTACAAGTATTTTGTAAAGAACATAAAAAATTTTCTACAATAAAAAGAGAGCATAAAGGGCTTTCTTTTTTATATTATTTTTTTTACAAATATATTTTTTATTTAAAAAACAATTATTGCAATTATTCATAAAAACTCCCATAAGTATTTACATAATATCATATTTAATATATAATATGTTTCTGAAAAAATAATTGTGAGAGGATATTTTAATGGAAATAGAAATAAAACCTGATGAGAGAATAGATGATTTACAATTTAAAAATTTAAAAATAATTCAAGAAAAAAATGGTTTCTGCTTTGGAATTGATAGTGTTATTCTAGCAGATTTTGCTAAAAATATAAAAAAAGATAGCGAAGTAGTAGATTTAGGAACTGGAACAGGAATATTAGGAATTTTATTATGTGGAAAAACAGAATTAAAAAAAATTACAGGGATAGAAATACAATCAGAAGTTGCTAATATGGCAGAAAGAAGTATAAAATTAAATTCATTAGAAAATAAATTTAAAATTATTAATGAAGATATAAAAGAAATAATAAATAAAAAATATTTAAATAAAAATAGTATTGATGTAATAATTACAAATCCACCATATAAAGAAATTGGAAAAGGAATTATTAATGAAAATGAAAAAAAATTAATATCAAGGCATGAAGTAAAAGCAAATTTGGAAGATTTTATAAAAATATCTGCACAATTATTAAAAAATAAAGGTGAAATTTATATGGTTCATAAGCCAGAAAGATTAGTAGACATTATTTATTTAATGAGAGAAAATAAATTGGAAGTAAAAGAATTAAAAATTATTTATTCGAGTGAGGGGAAAGAAAGTAATCTAGTTTTAATAAAAGCAATAAAAGGTGGAAATAAATTTTTAAAAATATTAGAACCATTATATATTTATGAAAAAAATGGTGAATATTCAGAAAAAATAAATAAAATTTATTCAGAATAAAAATTAAATAATAAAAAATAAATTAATTAAAATAAAACAAATTAAAATAAATTAGAAAAAAATAGAAAAAAATAGAATAAAATAGAATAAAATAGAATAAAATAGAATAAAAAAGATTAAATAAATAATAAATAAAAAATTAAGAGGAAAATAAAATGGAAAAAGGAAATTTATATTTAATTGCAACCCCAATAGGGAATTTAGAAGATATAACTTTAAGAGCAATAAATACACTAAAAGAAGTAGACATAATTGCTGCAGAAGATACAAGACATTCATTAAAATTATTAAATCATTTAAATATTTCAAAACCACTAATTAGTTATCATAGACACAATGAAGATGTAAAAACTAAAGAGCTAATAGCATTATTAATCCAAGGAAAAAACGTTGGATTAATAACGGATGCGGGCACTCCGGGGATTTCGGATCCAGGCGAAGAAGTAGTAAAACAGGCAATAGAAAATGATATAAATATAATACCAATTCCAGGAGCATGTGCAGCTATTAATGCATTAATTTCATCTGGGATGTCTACTAAGGAATTTATTTTTTATGGATTTTTACCATTAAATAAAAAATTAAGAGAAGAAAAATTTGAAGATATAAAAAGACAAAATAAAACAATAATAATTTATGAAGCACCACATAGAATTAAATCATCATTAAAAGAAATTAATGAAAAATTTGGAAATATTAAAATTGTATTAGCAAAAGAAATAACAAAAATTCATGAAGAATTTATTAGAGGAAATATTGAAGAAATAATAAATAATATTCAGGAAGCAAAAGGGGAATATATAATTATTTTCGAAATAAAAGGAAAAAGTGAAAAACAAATAGAAATGGAAAAATTAAATAAATTAACCATAGAAGAACAATATAATTATTATGAAAAAATGGGATTAAATAAAAAAGAAATTATAAAAAAAATAGCAAAAAATAATAATGTACCAAAAGATACAATATATAAAAAATTCATATAAATAAAAATTAAATAAAATAATAAAATAAAACTTATAATATATATTAAAAACATTTATTAAATATGGTAAATGCTAAAATATAGTATTATAGTTTTTTTATTATTCAAAAATAAATATTATGATTCAATATTTTTTATTGAATTCATGCATTTACTACATATTGGTCTGTTTTTATATTTTATAATAGCTTTATTACTATTACAGAAAATACAAGATTCTTCTAATTTTTTTAATATAACAGAATTACCATCTACATATATTTCGATAGGATCTTTTTCTCCAATTTTTAATTTATTTCTTAATTCCATAGGAATAACTATTCTACCCAATTCGTCTACCTTACGAACAATGCCTGTTGATTTCATATCAAACCTCCCTAAAAGTGTCAAAAATCGACAAAACTATAAAGATAATATCATATTTTGTCAAAAAAAACAATAGAAAAGCAAATAAATGCAAATATTATTAAATTTTTTAACTGATTGGTAAATAAAAAAGCTATTCTAAAATTTATATTTTGGAATAGCATAAATATTGAGGAGATTAAAATGCTAAATATATTGTGGCCAATATTTATAATTATTTCATTTATTTTTTCTGTTGGAACGGGAAGAATTGATAAACTAAATACAGCTATATTTGATTCGGCAAAAGATGCTGTAGAGATGACTATAACTTTTTTTGGAACAATTTGTATGTGGAATGGGGTAATGAAAATATTACAAGAAACTTCAATAATGAGTAAAATGATAAAACTTGCTTCTCCGGTGATGAAATTTTTATTTCCTACTATAAAAAAAGAAGATAAAGAATATAAAGAAATAACAATAAATATGATTGCTAATATATTAGGATTAGGAAATGCTGCTACACCATTGGGGTTAAAGGCTATGAAATCAATGCAAGAAAAAAATAATAATAAGGAAATATTAACAAATAATATGGCTATGTTTATAGTATTAAATACAGCTTCTTTACAAATAATTCCAACCACAGTAATAGCAATAAGAACATCTTTAAATTCGGTAAATCCTACTAATATTATTGTTCCAATATGGGGTGCAACGATTGCTGCAGATATAGCTGGAATTTTAATAACAAAAATATTGATAAATAAAAATAAAATAAGGAGAAAAAATTGAAAATAATAAATTATATATCTGGAATTTCTATTCCATTAATAATTGCTTTCGTTGTAGGAGTAGGAATTAAAGAAAAGAAGAAAGTATATGATATTTTTATTGAAGGGGTAAAAGAGGGTATTGAAATTGTAATAAAATTATTTCCCACTTTATTGGCCATTTTTATAGCGGTAGGAATGTTAAGAAATTCAGGTTTATTAGAATTAATAAGTAATATATTTTCTGGAATTTTATATAAATTAAAATTTCCAACAGAAATAATTCCACTAGCATGTTTAAGACCTATATCAGGAAGTGCATCAATGGCAATTGCAACAGATATAATGAAAACGTATGGGGTAGATAGTAAAATAGGAAAAATAGCAGCTACAATAATGGGTTCAACAGAAACAACTTTTTATACAATTGCTGTATATACAAGCTGCATTGGAGTAAAGAAGACAAGGTTTGTTTTAATAGCAGCATTAATAGCTGATTGTGTAGGAATTATTACATCAATAATTATATGGAATTACTTATGATATGTTTCATTATTTATTATTTTAAATGAACGATAAATTTGTTCTAATAAAAAAATACGAATTAATTGATGAGGAAATGTCATTTCTGAAAAAGAAATTAATTCATTTGCTCTATTTAAGACTTCTTGAGATAATCCCAAACTACCTCCAATAATAAAAGTAATATTGCTATTAATATTATCATAAATATTATTTATTTTTTCAGCAAATTTTACTGAAGAAAAAGATTTTCCTTTTAAATCAAGGCAAATTATGTAAGAATCTTTAGGCAAATGAGAAATTATATTATTTCCTTCTTTATTTTTTATAATATTTTCAATATTATAATTTGAATTTTCGGGAATTTTTTCATCATTTAATTCAATTATCTTCAAAGAGCAAAAACGAGATAGTCTTTTTGAATATTCATCAATAGCATCTTTAAAAAATTTTTCTTTTATTTTTCCAACACATACAATATTAATATGAACCATTAAAAACTCCTTTTATGCAATGTTTATTATTTTACTAGGAGTATCACGTTTAGCAACCCCTATAGAAATTGAATTTTCATCATAGTGATTATCAATTAATTCTTCTACAACTGTTCTGTAAGCTAATTCAGGGAAATTATTTTCCTTGCTTAAATGACCTAATAATACAGAAGATAAACCAGATTTTATAAGCATAGATATAAGTTTTCCAGTATCTGCATTTGAAAGGTGACCATTAGGACCAGAAATTCTTTGCTTTAGTAAGTAAGGGTATTTTGAGCATTTTAATGTATTTAAATCATAATTTGATTCTAACAATGCAAATGAACTATTTTCTAAATTATGTACTATTTCTTCTGAAATATGTCCTAAATCTGTTGCAATACTAATTTTTTTATTTTTATGTTTTATATTAAATCCGCAAGGATTAGCTGCATCATGAGGAATTTTAAATGGTGAAATAATTAAATCATTTATTTGAAAATCATTATTGGGTATAAAAAATTTTTTATTTTCATCTAATATTTTTTTTTCCTGATCTGGCATGGCATTCCAAGTTTCTTTATTGGCATACACAGGAATATTATATTTTTTTGATAATGTTCCAAGGCTTTTTACATGATCTATATGCTCATGAGTAACAATTATGGCATTTAAATTGTTAGCATTCACACCATAAAGAGAAAGTGCATTCTCGATTTTTTTTGCACTTTCTCCAGCATCTATAAGAATTTTTGAATGATCTGATTCTACAAATAAACTATTTCCTGTACTTCCACTATATAAACTACAAAAATTAAACATAATAAAACCCTATTCTTTTACTCTTTTGATATTTGCACCTAGTCCTCTAAATGCATCTTCTATAGACTCATAACCTCTATCTATATGGTCTAAATTATATAATTCTGTTGTACCATTTGCAATTATACCAGCAATTATTAATGCAGCGCCTGCTCTAAGATCGCTAGCATATACTGGTGCGCCAGATAAAGATTCAACTCCTTCAAAAACAGCAGTCTTTCCTTGAGCTGTTATATTTGCTCCCATTTTATTAAGCTCTGCTGTATATTGAAATCTTGATTCCCAAATACTTTCGTTTATAATGCTGGTTCCGTCAGCAATAGAAAGAGCAACACCTATTTGAGGCTGTAAATCTGTAGGGAAACCAGGATATGGCAATGTTTTTATGTTTGCCTTAAGAGGCCTGTGATCCATCCAAACGCGGATAGAATCGTTAGATTCTTCAACATTTCCGCCCATTTCTAATATTTTAGCTGTTAAACAATCTAAATGTTCAGGAATGCAATTGTGTATTGTAACATCGCCCTTTGAAGCCACAGCGGCAAGCATAAATGTTCCAGCTTCTATTTGATCAGGAACAACTGAGTAAGATTTATTTCCAAATAATTTCTTTACACCAGTTATCTTTATCATATCTGTTCCAGCGCCGTGAATATCGGCTCCCATTGTATTCAAAAAGTTAGCAACATCAACAACATGAGGCTCTTTGGCAGCGTTATCAATCGTAGTTGTCCCATCTGCTAATACAGAAGCAAGCATAACATTAATAGTTGCACCTACAGAAGAAATATCCATATAGATAGAA
>OCMB01000034.1_pt1 | contig 44293 bp, 47 predicted proteins | sample 1496101 | NCBI WGS metagenome assembly OCMB01 (sample SAMN01760949, study PRJEB22395) | human gut metagenome | reverse complement strand
CAGATGGAATTATAAAACTTTTAGATCCGCCGTTCGAAAAAAGCAAATTAAATCCAGGTTATATAAAATCGTATGTATCAGGAACCAGAGAAAATGGAGGTCAGTATACACACGGGGCAATATGGGTTATTATTGCAATGGCGTTATTGAATTTGGACGACAAAGCTTTTGAATATTATAAAATGATTAATCCTATTGAGCATAGCAGAACAAGGGAAGCGGCTAGCAAGTATAAAGTGGAACCATATGTTGTAGCTGCAGATGTTTATGGTAAATACAATTTGGCAGGAAGAGGCGGCTGGACTTGGTATACTGGTTCAAGCAGCTGGATGTATATAGCAGGAATAAAGTATATATTAGGATTAGATATAGAAAATGGAATGATGAAAATTACTCCGCATATACCAGCAAACTGGGAAGGATATAGTATAAGATATAAATATGGTGAAAGCTTATATAATATAAAAGTGACAAAAAAACATTTAGAGAAAAAGGTGGTTATAATTAATGGGAAAGTAAGTGAACACGAGGAAATTGCATTAGATAGTAGTGGGCAAATATATAATGTAGAAATAACTATTTAAAAATGAAATATTTTTGTAATAATTTTGATAAAAATCTTTGACAAGCATAGAAACTAGATATATAATGAAGAAAATTAAAACAAAATGTCGGAGGTAAAATATGGAGAAAAAAACAAGAGATAATAATATAATACCATTTCCAAAGAAATATACTGATCCATATAAAGAATTACATGAAAGGGAAGAATTAATTCGAAGCTATAATAACAGAAATAAAAGAGAAAGAAGAGAACCTACAGATGTAGACATAAGAAGAAAAAATCGTAAGATAAAAGAAGAAAGAAGAAAACTAAAGAATACGTTCATAAAAAGAACGACAGCGACAGTTGCGCTGGGATTAGGCATAACTGCAGCTACAGTAGCAGGGGCAGGAAATTTTCTAAATGGAAGTATTTCAAATTTAAAAGCTTTAGCAAATGAACCTAAAAACAAAGATGTAAAATATGCTATTGCAATGGCGAACGAAACAGAGAGTAAATTATTTAATTCTTTAGAATTTGATGAACAACAAATGATGAACATAGAAAACTTAAAAAAGGCTATAAGAAAATATAATATTTTTGAGAATAATGAAGACTATAAAAATGAAAATCTAGATGAATATAAGAGAGTATGTGAGGAAATTTTAGATAATAAAGACTTTATTTCAAAAAAATATATGCAGATGATTAAAGAAAAAATTGCAAATGTATATGAACTATCAGACAGTAGTTCTATAAATATAGTAGACACTCCTGATGATGAAGCTGGAGGATATAGAATATGGTTTAATAATGAAAGTGAAAAAGTAGGAATAGATACGAAATTCCATGGCTTTAATGAAAAAATAATGGATAACAATTTAAGACATGCTGTAGAGGTTGCCATAATTACTGAGAATATTGATAAAACTTTAGATTTAAAAAATCTAGAGAACGTTGAAGAAGTTATTGGGGCATATGGAAGTATGCGTAAATTTGCAGATGCGAAATTGAGCTTGGATAAAGATAATAATATTGTTGTTAGCTATGAAAAAGACAAATCAGCGCCAGTAGAAGAGCAAGAAGAAAGATAATAGAAGATAAATGGAGGACCTTATGAAAGAAGAACTAGATCCAAATAAGAAAACAATATTGGTGGTAGATGATGAAAAGCCAATTATTGATATACTAGTTTATAATTTACAAAAAGAAGGATATAACACATTAGAGGCAACAGATGGAGAAATGGGATTAAATATGGCTTTGGAAAAAAAGCCTAATTTAATCTTGTTAGATGTGATGCTTCCTAAAATGGATGGATTAACTGTGTGCAAAAGAGTAAAACAATCTTTAAATATTCCAATATTAATGCTATCTGCAAAAGATGAGGAAATAGATAAAATAATAGGCTTGGAACTAGGTGCAGACGACTACATTACTAAACCATTTAGTGTCAGGGAATTAATGGCAAGAGTAAAGGCAAACTTGAGGAAAGTGGAAGAAGAGAAAAATGCAAAATTAAAAGATGATAGCGAAACTAAAAAGATAGTAGTTGGGGATTTAGAATTGGATTTGGAGAAAGTAGAAGCAAGAGTAAAAGGAGAAATAAAATCTTTAACACCAAAAGAGTTTGAGCTAATAAAATACTTAGCAATGCAGCCAGGGGTTCCTGTAACAAGAGAAACTCTATTAGAGAAAGTATGGAATTACGAATACTATGGAGATATAAGAACAGTTGATGTTACTATTTGCAGAATAAGAGAAAAATTAGGAGACAGTACAAAGAATTCTAAAATAATAATAAACAAAAGAGGTATTGGATATTATCTAGCTTCAAAATAAAGGAATGATAAAAACATGATGAAAAGTGTACAAGCAAAAGTTATATTAATGTTCTTTATTATAGGCATCGTTATTATATTAGGAATAGGATTTTTTTCAATAAGAATAGCAGAGCAAAACCTTGGCAATATAGAAAATATGGCAAAAGTATTAAATTCTGAAATTTCACAAATAAAAATACTAATATTAATATCTATATTAGTATTTTCTTGTATTATGCTAATTATGAGTGCCTTTGTTATAAAAGTTTTAGTAAAACCAGTAAATAATTTAATAAAGAATGCTCAAAAAGTGGCTGAAGGAAGTAGCAAGGAATTAATAACTGTTAAAAATGGTAAAAAGAAAAGTAAAAAACAGAAAAGAAGAAAAAAGGGGACAGAAATCGATTCTTTAACTAATGTAATAGAAATAATGACGGGTGAACTTAAACAGAATTTAGTTGAAGTTAACAGGCAAAAAAGGGAAATTGAAACAATATTATTGCACATGACCGATGGAATAATTGCCTTTAATGTAAAAGGTGTAGTTACACACATAAATCCGGCTGCAAGAGAGCTATTAAACTTAAGTGAAAATGATGACTCTTTTGACAAAATATTTAATAAAATAAATTTAGATATAAGTATGGAAAAAATAATGTATTTGGAGAATTGGACAGCCTCAGAGCAACGTGTTTGCATTGGTGAAAAAACAGTAAACATATTCTTTGCACCATATAAAGATGAAAATAAATTGTCATCAGGAATAATAGCTGTAATACAAGATATTACAGAGCATGTAAAATTGGATAATATGAGAAAAGAATTTGTTGCTAATGTTTCACATGAGCTAAAAACTCCTATAACGTCAATTATTGGATATGCAGATACTTTGGCTGATGGAGAATATGATAAGGAAACTCAAGATAGATTCTTAAATGTAATTTCATCAGAAGGAAATAGAATGGCCAATCTAGTTAGCGATTTATTAACTTTATCAAGATATGATACGAATAGAGTTGTAAGAGAGATTACAGAATTTGATTTGGGTGAACTTGCTAAACAGTGCCAATTAAAACTAGACATAGAAGCTAAGAAGAAAAATCAAAAAGTGGAATGTTATGTTACTGCAGATGTACCACCAGTAAAGGCTGATAAGAATGGAATTGAAAGAGTAATTTTGAATGTATTATCAAACGCAATAAAGTATACAAAAGAAAATGGAGAAATTAAAATATATGTTGGTTTTGTTTACAATGACGCATATATAAAAATAATAGATAACGGAATAGGTATTCCAGAGCAAGATTTGGGAAGAGTATTTGAAAGATTTTATAGAGTAGATAAGGCTAGATCTAGAGAAATGGGAGGAACTGGCTTAGGCCTAGCAATAGCAAAGGAAATAATAGAACAGAATAATGGCAGTATAGATATAAAAAGCATCTTTGGAAAAGGTACTGAGGTTGTAATAAGAATAACTGTAGAGAAAATGAATAAAAAAGAAGGAGAATAATTATGAGCGATAAAACTAAAAATATGATAGAGTGGATAGAATGTATTGTCATAGCAATAGTTTTGGCTATTTTAATAAGATATTTTATAGGAACTCCAACTATAGTAAAGAAAAGATCAATGTATCCAACTCTAAAACAAGATGAAAGACTAATTTTAAGTAGATGGGGAAGAACTACAAAGAAAATGCCTGAAAGAGGTGAAATTATAACATTTGAAGCACCATCTAAAATGGCTTTATCAGCAGAAGAAGTGGATTACAATAATCCTGTAGCAGTGTATGAAAACCAACCTAAAAATATATTTTCTAAATTTACATATTATGTGCTAGAATGGGGCAAACAGAGCTTTATAAAGAGGGTAATTGGATTGCCAGGAGAGCACATTAAAATAGAGGACGGAAAAGTATATATCAACGGAGAAGAATATAAAGAAGATTATTTACAAGAAGATGTAAAAACTACAGCTAGTGGAGTATTTACGGATTTTGTTGTTCCAGAAAATTATGTGTTTGCAATGGGTGATAACAGAGATGAGTCAACTGATTGCAGAAGCTTTGGATGTATACCATTAGAAAAAATAGAAGGAAGAGTAGTACTTAGATTTTTTCCATTTAATAGATTTGGGAAAGTTGAGTAAATAATATGAACTTTAAAAATTTGTTAGGAAATGATAAAATAAAACAAGAATTATTAGATGTGGTACGTTCGGGGAATGTATCACATAGTTACATGTTTGTAGGAGAAGAAGGATTAGGTAAGTGTTTATTTGCATTGGACTTTGCAAAATTAATATTATGCATGTCTGAAAATAAACCAGAATGCAATGATTGCGAATCATGTGTAAAATTTTTATCACAGAATCATCCGGATTTTATAAAAGTAGAACCAGATGGAAATTCAATAAAAATAGCACAAATGAGAGAAATGCAAGAGAATATATACCAAAAGCCAATTGTTTCTTCCAAAAAAGTATTTATAATAAATAATGCGGAAAAAATGACGCAAGAGGCTCAAAACAGTTTGCTTAAGACACTAGAAGAGCCACCAAGCTATATTGTAATAATACTAATTGTGTCAAATGAAAATCTACTATTAAATACTATAAAATCAAGATGCTTAAAATTAAATTTTCAAAATATAGGAAAAGCAGAAATTTTAAAATATTTAGAGGCTAATAATTTAAAGCAAGAATTTACAGATAATATGGTAAATTTATGTAATGGTAGTATCGGAAAGCTAGAAGAGATTAGACAAAACATAGAGTTGTATAGAAATACCGAAAATATAATCATAAATATTTTAAATGCTCGATATGATTCTGTGATAGATGTTATAAAGGATTCTGAATTACTGTACAAATCAAAAGAGAAAATAACCAATATGTTAGAATATATGGAAGTTATTGCATACACGTACATACAAAAAAATATTAGCTACACAGAAGTGATCAATATAATTGAAAATACAAGAAATAAATTATATACTAATTGTAATTATGATATGTGCATTGATGAATTACTTATAAAGATATGGGAGGAAATAAATGAAAAACATAGTAGGAGTTAGATTTAAAAAAACTGGAAAAGTATATTTCTTTGATCCTGGATACATACAATTAAATTTGAAAGATAAAGTTGTTGTAGAAACATCAATGGGGGAAGACATAGGAGAAGTAGTAATTAATAAAAGAAACATAGAAGAGAATAAATTAACAAAGCCTCTAAAAAAAGTAATAAGATTAGCTAATCCTAAAGATTTAAAACGATTAGCAGAAAATGTGGGAAAAGAGAAAAAAGCTTTTAAAGTATGCCAACAAAAAATAAAAGAATATAATTTAAATATGAATTTAGTTGAAGTAGAATTTAGATTTGATAATAGTAAAGCTATATTTTATTTTACAGCTGATGGAAGAATTGACTTTAGAGAGCTTGTAAAAGATTTAGCTGCTATATATAAAACAAGGATTGAATTAAGGCAAATAGGTGTAAGAGATGAAGTAAGGAAAATTGGGGGAAACGGTGTATGCGGAAGAGAACTTTGCTGCTGCAGTTTTTTAAATGATTTTGATATAGTTTCTATAAAAATGGCTAAAGAACAAAGTGCTTCATTAAATCCTTCAAAAATTTCTGGAAATTGTGGAAGATTAATGTGCTGTTTAAAATATGAGCAAAATGTATATGAAGAGAAAAATAGTAGATTACCTCGTGAAGGAGCAATAGTAGAAACAGCTGATGGAAAAGGTGTAGTTTGTGGAGTAGAAACATTAAAAGAAAAAATAAAAGTTCAATTTGAAAATGAAGAGGGTAAATATTATAAAACATATGATGCAGTAGACATAAAAATAATAAAGAACCCAAAAGCTAAAAAGAATGATGCAAATACTAATAAGGAAGATTTAGAAAACTTAAAAGAATTAGAAAAATTAGAAAAGCTAGAAAAAGAAGAAAGAAAAAATGTAAGTAAAGAAGATGAGTATTAAAAAATAGATAATCACTTTTAATTAAGTGGTTATCTATTTTTAATATAATTAATCTTCATTAGGAGCTTCCACAGGGCAAACTGCTGCACAAGTACCACAAGAAATACATCTTTCTGGATCTATAACATATTTTGTATCACCTTGAGAAATACATTCCACAGGGCAATTAGCTGCGCAAGCACCACAAGAAATACAGTTATCATTTATTTTATATGCCATTAAATTCACCACCTTTTACTTTTTTTATATTCATTCAAGAACAATTTCAATTTTTTAAACGAAATCGTAAGCTAGCCTTTTGAGGAGTCCGAAGGAGCTCCGACCAAGAGCGACGCATTGAGGCTTAAAAAATAAATCGTTCTTAATTAGTTATTTATCAAAATTATTTGTTAACTCTTCTAAGTTTAACAACCTTTGCCATCTTTTGTCAACCTCTTTTTGAAATTCTTCTATCATCCATTCGTTGCCAGGTTTAAACATATGCTTGAAACGCTTTTGAGGACGTAAAAATTCTTCTATTGGAAGCTTTTTAGCAGGTTTATATGTTATGTGATATACACCATCTACTACTTCGTATAAAGGCCAGTAGCAAGTATCTGCAGCTAGTTTGTTTATTTTCATTAAATCCTCTGTAGCATAGTTCCAGCCACGTGGGCAAGGTGCTAAAACATTTAAGAATGTAGGACCTTTTGTGTATATAGCTTTTTCAGCTTTTTCATATAAATCCTTAAAATTATTCATTGCAAGTGTTTGAGCCACATATGGTAAATTGTGTGCAACCATTACTTCTGTTAAATCTTTTCTTGATTGCATTTTGCCAGGAATTACGCTTCCGACAGGGGATGTAGTTGTATCTGCAAATTTTGGTGTGGCAGAAGAACGTTGAATGCCTGTGTTCATGTATGCACCATTATCGTAGCAAACATAAGTCATATCATGGCCTCTCTCCATAGCACCAGATAAACTTTGAATTCCTATGTCGTAAGTTCCACCATCTCCACCGAATGTGATGAATTTAGTTTGTTCTCCATCTTTTTCTACTATTTTTCCTTGCTTTACTAATGATTTATAAGCAGCTTCTACGCCAGAGCAAGTAGCAGAGGCACACTCGAAAGCTGTATGAATGTAAGAATCTGTCCATGCAGTGTATGGATAAATAAATGTAGAAACTTCCATGCATCCAGTAGCATTAGAAACAACAGCATGGTCATTTTCGTGTAATGCTCTCATTATCATTCTAGCAACTGCTGGAGCACCACAACCTGCACACATTCTATGGCCAGCAGTGAATCTTGAAGGCTTAGTAGCCATAATTTCTTTTAAATTATATGCCATAATTAGTTACCTTCCTTTCTTAATCCTAAATATCTAAAAGGATTCTCAACTTTCCCAGAATTTGCAATTTCTTGTAAATCTTCAAATACTTTAGAAATATCATTTACAGTAGTATCTCTTCCGCCAATACCATATATATAGTTAACAGCTGGAACATGAACATTTTCAGTATACATACTAGAAGTAACATCCTCGAATAAAGGACCACCAGCAGCATTTAAACTATCTGCTTTATCTAAAATAGCTATGGCTTTTTGATTTGATAAAGCATTTGCAATCTCTTCAACAGGGAATGGCCTAAATACACGTAATTTAAGAAGCCCTGCTTTTGTTCCTTTTGCTCTTAAATCATCAACTACAGCTTTAGTAGTACCAGCAGTTGAGTTCATGCAAACAATTGCAATTTCGCTATCTTCTAATCTATAACCTTCGAAAAATCCATATTTTCTTCCAGTAAGTTTTTCAAAGCGTTCAGCAATGTCTAAAATAACTTTTTTTGCATTTCTCATTGCTTCAGCTTGTTGATATTTATGCTCAAATAAAAATGCTTGTAAATCCATAGGGCCAACAGCTATTGGTTCTTCGCGATTTAACAAATAGTGTTCTGGTTGATATTTACCAACAAAATCTTTTACTTTTTCATCTTCGATTAATTCTATATTTTCGATAGAATGTGAAGTTATAAAACCATCTTGGCAAACCATTAAAGGAAGCATAACGTCTTTATTTTCTGCTATTTGATGGGCCATTATCAAATTATCATAAGCCTCTTGATTGTTTTCAGAAAATAACATTATCCAGCCAGCATCTCTTACACCCATAGCATCAGAATGGTCGCTGTGTATATTTAAAGGTGCAGAAACTGCACGGTTTACTAAAGATAATACTATTGGTAATCTAGAACCAGAAGCTATATAAAGCATTTCCCACATATAAGATAATCCATTTGAAGAAGTTGCTGTCATAGCTCTTGCACCAGCGGCTTCAGCACCTATACAAGCACTCATAGCACTGTGCTCACTTTCTACAGCTACAAACTCAGTATCAACTTGACCATTACTAACGAAAGTTGAAAAATATTGTGGAATTTCTGTTGAAGGTGTTATAGGAAAAGCTGCCACAACATCAGGATTTATCTGTTTCATTGCTATAGCAGAGGCTTCATTGCCACTTAAACGTTCTCTAATACTCATTTATTTTGAACCTCCTTCTTTCATAATAATAGCTCCAAAAGGGCATACCTTAGAGCAAACACCGCATCCTTTGCAGTAATCGTAATCAAAATCTAATCTGTTTTTAGTTTCTTTATAAATTGGAATAGCATCGTCAGGACAAACAGGAAAGCATAATCCACATTGAGTACACTTTTCTTTTATCCAAACTGGACACATACTTCTCCAGTCACCAGTTTTAAATTCGCGTGCGTTGCCTGCTTCATAAATTGTTCCACCAGGAGTTAATCCTTCTACTGGTGTATTTTTATCTATATGCATTTTAAAAATCTCCTTTCTATTAACTGAATTAATTAATTTTTTTGACTTCTTTTAAAGCCATTTCTAATGCTTTCATATTACCATCTATAACTTCTGGTTTCTTAGCAAATTTATGTTTAAAAGATTCTTGCATACTTGCCAAGAAATCATCATCGTTCATTATATTTGCAACTTTTACAATTGCTGCAAGCATTGGTGTATTAGGAAAATATCTTCCCAAAGTTTCTTCAGATATTTTTCTTGCATCTATGCAGTAAATATTGCCTAGATAACCATTTAAATGATTTTTTAAATAATGAACATCTTTAGTTGTATTTATTACTATAGCACCAGATTCCTTCAATCCAGCAGTAACATCAACTGTTTCTAGTAGAGTGTCGTCAACAACTACCACATAATCAGGTTTGTAAATATTGCTATGTATTACAATAGGCTTATCTCCGATACGGTTATAAGTGGTTATTGGAGCACCCATTCGCTCAGGGCCATACTCAGGAAAACCTTGTATATATTTACCTGTATTAAAAGCTGCATCAGCAAGTAAAAGAGATGCTGTTTTAGTTCCTTGACCGCCTCTACCGTGCCATCTGATTTCTATTAATTCTTTCATTAAAATGCTCCTTTCTTGAATTATTTATATAAAAATAATCATAATATTATTAGATTTATTTGAAATCATACAAAGAAAGTATATAATTAAAAAGGCAACATGTCAATAAAAATACTAATTAAATTATTGACTTATTGAGCGAAAATGGATATTATTATTATAAATAAATATAGTGAGGTAATCTAATGAAAAACTTAAGAAAATCTAATGGTTCAGTGTCGGTTTTGGTGCTTGTTACGATATTGACTATGATAGCAGTGCTAGTTACTGCATATATGGTTGGAAACACACAAAGAAAAGCACAACTACAAAGTGAGATTAAATTAAAGGAAGTGTACGAAGAAACTATAGACAATGCAGGTAAAATTTATGAGGACGTGAACAACAAGAAAATTGCATTGGATAAAAAAACTTTACCATATACAAGTTCTACCAGACCATATTTACCCAATGATGGTTTTAGTAGAATAATAGGCACAGATTTAAATAATGGATTAGTAATAGAAGATAGTGAAGGAAATCAATTTGTGTGGGTGGAAGTTCCAAAAACTACAGCAGTTTATGCTACATCAGGAATTAATATAACAACATTTACTTCAGCTAACTATACAACAATAAAAAACGATTTAATGAATTACGCTAAATACTACAGAAGCCCTAATTATAGTGATGAGTGGTATGACGGTTGCGGAATAGAAACTTCTGCAAAATATACAGAATTGTATAATAAAATGTTAAAAAGTGTATATGAACATGGTGGATTCTGGATTGGAAGATATGAATTTGGAATAAAAGAAAATACGGGAAGAGCATTTTCAGGTTATACAGATATACATTCTATAAGTGGACAGACACCCGTAGTACAAGCTAATCATATTCCATATAATTGGATTACATGCAAACAGGCAGAAAGTTTTGCGGAATATTTAGCTCCTACTGGATATAATGGCAGCTTATTGTTTGGAATTCAATGGGATTTGACTTGTAAACATTTAGAAACGAAAGGTACAAACCCAGGAAGCACAGTATCAACTATACAGGCAGCGATAAAAACAAATTCTAAGGATTGGGGAAATTATAAGAACTCAGTTTTTCCAACGGTTAATACAGATGCAAAATATTCTTTAGACATGGGTGTAACGTGGATTCGAGTTACCGCTAGCGGATATGAGAAAAAAGTGGATGTGGAGGCATTAATAACAACTGGATCAAGCACAAAAAATTCAATGCTAAATATATATGATTTTGCTGGTAATGAATATGAGTGGACTTTAGAAAAGGCTGCCTCTGGTGATTCTTTATGTACTGCTAGAGGAGGATATTATAGAGGAAACAGCACTTCGGCTGCAAGCAATAGAACACATAATGTTAATAGTAGTAATAATAATCACAACAGTGGTGCATATGGGGCTAGAATGACTATATACTAAAGTTGAAAGGAGATTGCGTAGATGAAAAAACAAAAAGGAATTACACTAGTTGCTTTAATAGTAACAGTAGTAATATTGATAATTTTGGCTGGAGTAAGTTTAAATTTAGCTTTTAGTGATAATGGACTAATAAAAAAAGCACAATATGCAGTTAATAAATCTGAAAATAGTGATGAAAACACACAGAAAAAATTGAATGAAACAAAAAATGTTAAAAAGTGTGTATCAAAATGGAGGATTCTGGATAGGCAGATACGAGACAGGTTTAACTAACTGATATAGAACATATGGAGAAGAATATTATAAGGAGCATCCGATAATTGATACACCAGTAATAAAATGCAATGCATATCCATATGTGTGGGTAAGATGTGCGCAAGCACAGACTTTAGCAAGTAATATGTATTCTGGCAATTATACAAGTAGCTTATTATTTGGGGTTCAATGGGATTTAACATTAAAATACTTAGAAACAAAGGAAAGGCATGTTTATATACTACTGGAGCTATAGAACAATTTAAAATGTTAAATATATATGATTTGGCAGGAAACATATGGAGTGTACGTTGGAAAATTCTGGCTATGCAAGTACTCCTTGCAGATCAAGAGGTGGTGATTTTCGTGATTTGGATGGAACAGATACCCCAGCAAGTGCACGAAATTTATATGGAAAAGAGGGGGATGCAACTGCTAACTGCTATCATGGTGTTGGTTTCAGAGTAACTATTTACTAATTTATTAAAATATTTAAAAATTTGCAAAATACTTCATTTTACTTGACTTTTTGCCACTTTCCATATATTATATATGAAGTTGAATTGTAAAAAAAGCAAATAGAAAACTTGGAAAATGTTAGTAGAAATGGAGGGGCTTATGGGAGAAGTTATAGTTGTAACATCCGGAAAAGGTGGAGTAGGAAAAACAACTACAACAGCTAATCTTGGTTCTGCATTAGCATTAAAAGGCAAAAAAGTAGTGCTAGTTGATACAGATATAGGGCTAAGAAACTTAGATGTTGTTATGGGATTAGAAAATAGAATTGTTTACGACATTGTTGATGTAGTAGAGCAGAAATGCAAATTAAGACAAGCATTAATAAAAGACAAGCGTTTTGAACAATTATTTTTATTGCCTGCTGCACAAACAAGAGATAAAAGCGCCATAAATGAAGAACAAATGAAAGAACTAACAAATAAACTAAAAGAAGAATTTGATTATATCTTAATTGATTGCCCAGCTGGAATAGAGCAAGGATTTAAAAATGCAATAGCTGGAGCTGATAGAGCTGTAGTTGTAACAAATGCAGAAATATCATCTATAAGAGATGCTGATAGAATAATAGGATTATTAGAAGCTTCAGAAATAAGAAATCCAGAATTGATTATAAATAGAATAAGACCTAATATGGTAAGAAAAGGTGAAATGATGGATGTAAATGACATTGTAGATTTACTTTCTATAAACCTTATTGGGGTAGTTCCAGATGATGAATATATAATTACTCAAACGAATAAAGGAGAACCTGCAGTAATTAATAAAAAAGCTCCTTCAGGAAAAGCATACTTAGAAATAGCAAGAAGGATATTGGGAGAAAACGTAGATGTAACAATTCCTGGAAAGGATGAAGGCTTTTTTACAAAAGTAAAAAATATTTTTAAAAAGAAATAATTATTGGAGGTAAGCATGTTTGAAGGCATTATAAAATTATTTAAAAAAATAGGAAGAAAAGAACACGAAGAAATAAGCTCTAAGGAAACTGCAAAAGAAAGATTACACTTAGTTTTAATGCAAGATAGAGCAAATGTATCAGCAGATTTTCTAGAGATGATGAAACAAGAGATTATAGAAGTAATAAAGAAATATATAGATGTAGATGAAAAAGATATAGATGTAAGATTAACTAATAAAACAAATGAAGATGGTACAACAGGTGCACCTGCCTTATATGCTAATATTCCAATAGCAGGAATAAAACAAGATGTGGCAGCAAATGAGAAAAAAGAAAAAGAGATAAAAATAGATAATGTGCCTGAAGTGATTATAGAAGAAGCAAATGAAAACATTGAACTTGATGATAAAGAAGAAGAAAACGGGCAAGAAGAAAAAGAAGTAGTAGTAGAATCTGAAACTAAACCAGAAGAAGCCAAGGAGATAGTAGAAGAAAAAGAAACAAAAGAAAATAAAGAACCAGAAAAGGTTAAGGCAGAAAAGAAGGCAAGTAATGTTGCTCAAAAGCCAAGTACAGCAAAGAAAAATACAGCAAAAACAAGTACAAATAAAACTACTAAAAATGGTAAAAAAACAACAAATACAAACAAACCAAAAGCCAAAAAAAGTAAGTAAAGTTTAAATTAAGAGGTTTTGTAAATGAAACAGAGATTATTTAAAAATATGGATTATGGAATTCTTGTTTGTACTGTTATTTTACTTGTAATAGGTCTTATAGCACTATTCTCGGCTACACAAAATACGGATTATTCAGAGTTTAAAAAGCAAATTATGTGGATATGCACGAGCATTCCAATAATGATTTTAATGATATTTATAGATTATGATAGTATTGCAAAAATTTCCCCAATCTTATATGTAATTATATTAGTTCTACTAGTAGCGGTTTTGTTTACAGAGCCAATAAATGGAGCAACAAGCTGGTTTAATATAGGATCTATTTCAATCCAACCAGCGGAGTTTGCAAAGGTAATTGTTGTAATATTTATTTCGTATTTTGCATCAAAGATACAAGAAAAAGGAAGAGATGAAGTAAGTAGGCCATTAAAATTGCTTCAAATATTAGCAATTTTTGCAATACCAGTATTGTTAATTATAAAGCAACCTGACTATGGAACTGCGATAGCTTTTGTTATGGCTTTGATGTTAATTTTATTTGTGGCAGGAATAAAGAAACGATACATAATAGGAGGAATACTATTAGTTGTAATATTATTGCCAGTATTATACTTCTTCGTATTACCAGAACACGCTAAAACTAGAATAGACGTATTCTTAAATCCAAATTTAGATCCTAGAGGAGCTGGATACAATGTTATACAATCAAAATTAGCAATAGGCTCAGGAGAGTTCTTAGGGATGGGATTGTTAAAAGGAAATCAAACTCAATTAGGATTTTTATATCCCAAAACTACAGACTTTATATTTGCTGTTATTGGAGAAGAGATGGGCTTTATAATTGCAGCAACTGTTATAATAACATATGTTATATTAATAACAAGAATTATATATATATCAAAAACGGCTAAAAACATGCTGGGCTCATACATGGCAGCAGGCTTTGCAGGAATATTTTTATTCCACATGGTTGAAAATATAGGAATGACAATGGGCTTATTGCCAATAACTGGTGTACCACTTCCATTTGTAAGCTATGGCGGAAGTTCACTTCTTACAAACTTAATAATGATAGCACTTCTATTAAATATAAGTGGAAGAAGACAGAAAGCAATATTTATGGAATAGGATTAATTATGAAGATAGGAAATGTAGAATTAGAAAATAATATATTTTTAGCTCCAATGGCAGGTATAACAGACCTGCCATTTAGATTAATATGCAAAGAGCAAGGAGCTGGGCTTGTGTACACTGAAATGGTAAGTAGCAAGGCCTTATTCTATGGAGATGAAAAAACAAAGCAATTATTAAAATCAAGTCCAAAAGAAAAGCCTTTAGCAGTCCAAATTTTTGGAAGTGATTTAGAGGCAATAAAATATTCCGTAAAATACTTGAATGATTATGCTGATATTATAGATATAAATATGGGATGTCCGGCACCTAAAATTGTAAAAAATGGCGATGGAAGTAAAATTCTATTAGATTTGGAATTGGTTAAGCAAATTGTTGAAGTGGCTGTAAATAATGCAGAAGTTCCAATTACAGTAAAAATACGCAAAGGCTGGGATAATGAACATGTGGTAGCTGTGGAAGCAGCAAAAATAATAGAGAATGCTGGTGCAAGTGCAATTGCAGTACATGGAAGAACAAGAAATCAATTTTATGCTGGAGAAGCTGATTGGGATATAATTAAGAAAGTAAAAGAAAGCGTGAAAATTCCGGTAATAGGAAATGGAGATATAAAATCGGCGGAGCTTGCAAAAGAAATGCTGGATTATACAAAAGTGGATGCAGTAATGATTGGAAGAGCTACAATGGGAAATCCATGGATTTTTAGAGAAACACTAGAATATTTAAAAACAGGCAATAAAATAGCAGAGCCAACCATTGATGAAAGATTAGAAATGCTACTTAAACATTTGGGGTTGGAAATTGCATTAAAAGGAGAAGTAGTAGCAGTAAAAGAAATGAGAAAATATATCAGTGGCTATACAAAAGGATTACCTGAAGCAAGTCAGTTTAGATGCGAAATAAATAAATTGCAAACAGCAGAAGAAGTAAGATTATGTGTTCAAAAATATTTTAATAATCTAAAATAATAGAATTAAATAAGCTTTAATATAATAAACATGTATAAATTACATGTTTATTTGTGTTAAAGGAGAGTTGATGAAAAAGAAAATAATTATTATATGTTTAATTGTGTTAGTTGGAATTTTGATTATATTTTTTGTTAAAAATAATTATAAAAAAAATAAAATTGGAAATAATATTAGCAACAGCACATTAGAAGAGTGCGAAAAATATATTTACAATATTAACTCATATGAAGCAATTGTACAAATAACGGTAAAAAGCAATAAAAATGAAAATAAATATCTAATAAAGCAAGTATGCAAAGGAGATACAGCTGCCCAAGAGGTTTTAGAGCCTGAAAATATTAAAGGAATTAAAATAATATATAAGGATAATCAACTTACTGTAGAAAATACCAAACTAACGTTAAAGAAGATATATGAAAGTTATCCGTATGTTAGCGAAAATGTTTTATTTTTGAACGATTTTATAAAACAATATAAGCAAAACAATGAAAACAGCAATATAAAGAAGAATGAGGAAAATGTAATTTTAACAGTAAAAACAAAAAACAAATATAGGGCTAAAGAGCAATTGTATATAAATATAAAAACAGGTCTTCCAGAGAAATTAGTAGTACAAGACAATAACAAGAATACAACTATCTACATATCATATAATGAGATTAAATTAAACAATTAATTTCAAACTAATATTGTAAATATATCAAAAAACAAAATCTTAATTACACAAATATTGGGAGTGAATAATATGGTAGTAAAAAGAGGAGATATGTTTTATGCAGATTTAAGTCCTGTTGTTGGGTCTGAACAAGGTGGGATAAGGCCTGTTGTAATAATACAAAATGATATGGGAAATAAACATAGCCCAACTGTAATTGCTGCGGCTATTACTTCACAAATGGGGAAAAACAAGTTGCCAACACATATAGAAATAGGCCCACAAAATAGCGATTTGAAAGCAGAATCGATTGTCTTAACAGAGCAGATTCGAACCATTGATAAAAGCAGATTAAAAGAAAAAATAGGGCATATTGATGATGCTACAGTAATGAACAAAATAAATAACGCTTTAGGGGTAAGTTTTGGTTTATAATATTAAATTAAGAAGCTAAACTTTTAGCTTCTTAATTATTTTTATTTCGTTATATAAATCATCTACTCTTTTTTCTCTAACAACTAAAGCTGCTTTATATTCTTCTAAAATAGTAGTGTAATTATCTATATTTTCTCCACTTTGTAGTAATAAATTTATACCTTCTGCATAATAATCCTTTTTCTTTTGTTTATCGGTTGATTCCATTTTTATCTTGTATTTACTAATTAATTCTAACCTTTTGACATTGTCTTTTAAATAATCAATATAATCAACAACACAGCTAATTTCGTAAAGAGTATCCTCAATTACAGCTTTAAACAAGGCTTTCAAAACAGTAGGGCTAACTTTTCCCAATTTTGAATTTGTAGATAATTGGTCCAATGCTGCAGCTTGTGCGTAAAAATCAGGAGTAGCGTCTTTTATAAGTTCTTTCAAAGTTTCAGAAATATTAACGTGAGTGGTATAATGCCTTTTAGTAACAATAGAATCATATTCATCAGCAACACGAATAACTTGAGCACTAAAAGGGATATCCTTTTTGGTTAATCCCTGTGGGTAACCAGTACCATTTAAAGCTTCGTGGTGGTATAAAGGGCCTTCAGAATAAAGTTTTAGTTGAAAATCTTTATTACAGTAGTCAAACCCAAGAGTAGTATGTGTTTTCATTACCTCATATTCTTCATCGGTTAAACGACCTGGCTTTTCCAAAATTTCTTTTGGAATAAACATTTTCCCAATATCGTGCAAATAGCCACAAATTGTAGTATGAAGAGTAAATTTTTTATTTAATCTAAGATATTGGCAAATTCGACAACTTAAATTACCAACATTTATACAATGCCTTTTGGTAATATTATCTAAATGCTCTAAAACAGATAATTGATAACGCATATTTTTATCTAAATTATATAATTTTACTGATGACGAATCGTAAAAATCAATTGTTTCTTTGTACATTAATCTTCTCCTTAGTTAATATAATTAATAGTAATATAACATTACCAAATAAAAAAAACAATATAAAAATAAAAAGAAATTTTTACTTGACAATTATTATAATTTGTATTATCTTATGTAATAAGGTAAGAGATACTTGGGAGGGGGTGAACTTATACAATGAGTTCAGAAGAAATATTAGAAAAAGTAAAAGGAATAATAGTGGAACAATTAGGAGTTGCTGATACAGCAGTTACTATGGAAGCTTCTTTTATAGATGATTTGGGTGCTGATTCACTAGATATAGTAGAATTAATAATGGCATTAGAAGAGGAATTTGACACAGAAATCCCTGATAGCGATGCTGAAAAGATTGTAACAGTAGGTGATGTAGTAGATTACATAAAGGAACATGTAGCCTAACATCAAGTGATAAAGTATAAATATGAAAGGTAAAAATACCTTTCTTTTTTTTATAAAATAATGTATAATAGATAATGTAGTAATTGGAGGTGAAAAAATGGAAGAAAAGAATTTAGAAAAATTAGAAAGTAGCATCGGTTATAAATTTAAGAATATTAATCTTTTAAAAAATGCATTAGTGCACACATCATATGCTTATGAAAAAAATATTAGTAGCAATGAAAAGCTAGAATTTTTGGGAGATAGCATATTGGAATTTATTTCTAGCAAATACATTTACAATACATATCCAAAGTTAAAAGAAGGAGAAATGACTAAAGTTAGAGCTACAGTAGTATGTGAAGATAGCCTATATGAAATTGCAAATAGGCATAATTTTAGTGATTTCTTATATGTGGGAAAGTCTGAGAGAGTAAGCCACGGGAATAGGAAAAAAGCAATGCTAGCAGATAGTGTAGAAGCGGTAATAGCTGCTATTTATTTTGATTCAGGAATAGAAGCTGCAGAAAAATTTATAATATATAATTTAAAACAAGCTATAGAAGTAGCTACTAAAAATGTTGGAATAAAAGACCACAAAACTGTTTTGCAAGAAATTTTACAAGCAAATGGAAGCATAAAAATAGAGTATGTAATTATAGATGAAAAAGGTCCAGACCATGATAAAACCTTTACAGCAGAAGTAAGGGCAAATGGACAAGTTTTAGCAACCGGAATTGGAAAAACAAAGAAACAAGCTGAAATGAAAGCGGCAGATAAAGCAATAAAAAATATACAACTTTAAGGAGGTACTAATTTGAAAAAAGAATATATAATACCAATATTTGTTCCACATTTAGGATGCAAAAAATGTTGTACTTTCTGCAATCAAAGAAAGATAAGTGGAGAGCAAAAGCAAGTTACTGCAGAAGATGTAAAAAATACAATTGAATATTATCTAAAGAATTTTAAAAGTTCTGATAATTATGTAGAAGTAGCTTTTTTTGGAGGAAGCTTTACTGCAATAGATAGGAATATACAAGAAGAATTACTAACTGCAGTGCAGCCTTACATAAAAAATAAAAAAGTAAATAGTATACGATTATCTACAAGGCCTGATGCAATTGATAAAGATATATTAAATTTCTTGAAAAAGAATCATGTAAAAACTATAGAGCTAGGGGTTCAGTCTACTAATAATTATATATTAGCAAGATGTAAGAGAGGGCACAACTTTGAAGATGTAAAAAAAGCATCTAAGTTAATAAGATGGTATGGATTTAATCTTGGCCATCAAATGATGGTTGGGTTACCAGATAGTAGTGAGAAAGATGATATTCAAACTGCTAAGGACATAATAAAATTGAAACCTAAAATGGTAAGAATTTATCCAGTTTTAGTAATTAAAGGAACAGAGTTAGAAGAAGAATACAATAAAAAAGATTTTATACCATTAAATGTATCTCAGGCAGTTGAAAGATCTAAAGAAATAGTAAAGCTTTTCAGAAAGAAAAATATAGAGGTAATAAGAACTGGTTTGCAAAATACGGATTCAATCTCATCTCCTGAAAAAGAGGGAAGTGAAGTAATTGCAGGACCTTATCATCCAGCTTTTGGCCAATTAGTGGAAGATGCAATTTGGTATGATAAAATAACTGATGAAATTAAAAAGATAAATTCTAAAGTTATAAGAGTAGAAATACAAGCCAATAAAGCGAATGTAAATAATATAATTGGTCACAAAAAAGAGAATATAAAAAGATTAAAAGATACATATGCTCTTATTGCTACTGTTAAAGAGAATGATAAGATTAGACAAAATGATTTTAAAATAAAAGTGCTAGAAGTTGCATAAATGCATAAAAAAGCCTATATTTGCCAATAATGGTAATATAGGTGATTTTTATTATGAAAAAAGTAGTATTGGCATATATAGGTATTGCCATTGGGGCATTGTTAATGGCGGTAGGAATCTCACTTTTCTTAGTACCAAACGAGCTTTCTACGGGGGGATTCTCAGGAATTTCTTTAATAACATATTATTTATTCAAATTTCCATTAGGAACTACTATGCTCATTTTGAATATTCCACTTTTAATAATAGCATTTTTCAAAATAGGCAAAGGACTATTTTTTAGATCAATATATGGAACAGTATTGCTTGCAACATTTGTGGATTGGCTGGATAGATTAAAACCTCTTACACAGGATAGGTTCTTAGCGTGTATATATGGAGGAATTTTGGTAGGAATAGGAACTGCTGTAATATTAAAGCTAAATGGCTCAACAGGTGGTTCGGATTTGCTATCATATGTAATAAAAGAATTCAGACCACAGTATAGAAGCAGTAGTCTTATTTTAATAATAGATTTTATAATAATTACAGTAAATGTATTTGTTTTTAAAACCATCGAAGTTGGATTATATTCTACAATAGCAATATATTTGATGGGAAAAATGATAGATATTATATTTGAAGGTGCAAACTTTGCCAAAGTAATTTTAATAATATCTCCCAAATATAAAGAAATAGCCAAACAAATTGGAGATGAAGTAAGAAGAGGAAGCACTGGCATAGTTTCAAGAGGAATGTATACAAGCGAAGAGAAAATGACTTTGCTATGTGTAGGCTCTAGAACAGAATCATATGTGATAGAGAATATAGCAAAGAAAATAGATAGAAGTTCTTTTATAATTATAATAAATGCAAGAGAGGTATTAGGAAAAGGTTTTAAATAAAATACCAGAACTATTGAATTTGTGACTCATAAATGGTTTAATATGATGTATAAGAAATAAAAAATAAGGATTGATAAAATGGAGCAACAATATATATTAAAAAACTGCAAATCATTTGAATTAAAAGATATTTTTGAATGCGGACAATGTTTTAGATGGAACCCAAATGAAGATGAAAGTTATACTGGAGTTTTCGGGAATAATGTAATAAATGTTAGCAAAAAGGAAAATGGAGACGTACTTTTTGAAGGAATATGTGAGGGCAATATACAAACAATTTGTGAAAAGTATTTTGATATAAAAAGAGATTATGAAAAAATAAAAGAAACTTTATCGCAAGAAGATGAGAACCTTGCAGAGAGCATTAAATGTGGCAAAGGAATTAGAATATTAAACCAAGACTTGTGGGAGACAATAATTTCGTTCATAATATCTGCTAACAACAATATTCCAAGAATAAAAGGAATCATAGAACGAATATCTAAAAAATATGGAAAAGAGATAAAATTTAGAGGAAATAGCTATTATACTTTCCCAACAATAGAAAGCTTAAATAAGGCATCTATAAAGGATTTAAGAGATTTAGGCTTAGGGTTCAGAGATAAATATATATACAATACTACAAAACTAATAATAAAAAAGCAAATTAATATTGAAGAGCTTAAAGAAAAAGAAACAACTATAGAAATGCGAAATGAACTTTTAAAACTTTCAGGAGTAGGTCCAAAAGTAGCTAATTGCATTTTGCTATTTTCTGATTTAAAGAGAATGGATGTATTTCCAATAGATGTATGGGTTAGAAGGGTAATGAATGAATTGTATATTCACAATCCAGATGAGGCAAAGGTAAGCAAAAAGCAAATAGAGAAAATAGCAGAAAACAAATTTGGAGAATTAAGGGGAGTAGCACAACAATATCTATTTTATTGGAAAAGGGAGAACTAAAATAGGAGGAAATAATGAGTCTACAGATAATTTATGGAAAAAGTGGTAGCGGAAAAACTAGATATATATTTGAGCAAATAAGTAGAGATATAGACAATGGCAAAAAGAAATACATATTAACACCGGAGCAATTTTCATTTACTGCAGAGAAGGAATTATTAAAAAAATTAAGAAACAATAATAACATGAATTCTGTAATAGATGCAGAAGTGCTAACTTTTAATCGTATGGCTCATAGAGTTGCAGCAGAAGTGGGAGGTAGTAAAAACGTAGCACTTTCAGACAGCGGAAAATCAATGATTTTGTATAATATACTATCAAATAATAAAAATAAGCTTAAATTTTTAGGAAAGTCGGACAGCAATATTGATTTAATCTTAACACAATTAACAGAGCTAAAAAAGCATGGTGTAAAACTAGAAAATGTAGAGCAATTGTTGGATGATACAAAAGAAAATAAATATTTACACTCAAAATTAGAAGATATTTATTTGGTTTATAATCAATACGAAGAGCAAATACAAAACAAATACATAGATGAAAACGATTCTTTAACAGTGCTTGCAGAACAACTGGGTAGTACAAATATGTTTAAAGATTGTGAAATATACATAGATGAATTTGTAGGCTTTACAAAGCAAGAATATCAAATAATAGCAAAGCTTATGAAAAGTGCTAGCAAAGTGACCGTAACGATTACTGCTGATGATTTGCAAATAACCAGAAGCCAAGATGTGGATATTTTTTATAGCAACAAGCAGACTGCCAATAATATATTGAAAATAGCAAAAGATAATGAAGTAAAAATTGAAAAAAGCATTGGATTAAGTGAAATAAAAAGATTTAAATCACCAGAACTATTACATTTAGAAGAAAATATTTTCAATTTGCCATATAATATTTACAAAAAAGAAGTCAATTCTATAAATTTGTTTTTAGCGAACAATCAATATTCAGAGATTGAGAATGTAGCAAAAAATATTATAAAATTAGTTAGGGATGAAGGTTATAGATATAAAGAAATTTCTATAATCACACAAAATATAGATACATATTCAAATTTGTGTAAGGCGATTTTTAATAAGTATAATATTCCAATTTATATGGATGAAAGAAAGGAATTAAGCCAGAATGTTCTAATAAAGTACATATTATCTATATTAGAAATATTTGCAAAAAATTGGAGTTTGGAGAGTGTATTTAATTATATAAAAACTGGATTCACACAGCTAAATGAAGAAGAGGCTTATGAATTAGAAAAATATGCAATTAAGTGGAATGTGTGTGGAAATAAGTGGTATAAAGAAGAATGGAAATTTCATGATGAAAAAGAGCTAGGTAAAGATAAAATAGAAAAAATAAATAGATTAAGAGAGATAGTGGCTATCCCATTAGTAGATTTAAGAAATAATTTAAGTGATACAAAAACTGCAAAACAAATTTCAGAGCAGCTATACTATTTTTTAATAAAAAATGGAGTAGATAAAAAATTACAAAGCAAAATAGATTACTTAAATCGAATAGGCGAATTAAACAAAGCTCAAGAATATGAAATTAGCTGGAATACAGCGATGCAAGTATTAGATGAAATGGTAATGATATTTGGAGAAGAAAAAATATCATTTGATAATTATATGAAAATACTAAAAATCGGTTTTGTAAATAGCTCATTAGGAACTATACCAATGGCACAGGACCAGGTGGTAATAGGTGATGTAGATAGATCGAAAACACATAAAGTTAGAGTTGTATTTATAATAGGCTTGAATGATGGCAATTTTCCAACTGTAAATAAATCAGAAGGATTTTTAAATGATGAGGACAGAGAAAATATAAAGGTGCATGGAATAGAACTTGCTAAAGGAACACTAGAAAGAATATATGAAGATAATTTTAATATATACAAAGCGTTTTCTACAGCAGAAGAAAAATTATTTTTATCATATGCATCATCTGATTCTAGCGGAAAGTCACTTAGAAGTTCGGTACTTATGTCTAAAATAAAAAAGATATTTCCTTTGTTAAAACAGGAAAGCGATATCATAGAGAAAAGCACAGATATAACTTCAAAAGAAGCAACATTTGAGGAATTATTGAATCAGCTTAGATGCTATAGAGATGGTGAACAAATTGATGAGATTTGGTTCAAATTGTATAATGTATTTATGGCAGATAATGAATGGAGCAGTAGATTAAGCAATGCAATAAAAGCATTAAATTATACTAATGCTCCAGAAAAAATAACTAGTGAGAATTTAGATAAAATGTATGGAAATAAACTACAAACTAGTATTTCTAAATTGGAGCAATACAGGAGATGTCCATTTTCTTATTATTTAAAATATGGATTGAAATTAAATGATAAAGAAATTTCAAAAGTAGAAGCGGTTGATACAGGCTCGTTTATGCATGATGTAATAGATTCATTCTTTAATGTATTAGAGGAAAATAAAATTGAAATAAAAGAAATTGAAGATAAGCAAATAGAGAAAATATTAGAACAGATAGTGTCAGAAAAACTAAAATTAGATAGAAACTTTATATTTACTACTACTGCTAAATACTTGCGCTTGGTAAGTAGATTAAAAAAAGTAGTAATAACATCTGTGAAATACATAGTACAAACAATAAAGCAAAGCGAGTTTACTGTGTTGGGGCATGAAATTGAATTCGGGCAAAAAAGCAAATATGAGCCAATAAAAATTCACACAGATAGTGGTAAAACTGTGGAAATCGTAGGAAAAATAGATAGGGTAGATGTGGCTAAAAATGCAGATGGCACATATGTAAGAATAATTGATTATAAATCTTCAATAAAGAATGTGGATTTAAATCAAGTAGTTGCGGGTTTGCAATTACAATTATTAACCTATTTAAATGAAACATGTAGAGTAGAAGACTTTTTGCCAGCTGGAGTATTATATTTCAATCTTTCAGAGCAAAGAATTTCGGCAGATAGTAATATGACTGATGAAGAGATAGAAGAACTTATTAAGCAGAAATTTAAAATGCAGGGATTGATATTAGCTGACGTAAATGTTATAAAAATGATGGATACAAAAATAGAAAAAACAGGTGTAAGTGATATAATTCCGGCAGGAGTGAAGAAGGATGGAGAGATAAGCAGTAAATACACAAAAGGAATAACTGCTGAGCAATTTAAGTATTTACAAAAATATATGGATAAAATTATAAAGCAAATATCAGAAGAGATTCTATCAGGTGAAATAAATATAAAGCCATCATATAATTTAAAACTACAAAAAGGCAAAACACCATGTGAATATTGTAAATACAAATCAATATGCAAATTTGATGCAAACAATAAAGGAAATGATTATAATTATATAGGAACCTTAAATAAAGAAGCAATTTTAGATATGATAAAGGAGCAGACAGATGTATAATAATTGGGAGGATTTAAAGAAGTCGATTATTAATTGCAAAAAGTGCAAATTATGTTCAAACAGAATGAATATTGTGTTTGGAACTGGAAACGAAAAGGCTGATGTAATGCTTATAGGAGAAGGACCTGGAGCAGATGAAGATAAACAGGGGGTTCCATTTGTTGGAAAAGCTGGACAACTAATGAACAAGGCTTTTGATGGATTGGAAATAAGCAGAGAAAAAGTATATATAGCAAACATTGTAAAATGCAGACCACCGTCAAATAGGGTACCAACAGAAGATGAAGCAGCAGCATGCTTAGATTATTTACGTAATCAAGTTATTCTAGTAAATCCTAAAATAATAGTATTAATGGGAAGTACAGCACTTAAAAATATATTAGGAAAAGAATATGGAATAACAGCAGCTCGTGGAAAATGGGTAGAGAAAAAAGACATCATGTATATGCCAACATGGCATCCAGCAGCATTATTAAGAGATGACACCAAGAAGATTGATTTTTGGAAAGATTTATTAGAAGTGAAGAAGAAAGCAGAAGAAATAAATATAGATATTATAAAATAAGCAGAGGATATAGTATGAATATAAAAGAAAACTTAGATTATTGTTTAAATTGCAAAACAAAGCCATGTCAAAATAAGTGCCCACTAAACAATGATATTCCAGAAGTAATAGCACTTATGAAGCAAAATAAATATGAGGAAGCATATAGTGTATTAACTAAAACTACCGTGCTTTCTTCCGTATGTGGTAGAATTTGCCCATATACTAAGCAGTGCCAAGGCGGTTGCACAAGGGGGATAAAATCTACTCCTGTAGAAATAGGCAAGATAGAAGCTTTTTTATCAGACTGGGCTATGGATAATGGAATACATATCGAAAAAAGTACAAAAAAGAATAAAAAAGTAGCAGTAGTTGGGGGTGGACCAGCAGGTCTTACATGTGCAGCATTTCTGGCAAAAGAAGGAATAAGTGTTACCATTTACGAAAAATATTCAGAACTAGGAGGAATTTTATCTCATGGAATTCCTGATTTCAGATTAAGCAAAGAGGTATTAAATAAAACAATTAATAATATTTTGAGTTTAGGAATAGAAGTAAAATGCAATTTGGAGTTAGGAAGGAACCTAGAGCTAGAAGAATTAACAGAGAAGTATGATGCAGTATTTCTTTCTTTTGGAGCTAATATATCTGCAAAAATGAATATAGAAGGTGAAGAGTTAGATAGCATTTATGGAGCAAATGAAGTGTTAGAAGGAAAGAGAACAGTAGATTACACAGGTAAGAAAGTTGTAGTTATCGGTGGTGGAAATGTTGCTATGGATATGGCTAGAACTGCGAAAAAAAATGGCGCCAAAGATGTAAAAGTAATTTATAGAAGGTCTAGGAAAGAAATGCCTGCAGATGTAAAAGAGATTGAAGAAGCGGAAAAAGAAGGAATTGAATTTTTGTTTCAGAATAACGTAACAAAAATCATACCTCAAAAAATAGAGTGTATAAAAACAGAATTAATAAAAAAAGAAGGTGATAGTAGGCTTTCACCAGTTAATATAGATGGCAGTAATTATTTACTAGATGCAGATTTAGTTTTTATAGCTGTTGGTTCAAAAGTAGATTCATCAGTAATAAACAAATTAAATTTAGCAATTAATAAATATGGTTACATAGATGTAGATGAAAAATATAGAACGTCAAATGAGAAAATATATGCTGGAGGAGATTTAGTTGGAGAGAAAAGCACAGTGGCTTGGGCTGCTAGAAGTGGAAGAGAAACAGCTAAAAGCATAATTTCAAATATAATATAAAATTAAAGAATCCATGTGGTATGGATTCTTTAATTATTGTTTTTCAAATTCTTTTTTTAATATTAATTTTCGAATGAAATTAATTACTTTTGTTAATTTATTTTCTTTCTTAGTTATTAAATAGGTATTATTTACAATAGCTTCATACTTTGTATCCAGCTTTTCCATCATGTTTATATAGAAAACATTAAAGAAATAATAGCTATGAGCCGTCCCTATTAATTCCTGAAAACTGTAAAGTTTTTTCCTAAAACTATCAATATCATCAGTTGTTAATAGTGATGAGTACAATGTATTAAAATATGATGTAATAATTAGCTCTTGAGTTGATAAAAATAGTGTTTTTATTTCATTTTTTAAATCAGCTACTTTTTTAGTTAGCTTTTCTATTTTATTATTCTTTAAATCAGAGCTTTCAAGTTTATTAGAAATTTTTATTATATTTTCTTCTGTATATAGTATTTTATCCAGATTGTTAACAATTGTATTATAATTTTTGCTACCACACAAAGCTGAAAATTTATTTTTAAATTTATCTGAGCTTTTGAATGTGCTTTCAAATAATATGTCTTCACCTGTTACATAAGCCATCTGAGTAACTAAATTGCAAATTAAAGGATATACTTGAGGGCTTATTGTTGAAAATGTAATTCCATAATATTCAACATTTTCAAAAGTAGAATTTAAGGTATTAGAAGCTATTATCTGCACGGCGGCTTCATTTAAAGCCATTCCACTGATTTTGGAACCATTAAATTCGCACAATCCCAATCGATATAAATTTCCATTCTTATCTTTTTGAACTTGCAAGTGATGTATAAGCTCATGAACTGAAAATTTTTCTAGATCATTAAGACCCATTCCATCTCTAAAATATATTGAAGAATTTTTGTAAAAATAGCTTGCTTCAGCCATTCCGTTAGGAATTTCAGCAACATACATAGGCACATTTGAAAATTTTTCAAACAAATCTTCATAAGTAAATCCATAGTTAGGAAAGGCAGAAAATAATTCTTTGCTAACATTTTGAGCAATAGAAATAACACTTGAATGATCAAGTGGTTCAATAACTTTTATTCCGTCTTTCATTAAATCTGTTTCAATACTCATGTGCATATGTTCCTCTTTTGATATTTGAAAATATTATACTATAATTTAACATAAAAGAGTATAACAAAATTATTAAGATAATATTACAATTTTTTTACAAAATATAATAAAAGATAGAATAAATCCTAGAAACAAAGGAGGAAGGAAGAAAAAATATGAAAAATGGAAAAATGAGAAAAGAAAAAAGAGGTATAACGTTAGTTGCGCTAGCAGTAACAATATTGTTCTCTTATGACGAAATGATAAAATTCAGTAATAGCAAAGGTTTCCTCCTAGCAACAATTTAGTAAAAATAAAATTTTCACATGTTTAAAAGATGAACAAGGTAATGCAATAGATAAAATATGTGCCAGAGACTTTTGGCGAGGTAGAGATAGTTATAGAAAATTACAAAATGACTTTCATAAATACGTAACATCAAAAGGTTTTGAGTTAGAAAGAGGTTTGCCAGTAGAAGAAACAGGTGCAAAACATTATAAAATAGAAGATTTAAAGAAAATAACAAACTTAGAAAATACTAAAAAAGTATTAAGAAATATTAATTTAGCTTTGCATAGAGAATTATCAAAACAATCAAGAATCATAAAAGAATCAGAAAAATATCAAAAAGAAAGAGATACAATAATTGCTGATAACAAAGAATTAAATAATAAAGTTAAGGAATTAGAAAATGAATACAAAGAAAAAAGCACTTGAAAATTATAAAAAAATGTAATAAAATGTTTTTAGAATAAATGAAACGAAGCTCAAAAGATAAGAAAGAGAGAAAAATATGGAGATTGAACAATTAAAATTATCATCAACGCAAAAGCAACAAATAACAAATATGCTACAAAACCAAGGATTATCACAGTCTGATATAAATGAAATATTAAATGGTAATTATTCTACATTTCAAAATGAAGCTGATTTAACAGATGTATTTAGTTCAAGTGGAAATCATCAAAAAGTATTGCAAGGATTAGCTGATGGATATACTATGGAAGAATTACCACAAATAGGAGTAAATCAATCAGAAATACAAGGATTTATGGATACTATAAATTCATATAACATATCAGTAGAAAATGCAAAAGCTATTAATCAATATAGCAACGGAAGTAATATGATTTTATCAGTAAAAAGAGGGACAATAACCAGAACAGAATTACAAAGTGGAATTATGCAAGATTTATCAATTAAACTTCAAGAAAGAGGAATGAGTCAAAGTCAGATATATGAAATTAGTAATGTCATACAACAACTAAATTATGATAAACCAGTTCACAATAATTATGACATTATAAATTCACATATGCAAGAAATGAATTTGCCAAGAGCTTGTTCTCCATCAGTATGTAAAGCTGTAAAAGATATGAATTCATTTGAACATATAGATGAGACAATTTCAAGTTTAGATGAAGGATTATCAAAAGCAAGATTACCACAATCAATGAAATTGTATAGGGCAATTAAAACAAATGGTCAAGTAGATATGCAAAATTATGTTGGAAAAAGTATGAATAATAAAGGCTATACAAGTACATCTCCATTATATGATTCTTCTTTTGCAAAATATGATGAATATGATACTGTTATGGAAATATATGCTCCAAAAGGAACTCAAGGAGCGTATATAACGCAGTTATCAGATTATGATAGTGTAGAGCAAGAAGTTTTATTAAATCCAAATGATATATATGTAGTTGGAGCTCAAAGTGGTGTTATTGATAAAAATGGAAAAAGTAAGACTGTATTACAAGGTTTATTATTAAGTAAAGAAAGAGAATGTTATAAGGATGTAGGACAACAAGCAACAGAGCAAAGAAGCAATAGTTATGAGAAGTCTTTTTCTACACAAGCAGAAAGTGATAATTTGTATGATCAAACGATACAACAACAAACATATTCGCAAAACGGAAATTTAGAAAATTTACCTGCTAGGCAAAATAGATTTTCACGATTTTTTAATCAAATTAGATCAAGATTTTCTAGAGGAAGAAATGATGGAACACAAGATACAACTTACCAAGATCGACAACAGCAAAATACAAAAACTAAAACAGTAGAAAAGAAGCCATGGGAATTAGAACCAGAAGAGAAGGCTAGAATACAAAGAGAAAGTGCTGAAATTGCAAGGAGACACAGAGAACAACAGGAACAACAATCACAGCAAACTCAAACACAACAGCAAAATCAAGAACAAGGTAATGCCAAAATGATTCAAGGACAAGTTCCACAACAGCCTATAGTGGATATGGGTGGTATGGAATTATAAAAAATAATATTAAAAAGGAGTGATAAAAAATGGCTATAGGACCAGGTATATATTTTGATGAATATAAAGATTATTCAGTAGATGAATTAGAAAGAGAGCTAGAAGATTTACAAAAATATTTATCTTCAGACGAATTGAAAAAAGCAAGACAAGAAGAAATAGACAAAGAAATTGATGATAATAACTGTATAGAAAATGTAAGAACAGAAATAAGTGTAATAGAGGAGTTATTAAAAAATAAAAAAATAACAGGTTTTGAATTAAATGAAAAAGAAAAAATTAGATGTCCAAAATGTTATTCGATTTTAAAAGAATATATTTATGGAAAAATTAAAGGAGAAATTGATACAAATAAATATATTGCAGGAGGTTGTGAATTAAGCGAGGATAATCCTATATATCATTGTAGTAAATGTAATTATGATTATGATAAAAATTTAAATTTGATGACAGAAACAATAGAGAAAGTAATAGAATCTTTTATTGGAAATGATCCTTTTTGGAAAGATTTATTAAAAGAATATTTCAATAAATTGACTAATATAAGTGAAGAAGAAAAAATTAATTTTTTAAAGAAACTTGCATCAAATAAAGATTTATTTAATGAATTTACTAAAGATATACTAAAATCAAATAATCCAGAAAGTTTATTTAATAAGTATAATAAATCATAAAGAGAGTTTTCTCAAGATGAATTAAAAGATTTTTTCTATTATTGTATGAAGGATAAAGAAATAGAGAAAATTAACAAATTAGATTTGAATAGGATTATTTCCAAAATTCAATCATCAACATATCAAATTAAATATATAGAAAATATTGGGTATGTTTTTATTGGAGAAGGATATTTGACTTTAGATGATGGAACCGAAACAACACATTATTTTGCTAAAATATTTAATTCAGAAGAAGAAACAAAAAATGAAATAATCAATGTTTATAATGAAAAATTTTCAGCAAAAGATATATTAAAATGTCCAAGGTGTAATGAAAGATTAATGTTTTTAATGCCAGATGGTAGTCATTTATATTGTAATAAATGCGAAAAATATTATTTGAATAATAATGGAGATGTAGGAGATGAAACAACATCGCCATATGATGATAGAAATGATGATGTTTTATATTAAGCGAAATATATAGAAATATTATGTGTAAGAAATTGAACGAATAATAAAAGCCAAGATAATTTTTAGCTTATAATCTTGGCTTTTGTATTATTTGTTAGCTATAATCCACTCGTAAACTTCATTTTCAGTAAGTTTACCTTTTTTCATATCATTAATTTTTTCTTTAGCTTGTTTTTTCCATTTATCAAAGTCTTTTACTAGTTTTGTATTCTCTTTATCTTTTCTAACTTGCATAAATTTTTGTTGATATGTTCTTCTATATTCGCCCATAGCCTTATTTTGTTTTAATCTTTCAGTATAAGATTGAAATGCACCTAAATCTCTACAAGATTTTGAGATTTCTTTAGGGTAATCACAATAAACCTCATCAGTTTTCGCATTTGGTATAAAATACATTCCACAATTCTGACATTTCTTAATTGGATAATTAGGTATTTTAGAAAGTTCTTCAAGTATAGCATAGCAAATACTTGCTAAATCATTACTTTTATGAGTATCACTCATTGAAAGAACTTGTTTTTTACTTTGTAATATTTCTAACAATTCATATTCGCTATCATTGTCAAAATCTTTATACTTCCTAGAATAACTATCTCTCATAATAAAATCGTTTTTATAATATGTATATAATTTGCCTAATCTTTTTATTAGGTAAACGGCAAATCTTTCCGAATATGTATATTTTTCAAGTGTTTTAGTATTATCTAAATTATAAATATATGTAACTGCTTTTATTAGTTCTTGTTGTAAATCAATTAGATTTTCTTGCAAATCTTCAAATATTTTGGTTGTTACTTTCAAATATTCTTCATTACTGCCATAGTTTGTTTTTAAATCAAATTTATAACCTTCATCTAAATCTTTTAATATTTCAAATCCATAAGCATAAAAGAAAGATTTATTAGCCATTTCATAGTTAGATAAGTCTGCATTTAAAAATTTTAATAATAATAGCCCTAATTTTTCGTAAAATGGAAAATACAAACTAGCAGGGTGTTTAAGACCTTGATCGGTTAATTCGGATTCTTTGTAAAATACATCTCTTAATTTATTTTCTGTATCTAAATGGAAATCAGCTTTATAGAAATATAAAGGTGTAGCATAATATTCTTTTTTAGTTTCAGTATTAAACCAAAAGTAGAAATCATCAAAAAATGTTACTTCTGGTAGTCCCATAGCTTTTTGTCTCCTTTCGTTATTAATGAATTTATAAAGAATGTTCAACAATTTTAAAAAAATAATAAATTGTTATTGACATTCTAATTACATTTTACTATTATAGTAATATAAATACAATACCTTTTGCAAAACTTATTGCTAAAACTTATAGAAAGAAAATTAACCAAATAAGTTTTAAGTATTGAAATATCAATGTGTAAAAGATTTTAAGCAAATTATTAACAACACGAAAAAGTAATGACAATGCCTATGGAAGAAAAAATAATTGTAAAAGATAAGCATACACCATTAGTTGATGAAGAAACTTTCAATATAGTACAAGATATGATAAAAAGTAGAACTAGTACAAGGGTTAAATCTTATGATTGGTTATTAAAAGGTTTATTAACTTGCAAAGAATGTGGCAAGAAATTAAGTATTGTACCTCAAAAACATCCTAACAAAACTACTTTTTATGTGAGATGTAAAACTTATGCTTGTAATACTCATTTACACTTATGCACTCCACATAGTAATAATTTAGAAAAACTAACAAATTATGTACTGGAACAAGTAAAAACAAGATGTAAAGAGTTTTTAGATGAAAACAAGTATATGAATGTTGCAAATTCTTCTAAAGACAAAATACTAAAAGATAGGTTTAATTTCAAAAATGAAATTCTAGTTTTAGAAAAGAAACTAAAAGACATTGATAAAATTATAGACAAGTTATATGAAGATAAATGCAAAGGTTTGTTTGAAGATGAAGATTTTACAAGGTTTTACTCAAAGCAAATTGAAATGAGGAAAGATACTAACGAAAGAATTAAATGTTTGCAGAAACAAATAGAAAACGAAGATTCTTCTGTAGATATAAATAAACTTGTAAAAGACTTTGTAAATATGAAAGAAATAACAAGAACAATGCTTGTGCAAAAATCAGAGAAGTTTTTATTTGACAAATATAAAAATATATGGTAAAATAAGCATCTGTAAGCCGCCTGGGTCGGGCAACTAAATGTTAATATTAATTTTTATAAAAAATTAATAAGCAACTGCCTTGAATTTTATGCTTAGCGAGTATACGTGTAAAGGGAGGTGTACAAATAATGTACGCAATAATCGAAAGCTGTGGAAAACAATACAAAGTAGCAGAAGGAGATGTAGTATTCTTCGAAAAATTAGATGTAGAAGAAGGTAAAAAAGTTACTTTTGATAAAGTAGTTTTAGTGTCTGACGATAAGAAAGTAGAAGTCGGAGTTCCTTATGTTAAAGGTGTTAAAGTTGAGGGAAAAGTAGTAGCTAATGGTAAAGCTAAAAAAATAATAGTTTACAAATACAAAGCTAAGAAAAACTACAGAAGAACCCAAGGACATAGACAACCATACACAAAGGTTGAAATAACATCTATAAAAACAGCTGCTGAGAAAGCAGAAAAGAAAGCTGAAGCTAAAGAAACAAAGACAGAAGCTAAAAAAGAAGCTAAGGCTTAAGCATTAATCAGAAATTAATTGATATATAAATATATTATTACCGAAGGGAGTGAATCGTAATGGCTCATAAGAAAGGTCAAGGTAGTGTTAAGAACGGCAGAGACAGTGAATCTAAACGTCTTGGACTAAAAAGAGCAGATGGACAAATAGTACCAGCTGGAAATATACTAGTAAGACAAAGAGGAACAAAATTCCATCCAGGTAAAAATGTTGGAATCGGAAGCGATGATACACTATATGCAAAAGTAACTGGTATGGTTAAATTTGAAAGACTAGGAAAAGATAAAAAACAAGTTAGTGTTTATACTGACGAAGAATTAAAATCAATAGCTGCAAAAAAAGAAGCTCCAAAAGCTGAAAAAACAGAGAAAAAAGCAGCAACAAAGAAAACAACAAAAACAGCTACAACTAAAAAAGCAACAACAAAAACTGCAAAGAAAGAAGTAGCAGAGAAATAAAAAACTTCCTACACTCTTATGAGTTGTAGGAAGTTTTTTCTAAAATCACATGTTTATATTGTAAAAAATAATAAAATCTTATATAATAGGTACATAAATTTTAGGAGTAAATAATATGAGATTTGGGTTAACAGAAAGAAGCTTTGAAAATATTTTATAGCAAACGGAGGAAATAAAATGGCAGAAAAGAAAAGAATTTTAACGGGTGATAGGCCCACCGGAAGGCTACATATAGGCCACTATTTTGGATCTATAAAAAAGAGAGTAGAAATGCAAGAATCTGGATTATATGATCCATACATATTAATTGCGGATGTTCAAGCATTAACAGATAATTTTAATAATCCAGAAAAAGTAAGAAAAAATGTAAGAGAAGTTGCAATGGATTATTTATCTTGTGGAATAGATCCAGAAAAAACAACAATATATATTCAATCAATGATACCAGAAACAGCAGAACTTACTGTGTTTTATTCTAATCTAGTAACTATTGCTAGGCTAGAAAGAAATCCAACCGTAAAAACTGAAATTGCCCAAAAAAGAGATATTTTTGGAGAGAGCGTTACATATGGCTTTTTGGGATATCCAGTAAGCCAAGCTGCAGATATTACTTGCTTTAGTGGAGAACTTGTACCTGTAGGAGAAGACCAGCTGCCATTAATAGAACAATGCAGAGAGATAGTAAGAAAATTTAATTCAATTTATGGGGATGTTTTAATAGAACCACAAGCTGTTTTATCATCTGATAAAAGAATTAAAGGCTTAGATGGCAATGAAAAAATGGGAAAATCATTAGGAAATGCAATCTATTTGTCTGACAGTGAAGAAGAAATAACAAGAAAAGTTATGAGTGCAGTAACAGATCCGAAAAGAATAAAGAAAGATGATTTAGGAAATCCGGATGTATGCATGGTGGCATATTATCATAATTTGTTCTCGGGCAAGGAAGAATATGAAAACGTGTGTGCTGAATGCAAGGCTGGTAGCAGAGGATGCGTTGCTTGCAAAAAACAGTTAGCTCACAATATAATAGAAACATTAAGACCAATTAGAGAGAAAAGAAAGTATTATGAGGAACATCCAGAAATAGTAGATAAAATATTGATGGATGGAACTGCAAAGGCTAAAAAAGAAGCAGAAAAGACAATGAAAAAAGTAAAAAAAGCGATGAAATTAGATTATTTTGCATAGGAGGAAAAATGGGATTATTTTCAAGAATAAAGAAACTTTTTACAGGTTCAAAAACCAAAAGATTAAATGAGGAAAATTATTATGAGAGCCAATATGGTGCTCCACAAAATAAGGAGTTGAAATTGCCATATATAATTATGCTTCCAGATAATAAATCTATAATGATTACATCACTAGACTATAATAATGTGATTATGCATGCCAATGGTGAAAAAACTGATGTGATAGTAGCTAAAATACTTGAAATACAAGAAAATAGCGAGGTGGCTCGTAATTCAGAAACTCACATAGCTTTTGAAGTTACTCAAGGTATGCCAATAGACCAGGTTATATTAAGCAAAATAGGTACTTATTATTTACGAGAACTAAAAAATAAAGATCGTAATCCTGATTGTATGTATTTGGGAAGAATATCAGAAAATCCATATGCAGAAATAAATTGGCACAATAAAAGCGATGTGATTGAAGAGTATATTAACACGAAAGTTGCTCCTAAATTGAACGAAGAAAAAAGAAGAAAGCAAGAAAAACAAATTATGGAACAACAAACAGTAGAGTCAAGAGTTGCATCAGAACATGATAAGTATGTAGCAAGGCTGCAAACTAAGCAACAAATGTACCGAGCACAAAAAGATGAAATAAAAATGGCTAGAATTGATAATCCATATTTAAGGCAAGTTGAGCCAAATTATGTTATTGATGGAAAAACATATAGTGATTATAATGGAATTGATATGACTAATGGAGACATACTTAAAATAAGAAAACTTAATAAGGTTGGAAAAGATGCAAATAACATATATTTGTATACGGGATATATAAGTACAACACCAAATGAATATGATCCTGAGGTGTTATCGAAAACTGCTAGACCAATGGGAAGAGCAGTGTGCTTTGCATCAGATAGAAAAATTGAAGAAATATTGCAATCAAATGATATTGGAGATTTAAAAACTTTATTAACTGCACTATCACTTCCAAGCAATGAAAAAAATGAAGCACTAGAATATATAGGAAGAATAAATAGAAGTAACATGATAGATACAGATTTAAATAATGCAACAGAACCAATAAAATCAACAGTTGCAAAATTGAAAGAAGAGTTTAGAGAAGAGCAAGAAAGGGAATCTCAGCAAAGAGGTTCTAGATAAATAAAAGAATGAGGAGACTAAAATGTTTACAGATTACGCAAAAATATATGCTATAGCGGGAAAAGGTGGAAACGGAGCCGTTTCTTTCAGAAGGGAGAAATATATAGCAGCAGGTGGACCAGATGGTGGAGATGGTGGAAAAGGCGGAGATATATATTTCGAAGTTAATCCGGATAGTAATACTCTTATAGATTTTAGATATAAAAAGAAATTTAAAGCAACAGATGGTAAAAATGGAGAAGGTGCTCACAAATACGGGAAAAGTGGGGAGGATCTTTATGTTAAAGTGCCAATTGGAACGGTTGTAAAAGATGCAACTACTGGCGAAATTCTAGCAGATTTATCGGAACAAGGGCAAAAAGAATTAGTGCTACATGGTGGAAGAGGTGGAAAAGGAAATTCGCATTTTGCTACTTCAACAAGGCAAGCCCCAAGATTTGCGCAAGAAGGCGAACCAGGTGAAGAAAAAGAAATTATATTAGAGCTAAAATTGTTAGCTGATGTAGGATTAATTGGTTTTCCAAGTGCAGGTAAATCTACAATTTTATCAGTAGTAACATCAGCAACACCTAAAATTGCAGATTATCATTTCACAACATTGGAGCCTAATTTAGGAGTTGTGAAAAGCGAATATGGAGATAGCTTTGTAATTGCTGATATTCCTGGGCTTATAGAAGGTGCAAGTGAAGGAACAGGATTAGGAATTCAGTTTTTAAGGCATATTGAAAGAACTAGACTATTATTGCATGTGATAGATGTATCTGGTTCAGAAGGAAGAGATCCTGTTGAGGATTTTTATACAATTAATAAAGAGTTAGAAAAGTATAGTAAAAAATTATCTGAAAGAAAGCAAGTGATAGTAGCCAATAAAATTGATGTAATGCAAGATGAGGAAAATTATAAAAGATTAGAAAAATTGGCCAAAGAAAATAATATGGAAATATTTAAGATATCAGCAGCTACAGGACAAGGAATAAAAGAATTGATGGTAGAGGTATCTAAAATATTAAAAACACTTCCAAAAGAAGAATTGATAGATATCAATCATCAAAGAAAAGTATACAAACTAGAAGAGCAAGAACCATATACAATAAAAAAGGAAGATGGAATATTTGTTGTAGACGGACCAGAAATAAGAAAATTAATGAGAAAAGTAAATATGGAGGATAATGAATCTTTATATTATTTCCAGAAAAACTTGGAAGCTCTTGGCGTAAACCAAAAATTAAAAGAGGCAGGAGTAAAAGAAGGAGATACTGTAAAAGTATATGACTATGAACTAGAATGGGAGGACTAAAATAAATTTATAAATTACAAACTTTTGTTTGACAAACTGCTATTTTTATGATAGGATATTGGTAAATATTTTATTAGGAGTGATTTTATGGGGAGAAGAAGGAATCCTTTAGAGTTAAATAAAAGAGAAAAAGCCATACTTAAATGCATAGAAAAGGGTGTAAACGAAAACGGATATCCACCATCAGTAAGGGAAATATGTAAGGCTGTAGGATTAAAATCAACAGCCACAGTACATGGATATTTAGAAAGATTAGAAGATAATGGTTACATATCTAGAAAAGATAAAATGGGTAGAACGTTGCAATTAATAAAAGGTGGCAAACCATATAGACCAGGAATGGATGGAGTTGCATTTAAGAATATGTTTTCCGGAAAAGAAATGGTTGATGTACCAGTGGTAGGAAGAATTACTGCGGGAGCACCAATATTAGCTGTAGAAAATATTACAGATACATTCCCTATACCACTAGATTTTATAGGAAATAGTGATTGCTTTATGCTTGTAGTAAGAGGAGAAAGCATGATAGAAGCAGGAATCTTTAATGGAGATTATATACTTGTAAAAAGGCAAGATACAGCAGAAAATGGTCAAATTGTAGTAGCTTTAATAGAAGATGAAGCAACAGTAAAAACATTTTATAAAGAAAAAGACTATATAAGATTACAACCAGAAAATAGTACAATGGATCCAATAATAGTACCTAACTGCAAAATTTTAGGAAAAGTTGCAGGAGTATTTAGAAAAATATAAATTTAACTAAGGAATAAGATATTTAATAGTTGATAAGGGGAGAAAGAAAATGAACAGAATGAAAACGTTTGGAAAATACCTTATTCTTTTTGTTGCCTTTTATATATTTGTTAATTTTATGTCATATGAATTAGTAAAATCTTCATATGCAAACATCGAATGTACAATCGAAACGAATAATTTAGAAATAAGTATTTCGGAAGCTAAGGCTGCTAGAGAAAGCGGAATAATAAGAGGAAAAGCAAAGAATACATACTCTGAAGATTTAAAAAGTAAATATATAAAATTAGATTTTATATCAGAGCAGGGAACTAAAATAACAACAAAATATATAGATATAAGCAACTTGAAGGCTAACGAAGAAAAAGAATTTAGTGTAAGATTTAAAGCTGAGAATATTAAAAAAATAATCATAAATGAAGTAGAGAATGTAGAAGAAGGCAGTGGAGAAATAGTAAGCCAAGAAATGGTTAACACAGCAATATGGGGATTCTTAATATGGCTTATTGTATGGCCTTTCTAAAAATATAAGTTTAGATAGAATAAATGGAGCATATAATATACAAAATAAATATATATATGTTCTATTTTTTTATACAAAATGTTTGATATTTGACATGAAATGTAATATAATTGTAACGAATTTGCAATAATGAAAAGGTGAAAGGAAAATATAAATGTTTGATTTTGGACAGGATATAGGAATAGATTTAGGCACAGCAACTGTAATTGTATATGTAAAGGGAAAAGGAGTAGTTTTAAGAGAGCCATCAGTGGTAGCAATAGATAAAAATACTGGAGAAGTATTAGCTGTTGGTAAAGAAGCTAGAAAAATGCTAGGAAGAACCCCGGGAAATATAATTGCTACTAGGCCTTTAAGAGATGGCGTGATTTCAGATTACACAGTAACAGAAAAAATGTTAAAATATTTTATAAATAAGGTATGCGGAAAATATATTTTTGCTCCAAGAATGATGATATGTGTTCCATCTTTAGTTACTGAAGTAGAAAAGAAGGCGGTTATTGATGCCGCAGGTCAAGCGGGAGCTAGAAAGGTATATTTAATAGAAGAACCGTTGGCAGCTGCTATAGGTGCAGGATTAGATATTTCAAAACCTTGTGGAAATATGGTTGTTGATATCGGAGGAGGTACTACAGATATAGCAATAATATCATTGAATGGCACAGTTATTAGCACATCAATAAAGGTGGCAGGAGATAAATTCGATGAAGCAATAGTGAGATATATAAAAAGAAAGCATAATATAGCAATAGGAGAAAGAACTGCTGAAGATTTAAAAATAAATATAGGCTGTGTGTATCCAAAAATACAGGATAATGATATGCAAATAAGAGGAAGAGATTTAACAACAGGCCTTCCAAAAACAATAACAGTATATTCAAGTGAAATGCTTGAGGCACTAGGAAGTTGTGCAAACCAAATAATAGAGGCAGTGCATTCAATTTTAGAAAAAACACCACCAGAGCTTGCAGCAGACATAAGTGAAAAAGGTATATATATGACTGGTGGAGGTTGCTTAATAAATGGTTTGGATAAATTAATTCAAGAAGCAACAGGAATTAATGTTATGATAGCTAATGATGCTGTATCATGCGTTGCATTAGGAACTGGTAAGGCGTTGAATGAGTTAGAAACATTTGATAATAGAAAAAAGTTGAAATAAAATTGTAAATGTTTTATAATATTTAAGGAAACGAAATAAAAATAGGAGAAGAATATGAGAATTTTAAGAGATTTTAAAATACCAGAATTTAAATTTAAGAAAATAGAAATGGATGAAATACCAGAAATAGATAATGTAAATGTAGATTATGAAAAAGTAAAAGAAGCTACAGAAAAGAAAAATAAAAAATACAAACCATATGAGGCAACAAACTATAAAACAATAAAAGAAATATTTAATAGGTCAATGAAGGAATATGCAGATAGACCATTAATATTGCAAAAACCAAACCATAAGGAACCATACAAAGAAATTACTTACAAAGAGTTTGGAGAAGACGTAAATGCATTAGGTACAAAATTAGTAAAAATGCTTCCAGAAAACTCGAAAGTAATAATTGTAAGTGAAACAACTTATGATTGGTATGTATCTTATATGACAATGCTTTGTGGTGCGGGAATTGCAGTTCCAGTAGATAAAGAATTGCCAGATAATGAATTAGAAAATGTTATAAATAGGGCAAGAGCTACAGCTGTAATATATTCAGCTAAAAAGAAAGATGCTATAAAAAAGATAGAAAATAATATTCCAACAGTAAAATATTTTATAGAAATGGATTCAGATGAATATGTAGTAGATAAACATGTGGGAATAAATTATTTAATAAAAGAAGGAAAAGAATTATTAGATAATGGAGATAATTCTTATAAGAATATTGAAATAGATCCAGAAGCATTTAAAGTATTGATATTTACTTCAGGAACAACATCAAATTCTAAAGGTGTAATGATTTGTAATAGAAATTTAGCTGCAAATATAAATGCGGTATCAGAGTATGTAAAATTAAAGACAGATGATAGGCTATTTTCCGTACTTCCATTGCATCATACATATGAATCTACAATAGGATTTTTACTACCATTTGCAACAGGTTCTTCTGTAGCGGTATGTGAAGGGTTAAGATACATAGTACCAAACCTACAGGAATCTAAGCCTACAGCATTGTTAGCAGTTCCATTATTAATCGAAACTCTATACAAAAAAATAAATGAGACAATAAAAAAGAGTAAAAAAGAAGGAATAGTAAACTCTATGATAGGAGTTACAAATGTGTTAAAAGCTGTTAACATAGATATAAAAAGAAAAGTATTCAAAGAAATTTTAGATAATTTAGGTGGAAATTTAAGAATAATTGTTTCTGCTGCAGCACCAATAGATGGAAAAATTGGAAAATGGGTTGAAGATATAGGAATTAAATTCTTACAAGGATATGGTTTAACAGAAACAGCTCCTATAGCAGCTTTAACTCCTGAATATGAACCATCAAGATATGCCTCTACAGGTAAAGCCGTAAAAGATACTATTATAAAAATAGAAGATCCTAATGAAAATGGAGAAGGAGAAATTTTAATAAAAGGTCCAACTGTAATGCTTGGGTACTATGAAGATGATGAAGCAACTGCAAGTGTAATGAAAGATGGATTTTTCTACTCAGGAGATATTGGAAGAATAGATGAAGATGGATACATATATATAACAGGTAGAAGCAAGAATGTAATAGTAACTCAAAATGGAAAAAATATTTATCCAGAAGAAATAGAGATGCTACTTGGAAATGTACCAGAAATTTCAGAGTGCATGGTATATGGAAAGAAAGAATCTGAGGATGTTAGAGATAAGGAATTAATAATAACTGCAAAAATAATTCCTAATTATGAAAAAATAGAAGAATTGCATGGCAAAGATTTATCGGATGAAGAAATACAAAAAATTATCTGGGAAAAGGTAAAAGAAGTAAATAAAAAGCTTACATCGTATAAAGCCGTAAAGAAAATAGAAATTAAAAAAGATGAATTCGAAAAAACGACAACAATGAAAATAAAGAGATATGCAGAAATAAAGAAAAATAATTAATATTAAAAAGCAAAAGTGTTACAGATGCCAATGTAACACTTTTGTAATAGTTGTAACTAAAATGAAACAAAAAAATAGTCGAATTCCCTTGAGCTTTTACGGAGGATAGGATATAATAGCAACATAATAATGATAATTATACGTATGAAGAGGAGGATTTTACAGTGTCAAAGTCGGGCATAGTAAATGTTAGAATGGTAATAACCGAAGAAAAGATTTTATCAAACATAGCAAAAGTACAAAAAATGATAGACCCTACTAGCAAAAAGCAGATTATACAACTAGAAGATGATGCATTCTTTAAAGACCTAGTAGAATCTATAAAAACTTATTTAATAGAATATCCAAAAAAGAAAAACTTTCCAAAAAGTGTATATAATGCAGCATATGGTTTAGTGGAGTTTGCTACAAATGAATTTGAAGAGAACACTAAACAAATAGAAAGTTTAATAAGGCATAGAGAAAAAAATATATCTTTAGCAGCAGAGTTGAAAGATGTTTTGAATGTAGTATTAAGCAAAGAAGAAGGCTGGAAAGATACAATAAAAGAAATGTCACCAGACTTCTCTGACGATATAGTTGAAACATTAGGTGTAATAGGAAGAGCAAAATCTACAAAATCTCAAAATTATCAAGATGCTTTAAAAATAGTAAATGCTAGAATTGCAAATCTAGAATCAAATCTTCATATAGAAATAGATATGGAAAGAATTGAGGATAGGTCAAAGGCATTAAGCTATATAGGAATAGAGGTCGCTGATGCATTGAAATTAATTCCAGCACCACAAGATAATGTTGAATTAATAGAAGAAAAAACTGTGGAAAATCAAATAATGGAAACAGAGCAGTCACAAGAAGATAAGCAGTATTACGAATCAACAAGAGTAAAAGTAAAACCTTCATTATGGCAGAGAATAAAACAAAGCAAAATAGTAAGAGCTATAAAATATATAGCAAGAATAAGAGTTGTTTTAGATGTACCAGCATTACCAAGTGGAGATGAAGATAGAAACAATTAAAATAAAATTAAACACAATATCCACACAACAAGTATAAAGTGTGGATATTATTGTTTAGTAGAAAGGAAAAGGCAGTATGAAAAAGAACAATGGCGTCACTTTAATTGTCTTAGTTGTAACAATTGTAATTCTAACAATTTTATCTGGAGTTATAATAAATCAAGTTTTAGGAGATGGAGGCTTAATAAATAAAACCAAGAATGAAAAAAATACTTCGAGAATAAAATTGATAAATGAAGCAATACAAAGTTATAATTTAGAAAATAAATTAGGACCAACAGCTGAAGATATAGCAGAGGTATTATTAAGAAAAAACCTAATAAATGAAGATGAGAAAGCTGAAATAGATCAGACAGATAGATTAACAATCGGAAACGAGACGATTTTAGTAAAAAAAAGAACAAATGTTGATGAAAAAGCAAAATATAATTCAACAATAGACGGAAGAAGTCCACATAGTTATAATCCAATTATACCAGAAGGATATACACCGATAGATGCAGGAGAGGCGTCTTGGGGAGATGGAACAACCAATCCAGCAAGAAATTCCGTAGACCACGGACTAGTAATAAAAGATGATGATAATAATGAGTGGGTATGGGTTCCAGTGGAAGAAAGTGTACTTTCAGGTATGTATGTAACTTCAAATGATGGAATAGCTTTATCAGGAGATGTT
>OCMB01000030.1_pt1 | contig 52706 bp, 44 predicted proteins | sample 1496101 | NCBI WGS metagenome assembly OCMB01 (sample SAMN01760949, study PRJEB22395) | human gut metagenome | reverse complement strand
AACATTCCATGTTAGTAGCCTAATTTATACTGTCCAACTTTTTGGGTTCAGTACAAATCTAGCAAATGCTTCATTTTATTGTGGTTGCGGGGGTAAGACTCGAACTTACGACCTTCGGGTTATGAGCTTTATTAACTAATTTTGTTATTATAATAAATCTTCTAGCAACTAATATTAACCATAATATAAATAATACAAGTAATACTAATAAAATCTTTTTCCACAACTTCTTTTTTTGTTGTCCATTAAATATTCCCCTCTTTTTTATATGTCTCTTTTTTTTTAATCTTTTAATTTTAAGCCATATTTGTTAAGTATATTCATATTTTTTTCTGTTTTCAAGATACATATATATAAATAATGTAGCAGCAATTCTTTTATTTCCAGCAACAAATACATGATTCTTTACTGTTAAATATAAGAAATTCCTTGTTTTACTTTTCTATCAAGAACTTATTAACGGCACTTATGTATATTACCAAGTACGATATAGATATTAAAAATCCACCTAATACATCGCTTGTATAATGCACACCTAAGTAAATTCTGCTTATTCCAATAGAACATATTAAAATGCCTAATAATACAATAGAAATCCATTTTACATATTTATTCTTTACATACTTATAAATTAAGTATATTAGATAGCCATAAAAGGCCATGCTTATCATAGAATGCCCTGAAGGAAAACTATATCCAGTTTCTTCAATTATTCTGTATTTTGTTGGTCTTGGTCTTTGCAATATACTTTTTAATAATTGATTTAGTACAGTGATTATTACTAAATTAGAAAATATTGATGCTCCTATCTTTTTATTTTTTATTACTAAGAATAAAACAATAGTTAATGCTATTAAAAATATTGCTCCTCCAAAGTTAGTAATAAATTTTGCTAGTGGTGTTACAAAATCTGATATTAAAAATGTTGATATTAATTTATAACCTATTATATCTCCGTCCATTATTTCTTTATGAAATACATCTTCTGCTATTGCTAAAAATCCAATTAAACAAATAAATAGTATAATCCATTTTAAATTATTTTCGTTAAATCCTTTTATTTTTTCTTTCATTTTTGTTCTTCCTTCATTTAAATTAAATTTATTGCAAAAATATGTTTAATTGAGAACGTATCTAAAATTTAAAATCTAAATAAACATAATTATTCATATCATATGATAATTTTAAAGCCTAATTCCATTACATTTTCCGAATTTTTTTGAATCTCAATGTCATTATAGATTTCTTTAATACTTTCTATATCTAATAATTTATAAGTAACTAGCGCATTTGATAAAGAATATTCTAATCTGTTGTTAAAGCTTCAGTAGATTCTTGGGTCATATAATCACCATTTAGAAAATCAACTTTATTTTATGCGTTTTTTCCACAGCAATTCTTATACTTTTTACCACTTCCACAAGGACAAAACCCATCAGTTCTTATCGTTCTTATCGTTCTTATTGTTTTTATTGTTCTTATTGTTCTTATTAAATTTTATTTTCCGTTGACAAATCGTTGACACTGTCAACATCATTATCTACTACATAACTTATACTATTTCTCTTGTCTTCTATCAAATGTATAACTATAAAAATTATACATTATTTTATATATAAAGTAAATATTATTATAAAATAAAAGGAGTTTTTTGATAATCAATAAAAAAAGAAGAATATTTTTTATTTATATGATGCAATCATATTTATTATATCTGAATTGATAATTTTATCAAATTTTTACTAGCTTTATTTCTATTTTCATCAAGACTTGTTATGTAATAATTTTCAGTTGTTTCAATATTTTTATGCCCAAGCATATCTGCAACATCTCTTATTTCAACTCCTGAATTTAATATTTTAGTTGCATAACTACCTCTTAAATCATAAAATCTGCATTTTTTTATTTTAAGTTCATCATGTATTATTTTGAATGGATATTTTGTAATATCTGCGCCTACATACACTCCGTTATTCTTTACAAAAACTAAATTCATATTATTTAATGATATTACATTTCCTTTATCTTCTACTATTCTATATTCAATGACTTTTCCGTATTCATTCTTTACTTCTTCTTTATGATATGTTTTATATTGATTTTTGAATGTCTTTTTATATTCAGATTGTTTTTTCTTATAATTTTTCAATGCATATAATAGTGTATTGCAAATATGCACATCTCTAGTACCTGAAATTGTTTTTGTCTTACCTATAAACCATCTTCCTTTTTCATCAGCAGTTTTATCATATACATTATGTTTTATGTGTATTATAGCATTTTCTAAATCAATATCATCCCATGTTAATGCACAAACCTCTCCTGTTCTCATTCCTGTATAACATGCTGTTAGAAATACACATGTAAATGTTTCATCATTACTAAATCTATTTAAGATTGTATCAATTTCTTCTTGAGTATATATATGATTTGCTTCTTTTTTATCTTCTTCTATTCTTGGTAATCTCAATGTAATGGTTGGATTGTATCTCAAAAAGCCAAATAAATCACATGCATCTCTAAAAGTTCCTTTTAATACTTTTAATATTTTTGAGTAATATGTTTTTGCATAATCTGTTTTCATACATAATTCAGACATATATGAATTTAATTTTACACTCGTAATTGCAGATAATCTATACTTGCCTAAATCAGGCTTTAAGAAGTTTTCGATTATTGCCTTGTATGTTTGAATTGTTGAATAACTTAAATTAACTTTGCAATACTTTTCAAGCCAAAAATCTAAATAATCACTATATGAAATTTCACTTTCCTTAAAATTTAATCCTGTTCTTTTCTGTAAGTCTTCTATAGCAGGGAATACTTCTTGTTGAGAATCTGAATAAATCTTGCTCCTCTTGTTATTATTATAAAGGATTCTTAGTGTATAAGTTTTTCCAAATAAAAAAGACCTAAGAACATATCTTAGATCTCTTTATGTATTTTTATTTTAATCTTTTATTTTTGTTTATAAGTTATGGAACTACTGGAGCTGTAGCTGTGAATTGTAAATCAAATTTTATATCTGTACCAGATGCAGAGTTTTCACAGTCAACGTCTTGTCCTTCAACCCACATATAAACTCTTATTTTTGTAACTCCAGCTTTAAGTTGAGCAAACTCTATTGTACTTGTACTTTCTGCAATTGTCTTATAATTAACTGTTGCTTGTCCAAAATAAGTATCACTTGGATTTGCTGTTGTTAGTTGTTTCATTGGAATTGTCTTTACAGGTATTTCTGCTTTTATACCATAATATGGTAGTTGGCTTCCACCTGTAGTAGTTGTTGTAACTCCATAAGTATCACGTGCTGCTGCAACACCGGCTGCTGTATGAACATCATAATTTGGTTCCCATATTTTTGCTGTTCCATCTGCTAAAGCAAGTTTTCTCATCTCATCAGGTGTTTTATCAACAGTTGCACTTCCTTCTGTAACAAATGCAACACGGGCTGCGTTTTGAAGACCTTTGTCACCCTTATCCCCAAATGTAACTTTTGAGTTAGGAGTCATATAAATTGTTGTATCTTTATCTACTTTTAAGAATAGGTCAAATGCAATATATTTTCCTTCTGTTCCTGTTGCATCTGTTTGTTTTGTTGATGATAAGAAATACTCACCGGCTCGAGCTGCATCAGCCTCAACAACGCCATAAAACATATCCATTTTACCACCTGTTACATTACCAATTGATGAAACTGGCTCTAAATCTTTTTCAGGTAATTGGTTAACAAGGTCTTTATATGTTCCAGCTGCAGTTGTTAAATCTGCTTTTTCTAAGATTGTTTTCCAGTTTTGTGCATCTGCTGATATTTGTAAACCATTTGATGCTTTAACATTAACTTGCAATGTGCTTACAGTTACTGTTTGGTTTGCTGTAAACCATGCATAAGATGATGTTATTAGTAATAGTGCTATTAAAAGAAGTAGTACTATTGCTGATTTTAAGCTTGTTTTCTTTTGCTTGTTTTTCTTCATTTTTTCCCTCTTTTCTTTTTTTATTTGTTTAATCTTAAGATACCATATAAAAACTCTCAAGTCAATATAATCGACCTATTTGTAAATTAAATGTAACTTTTGTAACATTTTGTAATATTTAGCTAGATTTTTGTAATTATTGTATATGTTCTTCTGTTATATCCATGTGCATCTTCATCATTCCTCCGATTAAAGCATCCACACAATCAGGATCGTCTCCCTCAATCCAAATTACAATTGTAAATTTATCAATATCTCCAGATTTAAAGTCTGTCCTTTGTTTTTCTAAAACTGTTAAATCGTCCTTGAAAGCTGTTGTGCCAGTTTCAGCTTGCCCTGTTGATTCATTTCTTTTGGCGTATACTTCTTTCTCACCGTTTTCAAACACCATAACTCTAATAGCTCTATCAACATTTTTCACCACATCATCAACGGCAATTTTGTACCAATAATTGATTGTATCTGCACCTTTATTTTCAAGATAAAATGTATATGCAATATAATTTGGTCCATTATGAGTTCCATCACCTTGATTGTCTATGTCTGAAGGTAACCAATTTATTGAAATATTATCAACAAACTCTAGTTGGTCGACTTTTAGTATTTTTTTCTCATCTTTTTCATCTTTATTTTCATACATTACAAGTCCACTTTTTTTAGCTAATTTATCATCAAGTGCAACAGTAAATGCTCCCCCATCGTAAAATAATCTAAGTAAAAAATATATAATCATTAAAAACAGTGCTATGATTAAAATTCCTATCTTTATTATTCTAATGGCTCTCTCTCTTTTTTTCAATTTTTCAGAGTTTAATTCTGCTTTAAATTTATCCTCTTTTAAAGATGTTGTTATAGTTTCATTCTGCTGTTTTTCTTTTTCTTTTCGCATGTATCCTCCTCATTTTTTAGTAATATTTTTCTTTAGAATTTATTTAAAACATTGATTTAGTTTTCATTTTATTGTACAATATATTATAGAACAAAATCAAGTAATAAGCGAGGTATTTTTATGAAATTTTACAAAAAAATAATTTTGATTTTAGTTTGCTTTATTATACTGGTCCTTTTGCTTTTATTAATGAATATAATCTATGCTAAGTATAAAACCGAAGTTGCAGGTAAAGCTTCAATCTCAATTTCTAGATGGGATATAAAAGTAAATGATAACTCAATAAAAAATAATCAAGATATTTCTTCTACTATAACTCCTGTTTTCCCTGGTAATGAGTATGTCGCAAGTAATATAATTGCACCAACAGCCGAAGGATATTTTGATTTATTTCTAGATTATACAGCTACAGATGTTGCTTTTAAATATGAAATCAATGTTACTCCTAATGAAGAAAGTGCAGTTAAGGATTTAGTAACAACAGGTTACTCTGTTGATGATGGAGAAAAAATTGAGTTTTCTGAGTTTAATTCTCCTATTTCTGAAACAGTTAATTTATCCAACGAAAATAAAACAAAAAAAATTAGAATATATATTATTTGGAACGACAATCCAGATACTTCTTCAATGGATAATTTAAGCGATACCTCTTCTACACTAAAGGCTGATAGTTCTGCAATTTTAGATGTTTCTGTTGCTTTCACACAAGTAGCTCAATAAAAGTTTAATCGAACAAGAACTATTTTATCTCATTGATTATGAAATAAAAAAGAACAAGCAACACGTACTCTTCTCGGGTAAGATAAAATCTGAACAGCTCATAAAAAAAAGACTGTCTAATAAATTTTATACTTTATCAACAGTCTGAGGCTGGAATTAATCAGCCTTTTATTTTTTTCCTTTTTGTTCTGCTATTAATAGTAATTTTAAATTTAAGCAACTTTTATCAGGGTTATTTTGATAAAATTCATAAGCTTTTTCTCCCCAATATGTATCTTTTTCGTCATCTCCAGATTCATATGGCCATTCTACTTTTATTATAAATAAACCTTCCCCATTTTGAGTCTCAAGTTCAGTTTTATCTATGGTAACAGATATTTTAAAAGGATATTGGTTTAAAATCCTATCATTAAGTTCTTCCTGAGTACAATTTGTTCCCACAGTATATTCCTCATCAAGTACTCTTAATGATTGATATTGGTATGACAAATCTGCTACAGATTCACCAACGTTTTTGGCCTTTATTTCTTTTGTATAGGTTTCCATTCCTGGATAAATCTTGCTAACATCAATTTCAACATTTGTAATTGTTTCGTCATCACCTATTTGAAATGTTATATTCCATGATGTAACATGTGCAGTTAATCCTCCAGAAACTTTTGTAGCAAAGACGAACCAAGCATATGAGTTAAAAGCCAAAAGCACAACCAATATTATCAGAGTTTTTAATGTTAAATATTTATTTGAAAATAATTTTTTTGAATTTTTCACATTTACCTCTTACATTAATATTAAATATTTTATTATAATTTTATTTTTTCTCTTCTTTAGATTCTTCTTCTGAAATATCCCCTTCTTCATCTTCTGATTCTTCGTCATATTTTCTTTCTTGATATATTTTTATTATTTTAACAACTATAAGAATTGTTAAAGGTGTAAATATTAAGAAGTAGAATCCGTATAAATTGTTAATTATTTTGCTTATAAGACTTAAGATAACAGTTTTGTATATTATAACACCATAAACTTGACTTCCAGATACAACTGGATCTTCTGCTGTGTTTGCTATTCCTTTTGTATGGAATAAGTATGTTCCATCTTCATTTTTTTCTATATCAATGACTCTATGTGTAACAACCTTTCCTGTGAAAGTGTCTTTATTTCCTAGATAAACAATGTCATCTCCAACTTTTATTTTATCTAGTGAAGTAGATTTTGAAATTAATATATCTCCGACTTTATATTCAGGAACCATACTCTCTGTTACGATATTAAAAATGCGTATTCCACCAATACTTGCATTGTTTTTTGTAACTCTTTGAAGTATTACAACTAATAGTATTAACACTATAAAAATAACTAATAAGTAATATAAAATATTTCCTATTATTTTTAATGATTTATTATTTCTTATTTTATTTAACATTTAATGTTCCTCCGTAAATTAATTTATTTTTTTCATATATTTTTCTATGTGAGTGTTGAATGTTTTTTGTATTTCTTGCATACTTGCTTGTTTTTTATATTTTATTATTGCAAATTTTTCTCCAACCATTTCTTTAACGTCATTCATGGATAAGCTACTATCCATTGACATAACCTTTTCAAGCATTTTACTGATTATTATTTTTTGAGTTTCTTTTTTCTCTTCCTTTGTAATTTCAGTTGGCTCTTCCCTATCTTTATCGATTGTATTCATAATAAGGTAATTTATAAAGAAACTATCATTCATCAATTCTGCCAGATTACTTTCATCGTAATAATCTTCTTTTTCACTATTTTTTTGAGTTTTGTCTTCCATATTATCCCTAAGGTAAGACCATAATTTCATTGCATACTGAAAATTTACATTTTTTAAAACTACATTGGTTTTCTTTATCGGTTCTCTAACAAGAGATATATGTTTTTTGTCTATTATTTTATATACATCTGCAGTTGTTAAGTCTGAAATCTTTACTTCAAGCTGAGCAATTCTTTCTAATATGTCATCTGTTTTGTCTGATTGTGTTGCCATTGTTGAAGAACTAAGAGATAAACTTAAGTTAATGTTTTGATCTAGAACTCTTGTATTCCCACTGTATTCAAATGATTTATCATTTTTTGAGTTTGCATCAAGTACGTTTTCTAAGTTTTTCTTTTTTATACTAACAAAGTATTTCATATTCTGAATTAGAGTGTATATTAGCCTATTTTCGTAGGTATCATAGCTTTCTTCTTTATCTATATTTAATATTTTTGAAGGCTTTACATCTCCTGTTTTCTTGTCTACCTCTTGTATAAAATTTGTATTTCTTGATAGATTTTTTATACTTTCAACTGTTATTCTTCTTGCACGTTCAATCTTTACTACTTCTTCTTCATTTATTATGAATCTGTTAGGAGCTCTAAAGATATTGTCTAAGTATGGTATTGTATCTTCTATTATTTTTATCCATTCTGTGTCTTTTATAACTTTTTCATAATCAGTTTTTACATGTAAACTCGACTCCAGATTTTTTTTAAATGATTCTTCCTCATTTTTTGAAGAGGTCTGATATAAATCAATTAAAGTAAAATTTTCCATTCTATTTCCTTTCATTGCTTGCTAAAATTATATTATGTAAGCTTCTTTAGTCTCATCATGTAATCTATACATTCCTTCATTTTCCCTTTTCCAAAGGTTTTGTCTAAGAAGTCTATATAAGGTGTTATTTCATCTCTAATATATGAGATGTTTAATTGCTCAAATTTTCTTAATACTTTTTTTGCCATGAAATAATCAATACCTGCAATTTCATCTCCTCCGCACGCAACATACACTGGAACGAATTTTTTCATATGTGAAACGATACGGTTACCAAATGCTATACGGAAGTGTTTAATTGTATAATCGTCCATTAGTTCAATTTTTGCAAGTGTATCTTCAGATACCTGATGTTCTTGCATTGCTGTGGAGAAAAGATTGTCTAAGTATGAGTAATTGATATCCATTGCATCCATTTCTATTGGTTCGAAAACTTTTCCTTTGTCGTTAATGTCTATTGGCATAGCTCTATCGTAAACCTTATCAGTAACCATGAATGTTGAGTCATCGTTGTTGATTGTTCCGATATACCACATGTTAGGTGGAATCTTCAATTTTCCATCCTTCAACCTTTTTGGGTCTGTTTTCCAACTGCTTGGTACAATTTCTATAACCCATTCATTTTTGTTTGGCATTTCCAATATTGATAACATTTCTGCAAAATAATATTCCACACGAGCAATGTTCATCTCATCCAGTATAACCGTGTATACATCATCAGTATATCCTGCCTTATACATTTCTTTTAGTACTTCTGTTTCGTTGAACTTTTTTGTAAACTCATTGAAGTATCCAAAAAGTTCAGTTCTATCTCTCCATGATGGTTGAACTGATGCAACACATGAATCATGTTTTAAGAATTTTCCCCAAGCATATGCAAGAGAGGTTTTACCAGTTCCAGAAATACCTTGAAGTATAACTAGTTTTGTTGATGCAAGAGCTGAAATAAATAATCTCATCATATCTATTGTGTAATATAAGTGTAGCTTTGAAGCTGCAAAATTTCTGAAATGATCACATAACTCAGGCAAAGTGAAGGAATTTCCATAGTTCTTTATTTTGTAATTTTCATATTCTTCGTCTATTGTAATAAGTTTTGCAAATCTTGTATCCTGTCCTGCTGTGTTTTCTTCTTTATTCTCTTCTAGAGTTTCTTCAGGGCTTTCTCCTGGTTTTAGTCCAAGTTGAGAAACTTTCATTGCAAGTATTTCATCTTTTTCCTTAACAAGTTTTGCAACTTGTCCATTTAACGATGCTATTTCTTGCAACATGGCATCTTGGTCAATTGTTTTCTTACGTATTTTTCCATATTTCTTTATTATAAAAAATATAAGTAGTCCTATAAGTACGAAGAAAAAAACTATAAGTCCAATGGAGATTGCAACCAAAATCCATTCTGGCATAGAAAAATCATTTTTATATTTTCCGATTATTTCAGAATAAGAACCTATATTAAGTGCCATCTGTATTCCTTTTCCTATTCCAGAAAACATTGTTCCAATTCCCGAAAAAAATTGTCCCAAAAAATCATACAAAAATTTTGTAAAGGTTTCCATACTCTCTCTCCTGTCTTAAATTTTTATTAGTCCTTTAAGCATTTCTTCATTTGCTAAAATTAAGTCATAATTTTTCAACTTTTTACTTGCAATAATATAATTAAAAGCATTTAGTCTTTGAAAATTCGAATATTCTGGTTCAAATGTATTATCAAGAACAATAACGAACCTGTATCCTTCTCTCATTAATTCATATATCTGTTCTTTATTTTTTATAAAGTCTTTATATTCGATTTTTATATTTAATTTATCTTGAATTGCTGAATTATTTATTATTTCGAGTAATCTTTTAAGTTTCTTTGATTTTTTTAGTAAATCCACATCAAATTCTATTATATATTGTTTTTTGAAATTTCCTTTCAAGATATCGTTTATAACTTCTACAGTAATTAGATTATATTCAACAAATAATTTGTTTTGAGCTATTAGTCCTGTGTTAAATACTTCTTCTATTGCTTCCTTGCTATAAATCATATTGAATTTTATATCATGACTTAATAATACCCTATTTGCATTATTACCCCCCGCATAATTCGTAATCTTCAATGAAAAATCCTCTGTTGCAAATTTCTCTAAAAACTCTTCTTTTTTACTATAAAATTCATTATATGTTTTAAGGAAATTTTTCTTAAAGTCCTCATTGTCTTTTTTTAATATTTTCTTTCTAATAAAAAATAATTTGTTAATTATTTCGTCTATGTCCACTTTGTAAGATAATTTATCAAAATACAAAATATAATAAAAGAAAAGTCCCATATTCTCGATTAGTTTTTTCTTTTCAGGCATTGAATTCGATATTCTTATTTCTTCTTCTTTTATAGCATTAAAATAATTTTTTCTAAATGTTAGACTTTCATCTTTTGGATAAAAATTATAAAATCTAACATTCATATATGCATCTATGTATCTCATTGTAATTTTTTTATTGTATTTTCTTTCAAATATCAATTTCATATATGCTATAATTTCTTCTTGAGTTATTTTCATATATTCATTCATTACATTTGTTGACATATAAAATTTCCTTTCTGGGAATAATCCTTATGATTCAGTAGTAACTTCTATTATTGATTTAGAATTAATTATAGGATATGTATAATCCTTTGTTACGTCTTGTTTGTAAAATCTTATAACGGCACTTGAAATCGGTTCCACTTTAAAAGTTATACTATTAATGTAGTTGCTGTTATTTATTTGTGTAGTAGTAGAACTTGTTGAATTTAAATAATTTGTGTTTGTCATATCTAGCAATACAACATTTGGATTAAATTTTAATATTATTATAGCAGAATAGCATTTACTCTTGTCCGTATCAGATAAGCTAAGGTATGTGTCTACGTCAATTTTATCCCCTACCTTATAAGAACCAAATGCCTCTTTTATGTTATAATATGATAATGTATTAGTTATATTAAGATCTAAATATTTGCTGTTTTTTGAATCGACAATTTCATAACTCAAGCTCTCTTGTCCAACAACTAGTGTAAATCTTGCTTTTAAAGTTTTTTTGTATTTTGATATAGATGTTGCCGTTACTGCTACAGTTACTTTATCTCCAGTTCTTAAACCGACATTAGGAGTTATTATTATATTAAAAAAGTCACTATTGCTATTTGCCAATATTACTCCACTGCTTTTACTAATTTGGCACGTTGCATTATCTGTACAAGAATATGATATATCATAGCTTATATCATACGAAGTTTTTTTCAAATTGTTATACATGCTATTCATGTTTATTGTTATTGTATATGGGTCAACACCGGACCAGTTATTAATTTGATATATTGCTTCTGTATCCTTTAATTTATCACTATAAAAATAGAATTCATTTGATCTTAAATAAAAATCATTTATTTTGTTTAATACATATATACCAAAGGTTGGAATAGATATTGTAATAAGCAGAATTGCAATAGTTATAGATACTTTTTTTGCATTTTTCTTTTTTCTACTTTTTTTCATATTTCTGCTTACCTCCTCTTCCAATTAGATTACTTGTTTTGATTCGACCGAAATTTCTATTCCTTCTATTATATCCTGATAGTTTATTGTGTTGTACTTCTGTGGAAAGTAAACAACAAGCTGATATATGTTTTCTTTTTTTTCTTTATAAGAAAAACTTTCTGTATTTGTTTTTATTATTCTAAAATATGTTCCATCTTCATCCTGTGTAATCTCATCTGAAGTAATTATGTTTAATGCATCTGTATCATTATAGTTTTGATTAGAATATAACCTATATTCAAGTGGCAAATTAGTAGTTGTTCTTATTTTTAAATCATATTCCATATCGGTTTCACACATTTTTTCATCTTTAAAATTTGAAATTGAAAAATTATACACATATGGTTCTTCTCTTGGATAAAGTGAATCTAGTTTTAATGTCATTTTTTCGTAATTTTCATTAAGTACATAGAATGCAACCTGAATATTTGAATTTGTGGTAGCATTACTTTGGTACCTGGCTAAGACACTGGAAATTATTTTTACCAAAAGAATAAGAATTAATAATAGAATTAGAAATTTTATTATTTTTTTCTTCATTGGCTTTTCTCCTTCATTCTGTCTTGATAATTTTTAATCTTGTTGGCGATACTATTGCAACAACTTTTCCTATTACTTGACTCTCATCTATCGCCTTATCTTCGCTGTTGTTTGCGTCTCCTTTTGTAATCAATTTATTCTCTATAAAGTTAATCAATCTATGTGTAATGAAATAATCATTTTCTTGAAACACGATAATGTCATTTAGATTTACAGGAGTGTCCAGTTTAGCTATAACAATGTCTCCCACTTCAATTGTGTTTTCCATACTCCCTGTTGCAACCCTAAATGCAGTAAATCCAAATATATTTGAATAAGATTTATGTTGCATTCTCGTTTGAAACACATATACTAACGCTAAAACAATAAAAATAGATACTACAATTATGATTATGTCTAACAATGTTAATATTAGTTTTTTTAAGAATTTCATTAATTTCTCCTATAAATTATATTCTTCGATTGTTTCGCCAAGGTACTGCGTTACATCAACCTCAATCGGAATATTTATCTTATAGTTTTCTATAGTTCCCATTGTTGTATCAGCCTTATTGTTTTCCTCATCATTTAGCCATGTTATTTTTACCCTTATATTGTTTACTTTTTTCTCTTTTATATCATTTAATGTAATTACTCCTGTATATGTTGATTCATCAGTTCTTATCAATTCATTATTTTGATTAATTTCTTCAATTGATACAATTTTGATTTTATCATTTACCAAATTAGGTTGGTCTAATTTAATTGAGTATTTTATGGCTACATTTGTGTTCTTTGGATCAATTGTTATATAGAAGTTTCCAGTAACGCTTGGTGCGATTTTCCCTGGTGCAACATGCTCACTTTCCTCTAGTTCAAATGTATCAACAGTAAATTTATTATTTGTTGCAATATTTTTATTATTAACATATATTTGCCATGTTGCATTATCCTGTTTTATTTTCCCAGTTCCTTCACTATAAAAAAGGGCATACGTGTTTATTAACCTATATGCCACAACAAAAATCAAAAATAATATAATTATAATAAAAATTTTTCTTACTATCGTTTTGTTCATCATATTTTCCTATTTAGAGTTCTCTTTTGATTTTTTTCTTTCATTTCTTATTGATGCAAAAACTACAGTTAATTCATAAAGGAATGCTATTAATGATGGGAAAACAATTAAGAATAAGAATCCCCATTTTGATTCTAGTATACTTAGTACGCTTCCTACAACTGGAATTACAGTTGTATCTTTTGATGAACCAAGTACATATTGACTTGAAACAGCATGGTCTTTTCCAACTGTAAAAGTAATTTCAGTTGAAGTAACAATTTCTTTATTTGTAACTTCTGCTAATGCTACTTCTATTTTCTTGTCCATTGTGTTATAGAAAAAAACATTTTCTCCTATAGCGATTTTACTCTTATTACCTGCCTTAACTATAACTAAATCTCCTTTTTTGTAGTTTGGCAATAATTCATCATTTGTAACTAATACAAGTGAATAATCTCCGAAAGTGCTTATTTTATACTCGTTAAAAGATAATAAGCAAACCGTTGTAAACACCGCAATTAATGTGTAAATTATAATTAGTATATTTCCAATAATTCTTTTCATTTATGACTCCTATGGCAACTAAAATTTGTCTACTTTGACATTTATAATTAATATATCATACACATTTATTTTTTTCAACATTTTTATAAAAAATGATTGATATTTTTTTAAATTATCTTTATAATATATTTAAGTATATTTGGAGGAAACAAATGATTAAACTAAATTCAAAAATAAACAAAAATAATATTTCAAAATTTGTAGAACTTGAAATTCGTTCAATAACTGCATTGGTAAGTACTCAAAAAACTTTTTCAAAACAGATATTGGTATTTCTAAAGAATTTTTTAGGTAATATAGATACAGAGTTAACCCTTTCTAATGAAGCTAATGGATTAATTTCTGATGCAAGTATGTATTTAACTAAAATTAATAAAAATATTGAAAATTATAACCACCTTTTAGATATTCTTGATAAACTAAAGGAAAACTGTTCTGTTGTAAAGTTTTCAGAAACAGTAAATGCAGTTTCCAGCTATAATAAAGAGTTCGAAACTTTATCTTTAAGTATCTTAAGAAGTAATTCAGATATTGAGAGATTTATTCTTTCAATGTCATCTATAGATGTATCTGAGTATCTTTCACTCGAAGCTCTTGACGCAATATATAAAACTGAAAGTGATAATTCTGAAACAAAAAAGAAAAACAAAACAAGAACTTCAAAGAAAAATAGTGAGACTTTAGTTGAAAATACATTAACAATTTCTGAAACAAATAAAACTGTAACGCTTCCATATAAAATGGCTGATTTGAAAGCATTACTTAGAGACAATCCTGATAAATATAATTCTTTATCAGATGTTATTTCTGACAAGTACACTATTCCTATTAGTGAATATAAATTTGCAGCACTTTCAAGATTTAGAGAAGCCTATAAGCTTATAATCAATAAGGAACATGGTTCAAAAAAACAAGCATTAAATTTAGCTTGTGAAATGTTTTCAAATTACAATCTTCACCCTGCTGTTATTACAGCATGCAAAAATTTAAACGAATTAGACATATATCTATCATGTCTAGAATTTAATGAATTAGAAGATTTTCGCTTCTTTAAAGTTGTTTACGATGTGCTACCTGTTGTTAACAAAAAAGCAAATAATGAAATTATTGCATAATCTATTAATATAAAATTTTAAAAATAAACAAGGGCTTTTTACAGTCCTTGTTTATTTTTCTTTTCATTCTTATTTATTTTTTGATTCATTTTTTCATCTTCAAGTCTTTTCTTTTTTCTTCTAATCTTGCTTTTTTCGTTTTTATTGATTCTATTCAAATACATTATTAAGAAAATTAATATTACTAATATTATTACTATTCCATTTTTTAATGTTGTTACAATTTTTCCGAAGTACGGAATTTTCATAACTACTTTTCCCTCAATATCCTCAAACTGAAGTGCCTTTTCGTCTTGAACATTATTGTTATCACCTTTTGTTATGTATAATTTGCCATTCTCTGTATCTTCAATTTGTATAACTCTATGTGTAATGGTTTCTCCACCTTTTTTGAAAGTAACGATGTCATCTGTTCTAATTTTATCTTCTTTAGCTTTTTTTATAATTATTACATCATCTTTCTTTAATTCTGGTTCCATACTCGTTGTGGTTATAATATAGGCTTTATAAATATAGAAGTCTGGAGTATCGAATTTGTCAATATAAGTCATATACAGTAACACAATATTATATAACATTATAATAAGAAATATATATATTAATTTTTTTATTCTGTCATGCAGTTCTTTTCTTCTCTTAATCGCTTCTATATCGTATTTCATATTTACTCCTCCTTCTATATTATTTTATTATCATATATTCATAAGCTTCTCCAATAAATTCATTGCTATCATATAACTTTACAACAAATTTATAAGTTCCTGTGGTCAAATTAGTTCTTAGATTAAAAAAGTAACTCATTTGCGATTGTGGAGATTCATTAATAGCATATTCAAGTTCGCCTTTCTTATTAGTTGGTGCATTTGTAACATAATCATTCAAATCAATTTGTTCATATATTTGAGAATATATGTTTGAATAATCTCTTCTGTATAAAGAAATGGTTAAATTAGGATTTTCCAATCCAGATGAGTATTCGATATTAAGCTTAATTTCATTATTTCCATTTTCGGTCTTTCCAGAGTCTTTATTGACTATCTTTTCTTTGTCATCAGTTGTTACTTTAAGACCATAAGATGATTCAATTAATTCTATGTTTACTTCAGCTGTATCTGATGATTCTACTCCATAATATATACCGTCTGGTGATCCAAAGCTTTCAACTTTAATAGTGTACTGTCCAGATGCAAGAACTGTATTATTAGCTGTATCCACTGTTATTTTAGAAAGTACATTTGAAACTTTTTCAGCTGTGCATATTCTTACTGTTCCATCTATTCTTGGATAATGTTTAATTCCATTTAGTTCAAACGATACACCCAAAAGAGAATCACTATTTAGTCTATTTCCGTTGCTGTCATAAATAGAGATTTTTATTCCCATTTTGTCATCAAAATATGCGGTATCATATACAGTTTTTGATTCAACAACATCTTGTGTAAATTCAGCTTCAACAGAAAGAGTAAATGCTTTTCCCCTATAAATAATCTTTTTATCAGTATCTGCAGTTACCTTTATTTTTGCATCTTTGTTTTTGTAAACACTATATACCATAGAATCTCTTTGAATTCCTAATACTCCAAGAAGTGTTTGTCCTTCATCATCTTGTAATTCCATTAGTAACGAATTTTGGTATAAGTCTGATGCAATGATGTTTTCTCCAAAGTCAATATGGAATATAAAGTTTTCATATACTAAATCTTGTTCCTGATTATAGTAAGCATTCGAATTTTCTTTTTCATTATAGTAACTGCTATCACTTCCCATAACAACAAAATCCGAAAATTTGTATGCATATTTGTTGTTATCTTCATCACTTTGAGTTACTACATAATAGTAATAATTGTTTGTAACCATATCAATCATTGTAATTTTTGTTTTTGCTGGGAATACATATCCAGCACCACTTTTCAGTCTTGAAACAATTACATGGCTATCATCGCTATAATTCTTATAATAATCAGAAGTAGAAAAATTAGGTATATATAGCGAATAATATGTTGAGAATACACTTGAATCCGTTATATTTGTTTCTGTTGTTGTAAATAATTCAAACTCTTCTCCTGGAGATATTGCAGCCTCATAAAAGTCATTTTGGTATAATGCTGTAGACATTGTAATTATAATGTCTATATAAGATATTTTTACATTTAAATCATCTTCTGGAATTTGTGCTTGAAGTCTTATTTTTACACTTCCAAGTTTTTGAACTATAGATATGTTTTCTGAGTGGTATAAACATAAATTTAATGATGGAGTAAATGTTGAGTTGTCTCCTGTATAATCCGTTGTACCTGTGTATGTTCCACCATTAGAGGTTAGAAATACTGTTTTTCCATTGCTTGACCAGCCATTGTTTCCAGTTTTCATTGTAAGTCCAAAAACAGAGTCTGCAACTTCTTGTTTAGTAGCAACACTTTCAATCTCATTTGGATCTACAAGTGAAATTCCATCTGCCAAACCTGCCGAGAAACCTGTTAGAGCAAATTTTATGTTTTGTTGTGAAAATCCAGTTAAACCAAGTTCATAAGTTCCAAGTGTTGCATATTTAGAAGCAGTTAGCGCAACTTCAAATGTTGTAACATCCATATCTATTCCGACAAGCCAGATATAATAAACGTCATCCTTTGGTGTGGTATCTATGTATTTTGTTCTTACATATCCAGTATTATTTTCATCATCATAGTTAGAGTAAAATCCATCTAACGTTATATCATGATTTAATTTGTGTAATCCTCTTACATAAGAGTTTGAAGAAAATGTTCCGGCATTTGTTATTTTGTCTCCATTCTTATATTCACTGTTATATAATCCTGTACTTGTACTTGGGCTCATAGAATTCGTATATAGTCCAAAGAAGGTCATTCCACTTACCTCACCATAAGCAGTAACTTGTTCGTTTGTTGCTATGTTTAAATTTTTACCTTCCAACATATAAATTCTATTATCTACATTTCTAGTTGTAGCACCCGTATTTTCATCTATTGTTACCTGTGCCTTTACTTCTTGACCGTTTTCATCTACACAACTTGTGAATTTTTTCAATAAGTTAGCTCCACAGTCTAAATATAAAATCGAATTATTTTTTATTTTTAGTTCATCAATTCTACTCAAGGTAAAGTCGACATTTGAATATTCGTTTGTTCTATCTTTCGCACCTGATAATGCAATAGTCGAATTATCAAGAGTTACTACATTTGATCTCTGTATTGAGATGTTCTTTTGAGGTGAGTATACTGAACCATAGTTCTTTATATTTATATAACTATATCCACTTGTACTAGACGCGTTTCCCGAGCCAAATATACTACCTTTAATTTGACATTTGTTATGTCCATTTCCATTTATATTTATATCAATTCCAACTGTAACACTTATAAATGAGAAATCATATATTTCAGAACCTGATGCATTGGCTTCACCTCCGCCAAATACTGTTCCTTCTATTACAATGTCTCCTTTTGTTAATGATGTATCATTAACGGCTTCATATCCTATATTAGTCAGGGTATTTCCGTATACTACCGAAGTATTAGCTCCACCGTATACGTTCTTTCCGATACTTCCACCAACAATATTAACTTTACTCAAAGAATTGTTATTTTCAGAAGTTCCTGTAGGAGCTTGATTTCCTCCTCCAAATACACTTTGTCCAATTTTGGTACTTATTCCCTCTACTGTTGCATTGGTATTGCCATAAACTATTGCTGTTGTACCATTTCCACCTGCATATAAACTGCCTTTAATTGTTGCGTCTTTTATATGTACAAAAGTGCTACCTGATACAGTACCCTCGTTTCCGCCTCCATATACATTGTTCTCAATATTTCCACCAAGTATTTCTACTTTTGTATTTGTAGTTACTCCTGCTTGGTTTCCACCACCGTATACAGAATCTGAAATATTGGCATTATCTTGTATTGTAACACTTGGTTTATCTGTTACAGCCTTGTTTCCGCCTCCATATACATTAGTAATTTGACCATCATTTATGCTTACATTACTTATTGAGTTTGTTCCTCCTAAATTGTTGCCTCCATATACTTCTTCAGCAGTACCTCCGTTTATTGTTACATTACTCGTTGGACATGTTCCACCTTCATTGTTTCCACCATATATTGCAAAGCAGTATCCTTGTTTTAATAAAACATTGCTTGTGGTCGTTTGTCCACCTTTGTTGTTGCCTCCAAATACGGTAAATCCTGTGTTAGTGTCTTGATACGAATTACCGTCATTTCCTTTTCCTACAAAGTTATAAGTTAAAACGAATTTACTTGCTTTAACTTTTGACATTAAATGAACATCTTTTATTTCATATGTGCCATTTGCAGGTAGTGAGTGAATATTTCCAGTCGTCCATCTGCTGTCTTGATTAATCATATATTTGCCGTTATTTTCAGTAATATTACTATCAGAACTGTAATTATCTAATAATTTTGAATCAGGTGCCTCGATAAAAGACTCCCATTTATTTATAGTTGTATCAGTATTGTTAGTATATTTAATGTTTACTGTTACATATGTTTCATATCCTGGATTTTGGTTCTTTCTCCACTCTTCGGCTTCTACAGCAGTATAATTAACTTCCATCTTGATTCCGTCAAGTGTTGATTTTGAGCTTTGGCTTTCTATTGTTACATTACTTTCATTTACGGTTCCATCCATATTAGAACCTCCGAAAGCATTTTCAATGTTGCCACCCATAATGTCTAAATAAGTTGTTGTAACGTCAGCCTGATTTGCACCACCATATATATTTTTAATTTTTCCGTTAGTAGTTTTTATATTTGATGTTGTTGTATTGGCTTGATTACCTCCACCAAATGCATTTTCTATATTTCCACCATTTATTGTAACATAAGAGGTAACGGTTTCTCCACCTTCATTATTTCCTCCAAAAATATTCTTTATATTTCCTTCTTCAGCAGTAATGTTTGAGGTAGTTACAGTTCCACTGGTATTTGATCCACCAAATATGTTTGTATAGTCTCCACCCTTAACCAGTATATTTGTGGTAGTGGCATCAGCAGACTTTCCTCCACCAAATACATTTGGAATTGTGCTTTGAGTTTTATTTAAGTTTATATTTGTATTTTCGGTTGCAACTTGGTTTCCTCCTCCATATATTGCATCCTCAACAATTGTTCCATTTTGTTCTATATTCGTTTCCGGACAAGTTCCACCTTCATCGTTTCCACCAAAAATATCTGTTACTGTTCCATCCTTTGCTGTAATGGCTGTTTTATTTACGGTTCCATCTTGATTTGAGCCACCATAGATGGTTTTTGTAGTTCCACCTGATATTACAATATTTGTTGTTTCAGCTCCAGATTGATTGCCTCCACCGTATACATTATCAGTATTACCACCTTTTACGTAGACATTTGAGTTTGTAACCAAAGCTTGGTTACCTCCACCATACACTACGCTTGATGTGCCTCCATTTATTGTAACATTTGACGTTCCTTCTAATACACCAACATTTCCTCCTCCATAAATAGCTGAAGTATGTGCTCCATTATTTATGTTTATATTGGTTGTTCCAATTGTTTTTGAAATGTTTCCTCCTCCAAAAACATTTGTTGTTAAATCTGCATTAATGTATATATTTGTAGTTCCTTCAAATTTTGCCATGTCCTCATAATTTGAAAGTCCCATTCCAGCTCCATAGATTTCTCCTGTTATGGTTGGAGTCCCTGAAATTGTTAATGTTGATGTACCTATCATTTGAGCAAGGTCAGTTTTATCACTTGCTAAATCATAGCCTCTTCCTCCTCCATAGATACTACCCTTAATAACAGCTGAGCCCGATATTTCTATGTTACAATCGCCATACAGAGTACCTCCATCGCTTTGTGTTGAATTTGCTGTTAAATAATTTGTGTATCCATATCCTCCACCGAATATATCGGCATTGATTGTTCCTCCAGAAATATTAATATTTACGACAGTATCTATATCTCTTCCATATCTCTTATAATCATCTGTAGAATTTATGTTATATCCTGAAACACCTCCTGCTCCAGCACCATAAATTGTTTGACTAACTGTGCCTCCAGAAATGTTTATATTAACTGTTCCATAGAAGTACGAGTCACATTTTAAAACATTACCATATCCGTTATTGTCTATTGCACTCATGTTTCTTCCAAGGCATCCGCCATACATTTCTGTAACACTTCCACCTGTCATATTTATAGTAGCCGTTCCAATAAAAGTATTTATTGGATATTGCCAGTTATTAGGTCTATAACTTGAATCTCCTATGCTTGCTCCTAGAAGACGTCCAATCTTTCCATTTTTTATATTTAATTCTATATCTCCATAAATGTTTCCACAAGTGCTACCTCCCCCTAGAAGGTTAATGTCATAAGTGTAATTAGATGGTGTAGTACTATTCTCTATGTCAACAGTAATCTTGCATTTATATAAATCATCTGTTAATGATGTTCCCATAAAATTATGAGAATTGTATTTTGTTATACTTGATGTTCCACTCGTTCCAGAACTTCCTCCAAGTAGTATTCTTCCATAAGTACCACTTTTTATAAGAATTTCTGCTCCAGTTCTAGGCAATCTAGTTTCATCATACTGCATCCAACCAGCAAACATGTGAAATGCTGGAGCATTTCCTGCAATTAGTCCCTGGTTTGTATTTGATGTGGCATATTTTTCCATTCTAATTCCTTCACCCATTGTAAGGCTGTAACCTTGTAGGTAAAAATATGTTTGACTGTTACTTCCATCAGATACATTTCCCCACCAATCTTGTTGCAAACTACAGCCCTTGAATGTGAGATGCATAAATGTTGTATTACCATTTAAGTATCTATAATTGTCGTATGATTCAAAGTACAGTACTCCACTATAGTCTGTTCCTTGATATTTTCCCGTTATAGTAACATTCTTCTTATAGGTATTTGAAGTTGCTGAATTTAAATATGTAGAATCAGTATAGTTTCCCATAAGTACTATTACATTTTCATTCCTTGTTTTATCAGAATCAAACTTACCATATGCTGTTGATAAAGTCCTTACTGCATTATCAGGTGTGAAACCATCATTATAATCGCTTCCATTACTGTAATCACAATATATTACAGTTCTTGTTCCAAAAGTATATGTACCTTCTGCACTCATATACGAATATTTTGTATTTGTAGCTACAACTCTATATTGCATTCCGTTTTCTAGGTTAGAAATCGAATTTGTAGTCTCTCCTTCCATTTCCTGTTCTGCTTCTGCAATATCTACTGCAAACCATTTGTAGGTATAATCATTAATATTAAAATTTGGATCAGCTGTTCCTGTTCCCTCTAAGCCTGCAGTTAAAACCTTGGTTTGATTATTCATTTCAAATGATATATGTATTTCTAATCTTGGCACATCAAAATTTACCATAGCATATTCAGTTCCATCACTTACCAGTACCGAAACACTGTGTCCTTCAGTCCAGCTTGAAGGGATTATTGCTTCTTTTCCAGTTATACTCGAGTCAAGAATATTATCTATATACCAAACATAGGTATAACTTGCAGTCGCTATTTCATTCACTATTTTTATTGTATATTTTGGTACATCTTTTTCCACTGTTGCCGATAATTTTGGAACAAAATAAAATGCCTTTGTATCAGTATTATAATGCCATGTAAGATAGTTGCCTCCTGAATTATCTGAAACATATTGATTGAAATTTGATAACATATTCTGTGAGTTGTTCGTATATAATCCTTTATTAACACCTTGAACATATCCAAAACTAAAGTTCCATCCAATATTTGTGGTAATACGAGATGATGAAGTTCCAGAACTAACTGTAGCAGTAAATGATCTGTTATTTGTACTATATGCGGTATAATAGCTCTCCATTGTTAAATTACCTGCATCATTTCCTTGCCATAATGTATTAAATTGTGTCTGATAATTTCTTCGATTTCCTAGTCCAGTATTCTTTCTTACTGTACCAAATATTGGTCCAGTAAAACCGTTAGTTGCATTAAGTTCGCCAGTATATAAACAATTTTTTGGCCATACTGCTTGTCCTCTTATTGAACCAATAATTCCACCAACATTGTATTGTGCTAATGCATAGTCGTAAGCTTGACCATCCCAGATACTGTTATATTTTGTTACACCATCTAAATTTACATCTACATCAGAATAGCAATTTTCTATTGCGTATCTTTTTCCACTTCCAGGGTCATATGTTGAGTTTCTTGAATTTATAGCATTACCTGCTATACCTCCAACAAACAATTGCATACTATTTGTGTTTATGGTTAAAGTATAGTTATCTTTAATTTCACTATTATTAACAATAACATTTTTTATTTCAGCATTGTTATATATAGTTCCTGTAACAATACCAATATTGTAACCCTTATCATTATCATTATTTGTTGTAGTTCCACTTGCATTAAGCTCTATATCGAAATTGTCTAGTTGTAAATTTTTTATAATTGTTTTATCGTTACTATCTCCAATGCTTCCAAACAAGCCATATGATGATACTGATGTTGGTACTGATGTTGGCAAGCTTATTTTTGCATTTCCAATTGTGTGTCCAGCTCCGTTGAATATTCCTTTAAATGGTGTACTATAGTTTCCAATCGGAGTCCACTCATTATTGTTTAAATCTATATCAGAAATTAATGTAAAATATGTTCCGTCATAATCAGTTCCATTATTTACTTGCACTGCAAGGTATCTTAATTCACTTGCATTCGTTATAAGATAAGGTTCTGTGCTTGTTCCACTTCCAAACCTAAACATTTCAGAATCTGTTCCATTCCATACGCTTGCATTGTCCAGATTTGATGAGTAGGTTTTTATAGGATTTAGTCCGTCTTCCAATAACACAGCATAAGTAGAGAAACTGTCAGCTGGGAAGCTTATTGCATTTTCTGATATTTGCACACTATCTATTTCTTTAACATCCTTAACTGTATTTTCATTTTCATCTTTTTTCTCTTCAATATGTACAACTTTATATTTTTGATTTTTCTCATCAATTTGGTCTACTCCGGAAATTGTTACTTTTACATTTGTGTCAAAGTCTGTTGGTTCATATTCTTTTTCAGCATAAACAATATTAATATCATAAGCCTTTTTAAATGAAATTTTATCTGACAAAATATTTCCTATTGATTCTTGTATGTCATCAATTTCAACTGGTGTTGCTTCCACAGAAGAAGTAAGTGGCATATATCCCTCGATTCTTATATTGGTATCAATACTTCCGTCATTATTATCATCAATCTGCTTTTCGATTATTTGTTCATATAGAATTTCGTCATTCTTTGTGTACGAATTAAATATTGCTCTAAGAGTTATTTTCTTTTCATTTAATTCATTATCCGTTAAAAATATTTTCTCTCCTGGAACTTTCAAAATTTCTTTATTAGTGCTTCCAGTATTTTTATTTTCTAGTGCAATATTTTCCTCAACATTATTCGTATCTGTTACAGTTTCATTATTTATTGCTAATTCTGCTTCAGCATTTTTATATAATTCATTTTCATCTTTATTTGATTCTTGAGATTTACCTGTTTTTTCTTCAATGTTTTTCTCTTCAATTACATAGTTTCCAACTCTTTTATTGTTTACATATTCAGGTAATATTATATAATAACCACTTGCTCCAGAATCGACAGCTTCAATGTTAATTTCTTGCACTTCCAACTCTTTAGTTTCATCTTCAACATCAGCCAAAATTTCAATAACCTTAGATGCTTTAGAATTCCTTAAAGCTACAATTTCAAATATAACTAGTACCACTAAACATATAAGAATAACTATCCTTCTTTTATTTTTTAAATACGAATTATTTCTTGTTTTTTTCATAAATTAAATTCCTTTATTATTAATTCACTAATTATTCTTTGCCTTTAATATTTTATCTGCTTCGCAAACAAATTTTATAGTATTTATGTCAATACCTGCTTGTTCTATTTCATAATAATTCTTTATTTTGTTTAAACTATCTATTAGATTATCTAGATTTTCCTCATTAATATCATCTTTTTGTATGTTAAAATTTAATAACTTATATCTATCAGATATTATTATAGCTATATTTTTATTTTCCAATAGTGTAATATTTTTTATTATGATAATATATGGGTCTGTTAAAAATTGTTTTAACCCATTTATAACTTCTTCAATTTCTTCTTGTGTTATACTTGGATTATTCTCAATTATGCAATCTGTTAAATAGTTATTGAATTTACTTGCAAACATTAATACATCATATATAGAAGATTCATCATTTAAATTATTTATAATTTTTTGATATATTTCTTCTTCATCCATTTTTTTATATTTTTCTTTTAAATCTTTTACTATTTCATTATATTGCAGAGTTTGTTTTTCTTTTTTATCTTTCTTTTGAAATAATCCTTTTCCATTTATCTTTTTATTTAATTTTTTTAGTTTCTTTTCTTGACTAACAATTTCTTTTCTTATTGCATTATATGAATTTTTATGTTCATCTTTTTGTTCGTATTTTTTCTTGATGTCCTCATAGATAAATTTGTAATTAATAAAATTCTTATATTCAATTAAACTACGTAAGAATTTAATAGAATCTTCATTCATTTCTTTTTGATCTTTTTTAGTTTTTACATTGCATATATCTTTTAGAAACATTTTGCTATACTCTTGTTTTATCTTATCTTCTTCATAGTCTTTTATATCTAATTTTCCTGTTAAAAATTTGTTTATTATTCTATATTTGTCCATATCCTTATAAGCAATAAGTTCTCTTTGATTCTTTTCGTATTTTTCGATTATCATCTGACTGCTAACGTTTGTCTGTTTTATTACAAAATCTTTTTTACTCTCAAAATATTTATCTATTTCCTTTTGATTCTTTAGATAAATATATCTGAAATTCAACTCTATATGAATAATTAAATCTGGACACTGCCAATAGACACTTTCAAATTTATTTTTTAAAGTGTCTGATGTGATATTATTTCTTTCTTCAAAAAAAGTCTTCATATAATCATTTACATATACGCTATAGTCAAAGTCTTTTTCTGTTAACTTTATTCCTACATTTTCAAACTCATTGATGCAGGCAAGAATTTCTTCATTTATACTTTCTAGGTTTTCTTTATAAAATTTTCCGAGTTTATAAATTCTTTTATCCAGCCCCATTTTTTCATAAGATGTCTGTGCAGTGTCTAGTATTTCCAAAAATTTCGAGAGTTCCTCAATTTCTGCACTCTTTTTATTTATCTTTGGATTTTCTTCTACACTAGTTATGTTTTTATAAACTTTTTTTATTTCTATAAATATTTTGTCTTCTGCCTCTTGATATTCATTTTTTAGCTCTTGTATTTTTTGAACATATTTTTGAATGTTTTTCTTATTGTTTCTTGGCATGGTAGACAAAACTTCTTTTTCCGCTTCTATCTTTTTAATTATCTCTTCCATTTTCTTCTCCCAGCTTTATATTATCCTTTTCTTCTTTATCTAAAAACTTTAAGAATTCTCCAATTTTTTCATATTGCTCAATTAAATTTTCCATCTTTGTTTGGTCTAAATCCATCATATGAATCCCCCAATCTTTTTTCTCTATTATCTTAGTATAAATAATCATAAAAGTCAATTTAATGCTTCGATTTTTTGTAATTTATTGTAGTTTTTATTTTAGCAAATTTTATTTTTTAGTTTGCAACATTATTCTATCTTTTTTAACTCTTCAATTTTGATAATTTCTCCTGTTTGCATCTTTATCGTCTTTCTAGAATCATCTATCTTTTTTATTATTCCTTTTATCGTTTTATAACTTCCACCCTGTTTCTTTTTATCTTTTTCAAAATACGTTACAGAGACGATTATATTCTTATCAAGATGTTTCATTATATAATTTAGTTTCTCATTTACCTCTATTTTTGCTTCCTCATCAATATCAATCCTACTTTCAGTAACTCTTGCTTCTTCTTTTACCGCTTCCTCATAGCCTGTTAATGCAGAAAAAGGTGCAAATTGTGCAGATCTATTTTCTAAACTCATTCTTGAGTGTTTTGTTGAAACATGGTGTTCTAAATTAATAATATCATCATACTTGTGTTCATCATTCATAAAAATTCCTCTTCGTTTCATCTTTAATTTAAATTATTTTCCGTACGCCCAATACCAAACATTATATCAATCATCTAAGTTATGTTTTATATTATTAAAGTCACACATTAAAATCGTTATCCCTTATGACCGCCTATCTGTCCGTTTCTTTCTATTGCAGTTGCGTCCTCTTCTAAATCCATAGCTTTTATTATAGCATTTTTTCCATATTTGTTCTTTATCTCTATAATAGCTTTTTGTATATTCTTTTCTTTTGCAATTTTTTCATTTTCAATTCTTCTTTTTTCTTCAAGTTCTTTATAATTAGTGAATAAATTTATTTGTTCATATTGGTTTTCTTTATTATTAACTTCCACTTCATCGGCAAGATTTCCCACTGTTAAATATATCTTTCTAATGAGTAAATTCTTATTTATTATGCTGTCATATAATTTTATAAATCCATCACATATAAGCTTTGTAGACGATATTTTACTTTCTAGCCTGTATGTTCCATGTGCTGGTTTTGGAACTGTCCTGCCATATTTGTCTGCTTTTGTTCCTTCTATGCAAAATTTCTTATAATTAGAATTCTTTAAATTTTCCACATCATATTCAATTGTTAATACTAGCATATCTGTCACAAAGTGTTTTTCTATCATTTCCAAAACTAAATCGTTTGACATTTCTTTTATAATAAGTTTTGTCTGCTCATAGTTGTATGGACAATGGAGAACCTGTCCAGAGCATAAACTTCTATTAGCTGGTTTGCATGCCTTAATACTTTCTATAGTTGCACATTCCCAGCCCCAGCTATGGTCTATCAGTAATTCTGCATTTATTCCAAAAATTTTATATAATAATTCTTCATTCTCAACAGAGCATCTTGCAACATCTCCCATAGTAAATATTCTATACTTTTCTAATCTTTTACTATAGCCTTTTCCTACTCTCCAAAAATCTGTAATTGGTCTGTGATTCCATAGTTTTCTTCTAAAACTCATTTCATCTAATTCTGCAATTCTTACTCCATAGCTGTTGGGTTCGGTATGTTTTGCCACGATATCCATAGCAACTTTAGCTAAAAATAAATTTGTACCAATCCCTGCAGTAGCAGTTATTCCTGTTGTTTCATATACATCTCTTATCATTCTCGTTACTAATTCTTTTGCCGTTAACCTGTAAGTATTAAGATAACTAGTTAAATCACAAAAAATTTCGTCAATCGAATAAACATATATATCATCAGCCGATATATACTTCAAATACGTATTATATATTCTTGTGCTATACTTCATGTATAAAGACATTCTGGGTGGAGCCGTTATATAGTCCAATTCTAAATCTTTATTATTTTTTAATTCTATGTCATCAAAAGATTTAGCTATAAATGTATTGTTTTTAGCAAACCTTCTCCTATAATTATTCACATTTTTTACTTTTTGTATTACTTCAAATAATCTTGCTCTTCCAGGGATACCATAAGCCTTTAAACTTGGTGATACAGCTAAACATATTGTTTTTTCAGTTCTCGAATTATCGGCAACAACTAAGTTTGTTCTTAGCGGATTTAAATTTCTTTCCATACATTCTACAGAAGCATAAAATGATTTTAAATCTATTGCAGCATATATTCTGTTCATAAAAAATCACCCCATAGTTATATAATATCATAACTAGAGGTGTTTGTAAACATTTGTTTGTAATTATGCTTTTATATTTCTTCTATATCAAACGAAAATGTAAAGAAGCTAACTTATAAATGTTAGCTTCTTAATATTTTATTCGTTTCTTCCACAGCAGTTTTTATATTTCTTACCACTGCCACATGGACATGGGTCGTTTCTACCGATTTTTGGTTCTTCGTTTACAACCGTCTTGTTCATTCCGCCTTCTTTTTCTGATATTTTTCCATCAACTAGGTTGATTGCTGTATCTTCAAGTCCAGCTCCTGTTATTTGTGTTGTTTGAGCTCTTTGAACCTGTCCTTCTTTTTTACGTATGTTTAATAGAATTTTTACTACGTCTGTTCTAATGTCTTCAATCATATCATCAAACATTTCTGAACCTTCTATTCTATATTGAACAACTGGATCTTTTTGACCATATCCACGAAGTCCTATACCCTTTTTCAATTCATCCATATTGTCTATATGATCCATCCATTTTTGGTCAACAATCTTAAGCATTACAACTCTCTCAAGTTCTCTTAAATTATCTGCACCAATTTCATTTTCTTTTGCTTCGTAAATATTGTGAGCTTTTGTTATTATCTCTTCAATTATTTTATCTTTGTCAAGATTTTCATCTTTTAATGAATCAATTTGGTCAATTCCTAATGTTGTTTGAATATCTTGTGCTAAAGCCTCTCTATTTGTAGGCTCACCCTCTGTTATATAGCTATTTACAATATTTTCTATAACAGAATCAATCATATGTGATATGTTGTCTTTAAGATTTTTTCCGTCTAATACTTCTCTTCTTTGTTGATATATAACAGTTCTTTGAACATTCATTACGTCATCATATTGAAGTACATTTTTTCTAATGCTGAAGTTTCTTCCTTCAACTTTCTTTTGAGCACTTTCAACTGCTCTTGATATTGCCTTTGCTTCTATTGGCATATCTTCATCTGCACCTAAAGTATTGAATACTCTTGTTATAAGGTCTCCACCGAAGATTTTCATTAAATCATCATCAAGTCCAATGTAAAATCTTGATTCACCAGGATCTCCTTGACGACCACTACGACCACGTAGCTGGTTGTCAATTCTTCTTGATTCGTGTCTAGAAGTACCAATTATTTTTAGTCCTCCAGCATCAATAACTTTTTGCTTCTCATCTTTTATTTTCTCTGAATATTTATTTTCTAATTCTTGGAATTTAGTTCTTGCATCTAATATTCTCTTATCATCTGTAGCATTATGAGCTGTAGCATCTTCAATCTCTTCATCTGAATATTTTAGCTTTCTCATTTCTTCTTTTGCTAAATATTCACTATTTCCTCCAAGCATAATATCTGTACCACGTCCAGCCATGTTTGTTGCTATTGTAACTGCACCAAATTTACCAGCTTGTGCTATGATTTGTGCTTCTTTTTCATGATATTTAGCATTTAATACTTCATGTGGTATTCTTGCTTTATCTAATAGCTTGCTTAATTTTTCAGATTTATCAATAGAAACTGTACCAATTAGAACTGGTTGTCCTTTTTTATGGCTTTCTTCTACCTCTTTTATTACTGCTCTATATTTTGCATCTTCATTTTTATAAATTACATCATTGTAGTCTTTTCTTATCATTGGTTTATTAGTTGGAATTTCTACAACGTCTAACTTATAAATCTCTTGGAACTCATCTTCCTCTGTCATTGCAGTACCAGTCATACCTGATAATTTTTCATACATTCTAAAATAATTTTGGAATGTAATTGTTGCTAATGTTTTAGATTCATCATTTACTTTTACGTGTTCTTTAGCTTCAATAGCTTGATGTAAACCGTTATTGTATCTTCTACCATACATAATTCTTCCAGTGAACTCATCTACAATAAGTACTTCACCATCTTTTACTATGTAATCTTTTTCATTCTTCATTATTCCATTTGCATGTAATGCTTGGTTTACTGCGTGAACTAATTCTGAATTCTCTAAATCATTAAAGTTTTCTAGATTAAATTCTTTTTCAGCTTTCTCTATACCCTTTTGAGTTAATGTTGCTGATTTAGCTTTTAAATCTACTATATAGTCATATTTTTCATTATCTTCTGCTTGTTCGTAATCTTTATCATTTTCTTCGATTATAACTTTTGAAGATAGTTTCTTTACAAATGTATCAGCCTTCTTATATAAGTTTGAAGATTGCGCACCTCTACCAGAAATAATAAGTGGTGTACGTGCTTCATCTATTAAAATACTATCTATCTCATCGACTATTGCATATTTCAATTTTCTTTGTACTAATTGGTTTTTATAAATAACCATATTATCTCTTAAGTAGTCAAATCCAAACTCATTATTAGTTCCATATGTAACATCACAAGCATATGCAGCTTGCTTCTCTGCTGGTTTCATTCCACTGATTACCAAACCTACAGATAAACCTAAAAATCTATATAGGTTTCCCATCCATTCACTATCTCTTTTTGCTAGGTAATCATTTACTGTTATAACATGGACTCCTTCTCCTGTTAATGCATTTAAATATACTGGAAGAGTAGCTACTAATGTTTTTCCTTCTCCAGTTTTCATTTCTGCGATTCTGCCTTGATGAAGAATTATACCACCGATTAATTGCACATCAAAATGTCTCATTCCAAGAACTCTTTTAGAAGCTTCTCTAACTACCGCAAAAGCTTCAGGTAATATTTCATCTAATGTTTTTCCATTAGCTAATTGTTCTTTGAAGTAAGCTGTTTTTGCTGTCAATTCTGAATCAGATAATTTCTCCATTTCAGGTTCTAATTCATTTATTCTCTTTATTGTAGGCATTAACCTTTTTACTTCTTTCTCGCTATATGTTTTAAATAGTCCCATTAAATTTCATCCTTTCGATTAAAACGTTTTATACTTTGTTATTATATTACGAAAACTTTCTTTTAGCAAGTAATTTGGTAAAAATAATACCTATTGTTTATTATAGTAAATTTGTTGTTGCAACATATCCTTCTGAGGGTGGGTAAACGTACTCCTCACTTGGAATTGAAGTCTCTGTGATTTTTTCTATTTCTATAACTGGAATCGTGCCATGATAATCTCCTTTTGTTATTGTTCCTTCTATTTCTACCCAACAACCTGTTTTATATTTATCTGCATTATTTAGATGACATAAAAAGCCTACAACAACAGCCTGAAGATCTGTAGAGACTATCATTTCTCTTGCTAATACAAATTGTTCATCCGAAAAGTCGTAAAGCCTATACACAAAACCCGTAAATTTTATTTTAGTGCCAACATAACTATCTAAATTTCCATGAACTGTTTTCAATACATTAGTAAAATTATTAGCTGAGATAGCAGTTACTTTTTCCTGCTTATTTCCTTCTGCATTCGCATTTTTATTCTTAAACACTCTTACACATCCAATTCCTAGCATAATTAATATAAGAATACCTAAAACTGAAAAAATAATTCTAAAAATCACCTTTGAGTTTAATTTCATATTACATACAAACATGTCTATCCTCCACTATTTATTTTATTAAATAGTATGACATGTTATATGTTTTTATGCTTAGTATTCTCTAGAAAAAATTGTTTTTATTATACCTTTATCTAATATTGCACTGAATATATTTTTTAGTATAATCAATGCTATCGGACCAATGAACAGTCCTATTACTCCTATCAATTTAAATCCTGTGTACATGGCAATTAATGTAAATATTGGGTGAATTCCAATATGATTTCCTACTATTCTTGGTTCTATTAATTGCCTGATTATAGACATAACAATCCATAATCCTAATACAGCAATACCTAATTTTATATCACCGTTAAAGCCTTCAATTATAGCCCACGGAACCATTACCGTTCCTGAGCCAAAGATTGGTAATGCATCTACAAATCCAATTGCCACTGCATATAGAAGCGGATATTTTACATTTAAGCCTACGAAATGAAAAATATATAATCCAATTAATGAAATAACAAACGAAATTATTATAAGTGTAGCTTCTGCTTTAAGATATCCCCCTAAAACTTTTACTAAGTCTTTAAGATGTCTATATAACTTTTTTACCCAGACTTCTGGCAAATGATGTTCAAGTTGGTCTATCATATATACTTTATCAGTGCACATGAAATATAATGCTAAAAATGTAACAGATAAATAAATTCCAATTGTTGGAATTGAAGTAATGAAATTGAGCAATGATTTTATAATGTTTTGTAATTCCGATGCTAACATGTTTAATAAATCCTTTGAAGAGTTTTCTATTGCTGATAAAACAGCATCTGGAATGTTTAAGTTTTTTATATTAATTTGTGCTATCATATCTTGTATTTTTTTTGTTGTAATCTCTACATATTCATTTATATTATTCAAGAGTGAGGAGCCCTCTGAAATAAGCGAACTTACTGTCCAAGTAATTAACCCTATTATAATTCCCATTATAAATATAATAACCACTATTGAACTCTGTTTTCTTTTGAGCTTAAGTTTTCTCATCAAAAATCTTATTAGTGGCTCTAGCATTAAAGAAATAATAAATGCTATTAAAAACGGCATATAAAAAGCAGCTAATTTTACGCCAAAATACAATATAACAAATGTAAATATAATTATTAATAACTTTCTTGCTACTCTTGTCCAATAATGAAAATCTATTACCATATGTACCCCCCTATTTATTTTATTTAAAAAACAAATAAATATTCACAAAATCTAACAAATATGTAAAAAGAGGTGCTTTTAAGCATCCTCTCTTTATTACTATTCTGCGTTTTTATTATCGCAACCACAAATTCCTTCTAATGTTTTACATAGGTCTTCTTGGTTTATATTATCATTAGCTGCTAAATCTCCTAAAGTTAGTATTCCTATTATTTTTCCATTATCTACTACAGGTACTCTTCTTATTTGTTCATTTACCATTATCTTCTCTGCAGTCTTTACATCTTCATTACATTCACAGCAGTGAACTTTTGTAGTCATAATATCACTTACTTTTGTATCGCAAGAATCTTTATCACATGCAACATTTCTTAATAAAATATCTCTATCTGTAATAATTCCAACAACAGTATTATTGCAATCACATACAGGCATGCAGCCTACGTGATTATCACACATCAATTTTGCACAGTCTTTCACGCTGCAATCTGGCTTTACTGTAGTAATATTACCACACATACAATCTTTTACTTTCATCTATATATCCACCTTTCAAATTTATTTATAATAATATTATGCTCATTTTATTTTTGGATATACAGAGTCATTTAAGTTATTGTAAATTGTTAAAATTTGTAATGTTTAATTTTGGTATTTTTTTATTTGTTGACTCACTTTCTTGAACTCCAGTATATGGATTCATATATGGATTCTTTCCTGCAAATATGTTTCTATCAAAATCCTCCATAATATTTATTCTCTCATTAGATTTATAGTTTAATACATTTCTCATGTATTCCTCGTAACTTCTATACATTAGCCATAACCTCCCTTTATACATTATATGCAAATAAATGGGAATGTCACTAAGTCTCAATATTTTTTATTTAAGTTTATTTACTAATCCTTTGAAAACATTTCCTCTTTCTTCAAAGTTTTTGAAAGCATCAAAGCTTGCACTTGCTGGTGATAGTAATACTATATCTCCGCTTTTTGCTTTGTTTTGCGCCATTTTTACGGCCTCTTCCATATTTGTGCAATGAACAATTTCAATTTTTTTATTTTCTGTTTTTAGTGCTTGTATTGTAGCTTCTTCTATTTTAGGCGCAGTAGGTCCAGTTAATATTAATGTTCCAACATGTTTAGCTATGGCTTTGCCTACTTCTTTATAGTCTAATCCTTTATCTGATCCTCCTGCTAACAATACAATATTTTCTTCAAATGAGTTTAATCCTGCAATTGTACTTGCCGGGCTTGTTCCTATTGAATCATTATAATATTTTACTCCTGCAAGCTCTCTTACAAATTCAAGTCTATGTTCTACTCCATTAAATTCTTTGATAGCTTCAACTTGAGTTTTAATATCTGTAAGCGAACTTGTAGCAGCTAAAGCAGCACATATATTTTCATAATTGTGTACTCCTCTTAGCTTAATATCTTGTCTCTTTAGCACTTCTGTGAAAACACCATCTTTGCAATATTTAATAGTTTCATCTTTTCTATCATAAATATATCCGTTATTTAAATTTTCTCTGCTACTAAAGAATATTACTTTTCCTTTTGTTTCTTTGGCAAAATTGCATGTTATCTCATTATCCTTATTTAAAACTACTATTCCATCTGCTGATTGATGTTTAAATATGTTTTTCTTAGCTTCTTGATATTCTTCATATGATTTATGAATATTTAAATGGTCTGGATATACGTTTGTTACAACTGATATATTGGGACTTATTTCCATATTCATTAATTGAAAACTGCTTAATTCTAATATTACAACATCGTCAGGTCTCATTTCTGATACTTTTGTAAAAATAGGTTTTCCAATGTTTCCACCTAAGAAACAATTATATCCAGCTTTTTTTAGTATTGCATATATTATTGAGGTTGTTGTTGTTTTTCCTTCTGTTCCAGTAATTCCAATAACCTTGCAAGGTGCCAATTTTAAAACCATTTCTATTTCTGATGTAAGCATTGCCCCTTGTTCTACTGCTTTTTCTATTTCTGGTTTATTAGGCATACAACTTGGTGATCTAAATATAATATCATAATTCTTTAATTTCTCAAGATTTGCTTCATCTATTTCTACTTCGTATCTATAATTATTTATTTTTTTCATAATCTCATCAGATAAAGGCTTTTTATCAAATACTGTTACTTGTGTGTTTGTCTTGTAAAAGTAGTCTAATAGAGGAATATTGCTAACCCCCATACCTATTATCGCTACTTTTTTGCCCTCTAAAAGTTTATTGAATTCTAATAATTTTTTATTCTCAAAATTCATTTTTATCACTTCCTTATTCTTTTATATATTTCCATTGCCGATTCTTTTGGACTATTACAATTAGTTACATCTACTTCTATAGTATTCTCATATTCTTTATAATATCCTGCTTTTTCTTGCAATTTATCTCTTTCCAAAATATGTTCCTTTAATTTTTCCATACTTATATTAGTATTCTTATATTGTATAGCTTTTCTTTCAATTCTTTTTTCTAAATCTGCCACTATAAAGAAATGATAATCCAAATTTGGATATATATTCACTAAATCTCTGCCAGATATTATTATATTAAATTTCTGTTTTAATTCATCAATTAGTTTTCTAGCAAATGCATATAGCTTTGTATTATCTGCATGCATCGCAACATTTGAGACTGCCATAGAAGCTTCATCAGATTGTAAATCATTTTCATCTATTTTTTCATTTCCTACATAAACTACACTCTCAAAGTTTTCTATTTTTATGTTAACATGTAACATATCCATTATTTTTTTAATATCTAAGTTTCCATTTTGCTTTTCTGCAATTTGCCTTAAATCAATTCCAGATTTCTTTATTGCTACAATTATTCCTCTATATAGATTTCCCCCATGTAATATTATACTATTTGGAATTAATTTTTGTAATTCTCTACATAATGATGTTTTTCCTGCTCCAACTAATCCTTCTATTCCTATTGTTATATTATCCATATTAGATCTCCTTTGTTTTTATTGTTTTTCTAAATATTTTGCCAAAAATTTCCCTGTATAGCTCTTTTCATTTTTCACTATCTGTTCAGGTGTACCTACACACAAAATAGTTCCACCATTATCTCCACCTTCTGGTCCCAAATCAATTATATGATCACAAGTTTTTATTAAATCCAAATTATGTTCAATTACAATAATTGTATTTCCTGTATCAACTAATCTTTGCAAAATATTTACCAATTTGTGTACATCTGCTATGTGTAATCCTGTTGTTGGTTCGTCCAAAATATATAAAGTTTTTCCTGTTGCTTTTTTTGAAAGTTCAGTAGCAAGCTTTACACGTTGTGCTTCCCCACCTGATAAAGTCGTAGATGGCTGTCCTAATTTTATATATCCTAAGCCTACATCATATAAAGTTTGTATTTTAGATTTTATTTTAGGAATTTTATCAAAGAATTCTAAAGCTTCCTCCACGGTCATGTCTAAAACATCGTATATTGATTTTCCTTTATATTTTACCTCTAAAGTTTCTTTATTATATCTTTTTCCATGGCAGACTTCGCATGGTACATAAATATCTGGCAAGAAGTGCATTTCAATTTTTAATACACCATCGCCGTTGCAAGCTTCACATCTTCCACCTGGCACATTAAAGCTGAATCTTCCCTTATCATATCCACGAACCTTTGATTCATTCATTTCAGCAAATATATCTCTTATTGTATCAAATACCCCTGTATAAGTTGCTGGATTTGAACGTGGGGTTCTTCCTATTGGTGATTGATCTATATTTACAATTTTATCTATGTTTTCAAGTCCTTTTACTTCTTTGCATTTTCCTGGTTTTTCTGTTGAACCATTTAATTCTCTTGCTATCGTTTTATACAAAATCTCATTTACCAATGTTGATTTACCTGAACCAGAAACGCCAGTAACACAAATAAACTGACCTAATGGAAATTTAACACTTATATTCTTTAGATTATGTTCTGTTGCGCCTACCACTTGTATAGATTTTCCATTTGATTTTCTTCTATGTTTTGGAACTGTTATCTGCTTTCTTCCACTTAGGTAATCTCCTGTTATTGATCCCTTTGTATTCTTAATTTCTTCTGCAGTTCCTTGTCCTATAACATATCCACCATGCACCCCTGCGCCTGGTCCAATATCTATAATTTGGTCTGCCGCATACATAGTATCTTCATCATGTTCTACTACTAGTACAGAGTTGCCTAAATCTCTTAATTTCTTCAAAGTTGCTATTAATTTATCATTATCTCTTTGGTGTAATCCTATACTTGGTTCATCCAATATATACAATACACCTGTTAACCCTGCTCCTATTTGTGTTGCTAAACGTATACGTTGAGCTTCGCCACCAGATAAACTTCCTGCAGGTCTAGATAAGGTTAAATATTCCAATCCAACGTCTATTAAGAATTGTAATCTCTTATTTATCTCTATTAAAATTTGGTTAGATATCATAGCTTGAGTTGGTGTTAAATCTAAAGAGTTTAAATATTCTTTAATTTCATTTATTGGCATATCAGTTAATTCATTTATATTTTTATTTCCAACTTTAACAGATAAGCTTTCCTTTTTTAATCTAGCTCCATGGCAAGTCAAACAAGGTGATTCACTCATATACATTTCGTAAAAAGCTCTCATCCCATTTGATTTTGTTTCATTATGTCTTCTTTCCAATGTGGGAATAACACCTTCAAATGGAGAAGAATATTTTCTTGTACCTGCTGCTGAAGTATATTCAAAATCTATTATCTCATCACCTGTACCATATAATATTTTATTTAAGAAGTCACGTGGAAGTTTTTTTATCGGAACTCCTTTAATCTTTACTCCATAATGCTTGGCAACACTTTCAAAATACATTTTTGCCATAGTATCGCCTTTTTTCATGGTACTACTCCCAAAAGCCTTTACTCCATCATATAAAGTTTTAGTTTTGTCTGGAATTATTAAGTCTTCATCAATTCTCATTATATAACCAATACCTGTACACTCTGGGCACGCACCAAATGGATTATTGAAAGAAAACATTCTTGGTGTTAATTCTTCAAAGCTAATTCCGCAATCAACACATGCATAGTTTTGACTGTATATTTTTTCTTCTCCGCCAACAACATCTATTGTTACTAAATTATTAGCATGTTTCATAGCTATTTCAACAGACTCTGTTAATCTTGAACGAATACCATCTTTAATTACTAATCTATCTACTATTAAATCAACATTATGTTTTTTCTTTTTATCTATATTTATTTCATCTTCGCTAATTTCATAAATTTGTCCATCTATTCTTGCTCTGACAAATCCTTCTTTTTGATATTCTTCTAATTGTTTTACAAATTCTCCTTTTCTTCCTCTAACAACTGGAGCTAGAACTTGTATTTTAGTACCTTCTTCTAACTGAAGAATATTATCTATAATTTGATCTATAGTTTGCTTCTCAATCTTTTTACCACAGTTTGGGCAATATGGTCTTCCTATTCTAGCATACAACAAACGAATATAATCATATATTTCTGTAACTGTTCCTACAGTAGAACGTGGATTTCTTGAAGTAGTTTTTTGGTCTATTGATATGGCTGGTGATAATCCTTCAATAGATTCTACATCTGGTTTTTCCATCATTCCAAGGAATTGCCTTGCATAGCTTGATAAACTCTCTACATATCTTCTTTGACCTTCTGCATATAATGTATCAAATGCAAGTGAAGACTTTCCTGAACCAGATAGTCCTGTTATTACAACTAGTTTATCTCTTGGGATTGTTAAATTTATGTTCTTTAAATTATGTTCTTTTGCGCCTTTTATAATAATATTTTCATTCATCACTTTCATTCCTCATAACTATTAATTTTCATCGTTATTATATCACATTATATCAAAATGTTACAATATATTTCATTTTATTACAATTATTTCATAATTATTTTTTATATGAAATATTGTTAAAAGTACTTGCTAAAAAATTCTTTTATATGTATATTATTCATTAGCAATTATTTAAACATAAAACAAAGGAGTAATAAAAATGGGATATATTAATGTTTATACAGGGCCTATGAAATGTGGCAAAAGTCAGAGAATTTTCAACGAATTAAAAAGGCAATTAATTGCTGGTAAAGATGTAAAAGTATTTAAGCCTTTAATAGATGATAGGTCTGGTATTAATGTAATCTCTACTAGAGCAGGAAATAGTATAAAAGCTAATTGTATAAAGGATATATCTGAATTACAAAATTATAAAGCAGATATATTTTTTATTGACGAATTTCAGTTTTTAAACGGAAATGTAGATATAATTCAAGAAATGGCTTCAAATGGTAAAAAGTTCTTTATTGCTGGATTAAATCTAACTTCTGAACGTAAACCATTTGGGAAAATGGGTGATTTAATGTGTATTGCCGATACCGTTGAAATTATGACATCCGTTTGTGAAGTTTGTAAATGTGATAATGCTGTTTTCTCTTATTATAAAGGTGAAAAAAGCGATGATATATTAATTGGTGATAATGAATATGTTCCAGTCTGCAGAGAGTGCTATTCAAAACTGTCTAATAAAGAAATCTCGTTAAATAAATTCAAGCATAAATCTAGTAAGTCAACAACTTTAGGAAAACTACTTGTTAATGACTTCTCTTATCAATATCATTTCTAAGTAAAAAAGGTATATACAAATTATTTTCCTGTATATACCTTTTTATTATTTAAAATTCTAATTTTTTATTAATCCAATCTTTCACTTCATCTATAGAAACTCGTACTTGTTCCATTGTATCTCTATCTCTAATAGTAACCATATTGTCATCTAGTGTATCAAAATCTATTGTTATGCAATAAGGAGTTCCTATTTCGTCTGCTCTTCTATATCTTTTGCCTATACTTCCTGATTCATCATAATCACACATGAACTCTTTTGAAAGCATCTCGTATACTTCTTGAGCCTTATCTGATAACTTTTTAGAAAGTGGCAATATTGCTGCTTTGTAAGGTGCTAAAGCTGGATGCAAATGTAATACAACTCTTGAATCACCTTCGCCTAAATCTTCTTCTTCATAACTATTGCATAAGAAAGCTAAAGCCACTCTGTCGCAGCCTAAAGATGGTTCTATTACATATGGAGTATACTTTTCGTTTGTTTCTGGTTCTTGGTACATTAAATCTTGTTTAGAATGTTCCATGTGTCTTGTTAAATCGTAATCAGTTCTATCTGCTATTCCCCATAATTCTCCCCATCCAAAAGGGAATGCAAATTCTATATCAGTTGTAGCTTTGCTATAAAATACAAGTTCTTCTGGGCTGTGATCTCTTAAACGAATGTTTTCTTCTTTCATACCTAAATTCAATAAGAATTTTTTACAAAATTCTTTCCAATATCCAAACCATTCTAGGTCTGTTCCTGGTTTACAAAAGAATTCTAATTCCATTTGTTCAAACTCACGAGTTCTGAATGTGAAGTTCCCTGGTGTTATCTCATTTCTAAATGCTTTACCTATTTGTGCAATTCCCATAGGCATTTTTCTTCTAGTTGTTCTAAGCACATTTTTAAAATTAACAAATATTCCTTGTGCAGTTTCTGGTCTAAGGTAAATTTGAGAAGTTGAATCTTCTGTAACACCTTGGAAAGTTTTAAACATTAAATTAAATTTTCTTATGTTAGTAAAATTAGTCTTTCCACAATCTGGACAAGGTATTTTATTTTCGTTAATATAATTTAGTAATTCTTCATCAGTCCACCCATCAGCAACTATATCTTTTCCTTGCTCATGTGACCATTCTTCTATTAATTTATCTGCTCTATGTCTTGTTTTGCATTCTTTGCAATCAATAAGCGGATCGCTAAATCCTGCAACATGACCTGTAGCAACCCAAGTTTCTGGGTTCATAAATATTGCAGCATCTAAACCTACATTATATTTATTCTCTTGGATGAATTTCTTTCTCCAAGCATTTTTCACATTATTTTTTAATTCAACTCCTAAAGGCCCATAATCCCATGTATTTGATAATCCACCATATATTTCTGATCCTGGAAATATGTATCCTCTATTTTTACATAAATTTACTATTTTATCCATACTATCTACCATATTCTTGTTCCAACTCCCTTTTTATATGTTAACTATATTATCACCTTGCAAATTGATTGTCAAGTTTTACCATTATGTACATATAACTGCTATTACAAGCATTATCTGCAATACTAACATTGCAGGCATTCCTATATAGAATCTTGCTTTCTTTGTTTTATGATGAAATATATACATTCCTGCAATTCCGCCAATACTTCCTCCAATTAAAGCAAGAATAAGGAGTGTGGATTCCTTTATTCTCCAGCTCCCTTTCTTTGCTTTTTGTTTGTCTATGAACATTGCCAAAAATGATATTAGGTTCACACACAACAAATAAATTATTATATTTTTTACTGTTAATATTTTTTCCATTATTTCCTCTCTAAGCAAATAAACTCATTTGATTACTTTGGCTCATTCCTTTTAAGCATCCTGCGTTTGTTAAAATTTCTATTACAGATTTTCCTATCTTCGAACGTATTTTTAAATCATCTATCGACATAAAGTCTCCATCCTGTCTTGCAAGTTGAATTCCTTGTGCTGCAACAGTCCCCAAACCAGGAATACTGTTTAGCGGAGGTATTATTCCTTCTTCTGTAACTTTGAATTTTATAGCATCTGAGTCATATAAATCTATCGGTAAGAAGTTAAATCCTCTTTCATACATTTCAAGTACAATCTCCAAAACGCCATATGTATCTTGGTCTTTTTTAGTTGCACCTTTTCCTGCAAGCTCTATTTCCTTCATCTTATTTTTTACTCTTTCTACTCCATGGCACATAATATCACTGTCAAATGCATCTGCTCTTATTGTAAAGTAAGCTGCATAATAAGCCTTTGGTTGATGGACTTTGAACCACGCTATTCTGAACGCATTGGTTACATATGCTGCAGCATGTGCTTTAGGGAACATGTACTTAATTTTCTTGCATGAACCAATATACCACTCAGGAATATTATATTCTCTCATAGTTGCTTCATGTGCTTTCCAACCTTCTGGGTCTTTAGATGGTTTTCCTTTACGAACAAATTCCATTATCTTGAATGCTTTTTGAGGAGGTAGCCCCTGTTTTATAAGATAAATCATTATATCATCTCTTGTACAAATTGCTTCATCCAGTTTTATTGTTCCTTCATCTATCAATGACTGTGCATTGTTTAGCCACACATCTGTACCATGTGATAAACCAGATATACGAATTAACTCTTCAAATGTTTTTGGTCTTGTATCTACTAACATTCCTCTAACAAACTTTGTTCCAAATTCCGGTACCCCATAGCTACCAACTTCACTATGGATTTGTTCTGGAGTAACGCCTAAAGCCTTTGTTGAGCTAAATATAGACATAGTTTCTTTATCATCCAATGGCACCTTTGTTGGGTCTATTCCTGTTATATCGTATAACATTCTTATCATTGTAGGATCATCGTGCCCTAGAATATCTAGCTTCAAAAGGTTTTGGTCTATTGAGTGGTAATCAAAATGGGTTGTGATTATATCTGATGTTGGATCATCTGCCGGATGTTGTACAGGGGTAAACTCATATATTTCTCTTCCTTTTGGAACTACTATAATTCCACCTGGATGCTGGCCTGTGGTTCTTTTTATTCCTGTGCAACCACTTGCAATTCTTATTACTTCAGCATTATTTATAGGTATTCCTCTTTCCTCATTATACTTTCTAACAAAGCCCATTGCTGTTTTCCCTGCAACAGTGCCAACTGTGCCAGCTTTAAAAGTTGTTCCTTTTCCGAAAATTACTTCCGTATATTTATGTGCTTTTGCTTGATATTCGCCAGAGAAGTTTAAGTCTATATCTGGTTCCTTGTCACCATTGAATCCCAAAAAGGTTTCAAAAGGTATATCAATCCCATCTTTTGCCAATTTGTGCCCACATTTTGGACAATCCTTGTCTGGCAAATCAAATCCATTTTTGTATCCATAATCTGTAAAATCTGAATACTTGCAATTTGGACATCTATAGTGTGGTGGCAATGAATTTACTTCTGTAATACCAGTCATGTTTGCAACAAAAGACGATCCAACAGAACCTCTGGAGCCAACAATATAGCCATCTTCATTTGATTTCCATACCAGCTTTTGAGCTATAATGTACATTACGGAGAATCCATTTTTTATAATTGAAGTTAATTCTTTATCAAGTCTTTCTTCTACTATTTGTGGTAATGGGTCACCATATAAATCATGTGCTTTCTTATATGCAATTTCTTTGATTGTTTTTTCACAGTCATTAATGTATGGAGGACATTTTTCTGGAGATATTGGGCTAATTTGTTCGCACATTTCAGCTACTTTGTTTGTATTAGTTACAACTACCTCGTAGGCTTTTTCTTCTCCAAGATAGCTAAATTCTTCTAGCATTTCTTCCGTAGTTCTTAAGTATAATGGTGCTTGTAAATCAGCATCTGCATAGCCTTGCCCTGCTTCCAAAATTCTTCTATAAACTTCATCTTGTGGGTCCATGAAGTGAACATCGCAAGTTGCCACTACCAATTTATCTAGTTTTTCTCCCAATGCTACAATTTTTCTATTTATATCTTGTAAAGCTTCCACATTTGGAACTACACCATTTCTTACTAAGAACATATTATTTCCTGTTGGTTGAATTTCCAAGTAATCATAATCATTAGCTATAGCTTCGATTTCTTCATCATCTTTGCCCATTTCTATAGCTTGATATAATTCTCCTGCTTCACAGGCACTACCTAGTATTAGGCCTTCTGAATATTGTTTGTATATTGACTTTAATAATAGTGGTTTTTTATAAAAATAATCCAAATGAGATATAGATATCAATTTATATAAGTTTTTAAGTCCCACATAGTCTTTTGCTAAAATAATTGCATGGAAACTCTTTAGCTTCTTAATATTTACATTTTCAGAAGCTATCTTCTTTAAATCATCTAATGTTTCTACACCTTTTTCTTTCAGCATATCAAGCATTACCTTAAATACTTTTACAGTTGTATCAACATCATCTAAAGCTCTGTGCGCAACAATTACTTCTATTCCTAAATTTTCAGCTATAATTCCTAATTTATACTTTTTATAATCTGGGAATAATTCTTTGGCTAGTCTTAATGTATCTAAATATGTATTATCTAAGTTTAGTCCCAATTGCTTAGCATTATATTTTAAAAACCCTATATCAAAATCTGCGTTATGTGCTACTAGCACACTATCTCCCACAAACTCTAAAACTTTTGGTAAGACTTTATCTATAGTTTCTGCATCTTTTACCATGTCATCTGTTATATTTGTTACCTCTACCACTCTCTGTGGTATAGGTTTTTCAGGATTTACAAAACATTCAAATTCATCTATTACTTCGCCATTCTTAACCTTCATTATTCCAATTTCAGTTATTTTTTCGGTTCTAAAAGATAAACCTGTTGTTTCCAAATCTAGCACACAATATGTAGTATCTAATTTCTGTCCCCTTGAATTAGAAACTGCAGGAATTTTATCTGGTACTAGATATGCTTCAACGCCATAAATAACTTTCATATCCGGATTATTTACTCCAAGCATTTTATGTGCATCTGGGAATGCTTGTACACTTCCATGGTCTGTAATTGCAATAGATTTCATTCCCCATTTCATTGCCCTTTTTATCAAGTCTTTTGCAGGTGTAATTGCATCCATTGTACTCATTTGAGTATGCATATGCAATTCTACTCTTTTTACTTTGCTTCTGTCCATTCTTTCAGAGCTTTTTTCTTCAGGTTCTTCAATTATAGCATTTGATATTACTCCTAACTCTTTAGCATATGGATCAAATTGTGCTGTTCCTATTACTTTTAATTTTCCGGCTTTTTTTAATCTTTTAGTTACACTATCTATTTTGTCTGCTTGCACAAATGCTTTGCAATTTATTGTATTTGTTCCATCATATAAGCTAAATATAACTAAGAATTTTCCATTTTTTAATTCTCTTGTTTTTATTCCTAAATTTATGTCATCATCTTTGTCATCCAATTTTATATTTAGTAATTTCCCTACAATTGTGACATTTCCGCTATCCACACTTATATCCGCAATTTTAGTTATTTGATCATTTACCTTTTGGTTTCTTCCATATATTAGTGGGCTTTGAGTATCTTCTTCTACTTGAGCAGGTATTTCTGTTTCTTTATTATTGCTTTGTTTTTCCACAGCTTTGCTTTCTTTTTTCTCTGTGCCATTTGCTACATTTCTATTTGATGTTTGTTTTATTGATTCATTTTCTATATTAGCTTGCGAAATCTGCGTTTCGACTTCTTTTAAAAGCCTGTCATCAATTAATTGAAAATCAGGCTTTACTTTACTAAGATTCTCTACATATTCAATTTTGTATTTGCTTTGATAAAAATTCTGAATAACTTCTAATATAATATTACTAAAATTATTGGCTTCTAAAAAGCTTTTTCCAGCTCCACCTAAGTTTACTTTAATTGTATTATTATTAATTTCTATGTTGCTGCCTTTTAGCAATGCTCTTGCCATCGGATGCCTTTTTGCCACATACGCTACAATCTCCAACCAATGTTCTTTAATTAAGTTATCAGTTTTTTCCTTACTAGTGCTAACCTCTTTTATTAGCCTAACACTTGCACATTGAACTTGAAAACGTTCTTCTATATATTTTTCAAATTTAAATATATCTTCTATCTTTATATCTTTTTCTGTAGATAATTCTAACTCTAATGTACCTTTTTTCTTGTATAAATTTATATTTTCTATTAATGCTTCGTTTAATTCAAAACTGTTTGAGTTATAATCTTTAAAAACTTCTTTTACGTTTTTCTTCTTTACTGTTTCCAAGATTTTCCTCCTTTAGAATATTCTTAAAATATCATTATATGTTATATAAAATGATATTGTTATTAATATTGCAAAACCTAGCAATTGTATTTTAGCTTCAGTTTCTTGTTTTATTGGTTTCTTTCTAATTGCTTCTATTAATAAAAATACTATTTTCCCTCCATCCAATGGCGGAAATGGCAATAAATTTGTTACACCTAAAGACATTGATACAAGTGCTAACATATAAACAAATTCTCTAATTCCATTTGTTTTAACTACTACTTCAGATATTCCCACAGGTCCCATCATCTGGTCTGCTGTAACTTTTCCAGTAAATAACTGCTTTACATTATCAGCTATTGAGAAAATAAAATCCGTAGTATTCCAAAATGCATAATACATCCTATTTGAAAAGTTTTCACTTTCCGGTTTGAATATTATTCCTAAAAAATAAGCTGATATGCCTTCAGATTCTAGCAAAGTTGGTCTCAAAACTATGTTTTTATATTCTCCATCTCTTTTTATTAGTAGTTTTAATTCATTACCTTGTGAATTTTGTATTTTTCTTGTTACATCACTTGATATTCTAACTTTTTTGCCATCTATTTTTATTATTTCATCATTAGCTTGTAATCCAGCTTGCTCTGCTGCATATCCTGGTACTATTTCCCCTATTTTAGTAAGAACGTAATTTTCTGAACTTGTGGATAGTCCAAAGTATACTATCATTGCGAAAATTATATTAACAGTTGCTCCTGCTAAAACAATTGCAATTCTTTTAGGAATACTTGCATTACTAAAAGAACGTTCTTCTTCAGAATGTTCTTCTTCTCCTTCCATACTAACAAATCCTCCTAGAGGTATAAGTCGTATAGCATATTTTGTTTCTTTGCCTTGCTTTTTCCATAGCGTAGGTCCAAATCCTATTGCGAATTCATTTACTTTTACTTTGCACATTTTTGCAACTATAAAATGTCCTGTTTCATGTATTCCTATTAAAAAACCTAGTAAGAATATAATCTTAATTGCACTTATTAAAACACTAATCAAAATTTAAAATCCTTTCTATAATATTAATAGCATCATAAAATATGTAAATGGAGCTATAAATATTAGGCTATCTATTCTATCTAGCATTCCTCCATGCCCTGGAATTAAATTACTATAGTCTTTAATTCCTGCATATCGTTTTATTACAGATGCTGATAAATCACCAATTTGACTTATTATACTTAATATTATTCCAAATCCAGCCATTATAAAGTAATTTATATTCATACCTGTAAACTTATTCACAGCAATTGTATATAATACCATACATAGAGTTGCACCTAGCACACCTCCGATGCAGCCTTCTATAGTTTTCTTAGGGCTGATATCTGTAAAGTGATGTTTTCCAATTGCTATTCCTACTAAGTAAGCAAAAACATCTGTCATCCATGACGCTATAAATAGGTACCAAATTAACCATTTGCCATTTACCATATTTCTTATTATTGGAACAAAAATTAAAAATAGCACTATATAGCAAACGCCAAAGAAAGTAATTGCTATATCTATAATATTAGTTTTTGTCTTTTTTAATATTGTCAAAAAGAACGATATTAATATTGTTAATGGAATTATTGCTCCAATCATATATAATGCATACTCTCTTGGTATTATATGTAAGAAACATATAGATAATGCAGCAATATACCCTATTGGTTTTACTGGATGGTGTCCTTTTTGTTCAAATGCATGAAATAATTCATGTATACATCTAATTGCCACTATTGCAGTAAACACGTCTACTACATATTTATTTCCAAATACAAATACTCCAAGCACCAATGGCAATATAATAGCGGATGATAAAATTCTTTTCATTATTTTCCTCCAAATTTTCTAGTCCTATGTTGATATTCTTTTATTGTTTCAAGTAAATCCTCATTACTAAATTCTGGCCAATATTTATTAGAAAATACAAACTCTGAATAGGCTATTTGCCATAACAAGAAATTGCTGATTCTTTGTTCCCCACTAGTTCTTATTACTAAATCGGGATCTGGCTGGCCTGCAGTATAAATATTATCTGCTATAGTCTTCTCTGTTATTTCTTCTATTGACATTTCATTTTCTTTTACTTTTTCTGCAATCTTTTTTGTAGCATTAACTATTTCATCTCTTCCGCCATAATTAAATGCAATATTTAATGTCATTCCTGTATCTTTCAATGTTTTCTCTTCAACTTTTAAAATTTCTTCTTTTATTTCATTATTAAGCTTGAAATCGGTTCCTATAACATTTATTTTTATATTATCATTATTAGCACTAGTTAAAAAATCCTTCAAGTAGAATTTTAATAGCTTCATTATTGCGCTTACTTCTTTTTCTGTTCTTTTCCAATTTTCTGTAGAGAAAGCATATACAGTCATATATTTTATTCCTATGCTATTGGCAAATTTAGCAATTCTTTTTAAATTTTCAGCACCTTCTTTGTGTCCTAATGATGCTTCTAATCCTCTTTGCTTTGCCCATCTTCTATTTCCATCCATTATTATAGCAATATGCTCTGGTAAATTATTATAATCTATCTCTTCCATTTTTATCCTCTCTAGCCTTATATTGACATTATTTCCTTTTCTTTTTCTTCTAGCATTTTATCTATTTCTGCTATCTTAGAATCTGTCATTTTTTGAATTTTTTCTTCAGCTGCAGATAATTCATCTTCTGTCATTTCACCTGCTTTTTGTGATGTTCTTGCAACATCTATTCCATCTCTTCTTACAGATCTAATTGCAACTTTAGCATCCTCGCCCATTTTTCTAATATCTTTTGCAAGCTCTTTTCTTCTTTCTTCTGTAAGCTCTGGAAATGCTAATCTTATTACTTTTCCATCATTATTTGGATTAATTCCTATATCTGCTTTTTGAATTGCCTTTTCTATTTCTTTTAATACGCTCATATCCCATGGTTGAATTACAATTAATCTTGGTTCAGGCACAGAAATTCCTGCAACTTGGTTTATTGGTGTTGGTACTCCATAATATTCTACCATTACTTTATTCAATATGTTAGGGTTGGCACGCCCTGCTCTAACCTCTGATAAATTTTCTGCGAATACGCTAATTGTTTTTTTCATTCTTTCTTCAATATCATTAAAATCCATAATCTTATACCTCACTTAAATTTATTTTTAATCTTCTATTACTAATGTTCCAATATGTTCACCTGTAACTGCCTTTACAATGTTCTCAGGTTCATCAATTCCAAATACCAATAATGGAATATTGTTATCTCTACATAATGAAATTGCAGTTGCATCCATTACTTTTAAATTTTTATTTAATACATCTGTAAAACTTATTTTTTCATATCTAATAGCATTTTTATCTTGTTTTGGATCTGCAGAATATACTGCATCAATAGTTTTACCTACTAAAATTATATCTGCTTCTATTTCAGCAGCTCTTAATGCAGCTGTTGTATCTGTTGTAAAAAATGGATTTCCAGTTCCACAAGCAAATATTACAATTCTGCCTTTTTCAAGATGTTTTATTGCTTTTCTTTTTATATATGGTTCTGCTATTTGCCTCATTTCTATTGATGTTTGAAGCCTTGTATACATTCCTTTTGCTTCTAACGCATCCTGAAGAGCTAAACCATTCATTACTGTTGCTAGCATTCCCATATAATCTGAAGTAGTTCTATCCATATTGGTTCCATTTCTGCCTCTCCAGAAATTTCCACCTCCAACGACAATTCCAACTTCTACTCCAAGCTTTTTTATTTCTTTAATCTTATCACAAATTTTCTCTATAAAATCTGGAGCGATACCTGTTTTATTGTTACCTGCTAAAGCTTCACCGCTTAATTTAAGTAAAACTCTTTTATACTTTACCTCTGCCATAATTTTCTCCTTTAACAATTTTTTATTATTCTATCATAGATTCAATAGAAATAACACATTTTTTAAAAATTTTTTATTTAATTTTATATTTTTTTCATTATTGTTTAAAATAATATTCAAAGGAAGGTATATCATGAATCAAATATTGATTTGTAAAAAATCAAAAATTAAAAATATTGTTTTAAAATCTGTCTTATATTCATCAATTTCATTCTCTTTAGTATTATTATTTTATCTTATTATTTATTATTATAATCTTACTAAAAACGAAATTATTTCAAAAAAGATGTTGTTATCTTATAATATATCTTCTCTTTATTACTCAGATAACCGTTACAAGGCTTCGTATATCAATAATTCCGAGCCATTAATTATTGGTACATTAGAAATACCTAAAATCAATTTAAAATATCCAATATTATCGTATTCTGATGAAGAGAATTTAAATATTTCACCCTGTAAGTTTGCAGGTCCTCTGCCAAATCAAATCGGAAATTTGTGCATTGCCGGGCACAATAATATAGATAATAGTTTTTTTGGAAAATTATACCTTTTAAAAATTGGAGATATTATAAGAATTTTTGACAACAAAAAAAATCACAAAGATTATGCTATTTACACCAAATATGAAATTGAAAAAAATAATTTTGAATGTACATCCCAAGATACGGCTGGGAAACGAATTGTAACTCTGATGACATGTAATAGCTTAAAGGATACTAGAATAATATTAAGAGCTGAAGAAACTTCTATATAATCATAAAAAGAGTAAACCGCTAGAGTTTACTCTTTCATAATGTTTTGTAATTACATATTATAATCACGAATTTTCTTATAAGCATATACTGCAGATATTCCACAAACTAGTAATAATGCAGATACTATATATATATCATTATCACCTGTCTTAGGTAATGTTGAAGTAGTGTTATTGTATGAGCTTATATTATTATTGGTTGTTGCTGGTATTACTGTAGTATTATTTGTTTCTGTGTTAGTAGTTGTATTTTCTGGTGCAACATTGTTTTCTGTTGGTTCAGTTGCTGTGTTACTTGCTTCTTCATTGTTTCCTGATGGAATTATGATACTTGTAGCAAATATCTCACTTGCTAAACTGCAGACTACTAGTACAATCATTATAATTACAAACAATTTTTTTGAATCATTTTTCATAATCTTAATTCTCCTTCGATTCCAATATAATAATATTATCTACATATTTAATTTTACTATTCTTTTTTTATATAGTCAACATATTTTTTTGACTTTTTTATTACATTTGCATTACTAATTGTTACAAATAAGAATATTTTATAAATAGTGGTTCAATATTATTCTTGTGTATATGGTAATACTGCTATTTGTCTTGCTCTTTTAACAGCTATTGCTATATCTCTTTGATGCTTTGCGCAAGCACCTGTTGCTCTTCTTGGTAAGATTTTGCCCTTATCATTAATGAATTTTTTTAATTGGTCTGCATTTTTATAATCTAAAACTAAATCTTTATCTGCACATAATGGGCATACTTTTTTTCTGATTTTTCTAAATCTTGGATTATAATCGTCATCACCATTGTTATTTCTTCTATTATTTTGCTTTCTCTCTGCCATTTCCATTTCCTCCCTATTTATTTAATTTAAAATGGTAGGTCATCCCCTGAAGAAACTGAAAATTCTGAATCCGTATTTGCTGAAGAATCTCCTCCGAAAGTAGAATCAAAATCGTTCATTCCTCCATCTCTTTTTGTATCTGCAAAGTATGTCTCCTCTGCAATTACTTCTGTTACATAATGTTTTTGTCCTTGTTCGTCATCCCAAGTTCTTGTTTGTAATCTTCCTATTACTGCAACTTGTTGACCTTTTTTAAAATACTTGCTTACAAATTCACCTGTTTTATTCCAAGCTACTATGTTTATAAAATCAGCTTGTCTTTCTTCTCCTTGGCGTGCAAATCTTCTATTTACAGCTAGTGAAAAAGATGCAACAAGTGTGTTGCTTGTTTGAGTATATCTTACTTCTGGATCTCTTGTAAGTCTACCCATTAATATTACTTTATTCATATATGACCTCCATTATAATGTTTGTTTTTAATTATTCGTTTACATTAATTGTCATAAACTTAATAACATCATCAGTAATTCTGTAATTTCTTTCTAATTCTGCTATTAATTCTGGATTAGCTTCAAAGTAGAATACGGCATAATACCCTTCTTTATTTTTCTTTACTTCGTAAGCTAATTTTTTCTTACCAAGTATATCTACTTTTTCTACTTTACCATCTTCATTAATCATAGCTGTGAATCTATCTGTTAATTCTTTAACTTTTTCTTCTTCAACAGCTGGATTAATAATGATAATACTTTCGTATTTATTCATTATCTTCACCTCCTTATGGTTTTATAAACCTACATATTTCATGTAAGTAAGGAAAACAGTGTTTTCACACTGTTTTATTTTAACACATATGTAATTTATTTGCAAGACTTTTTTATTTTATTATGAATTACTCTATAATTCATTTGTGATAATGTCTTAATAAATCATTTGAGAAAATGTCTCAATTA
>OCMB01000027.1_pt1 | contig 54520 bp, 42 predicted proteins | sample 1496101 | NCBI WGS metagenome assembly OCMB01 (sample SAMN01760949, study PRJEB22395) | human gut metagenome | reverse complement strand
GTAACATATTTAGTTTAACCATCCTAAAGGTGACAACTTTTTCACGTATAAGACATATTCATCGAAGGTATATGGTTTTTAATTTTAAATTTGCTGCAAAATTAGCAAAAAGCTCCTTAAATCAGGCAAGAAACAAGCTAAAAAACATCAAAAACAGCGGCACAAATCTTTCAGTGCACGATTTATACCCCCATTTGAATGATTTTTCTCCATCGATTCTCAATAATCGCCGTACATTTGCAACCGAATAAACAACACGAAAGTTGTTCAACTAACGCAAAGTTACTCAACTAACGCATAATAAACAAAACAACAAATATAAAGAACTAAAAAGAATGTCTTATGGCACATCAACCATTTAATCTAAAGAATGCCCTTTTATGGGCTGCAATTGCTTTGGGTGGATTCACATTCCAGGCATGCAGTAGCGATGATGATTATCCTACAGTGGATGGTCAGAATCCAACGATTTCATTAACATCAGACCTGATTCATGCCGAACCAGGACGTACCTTCAACATCACAGGTAAGATTAGCGATGCCGACGGTATCAAGTCTATCCGACTCAAGAACGAGGGAATGCTCCTCGACAAGACCATCAACCTGCTCGACATCTACAAAGATTCCCTGCTCCATGAGTATAATCTCGACTATGCTTATACTCCTGCAGACGACTGGACCGACAACTCCAGCTTCCCATTGGAAGTGACCGTTGAAGACGTGGTGGGAAAAGTATCAACAGCCAACATCACCATCAAGGGTGACGGCGACTTTACCTTCCCGGTATTCACAGTAGTACCATCTAATAAGGTGAACGTGATGAAGGAAGACCCAACATTCCTGCTCAATGTTGCCGTATCCGACAACAAGTCGTTAAAGAAGTTGGTCATTGATATTCCTGGCATCAACAAGCACGACGAGGTAACACTCTCTGGTACCGAGTACGAATACAGCGAGGAATATACATTCCCATCAGAAGATGCCGATTACGAGATGAGCATCAAGGTGTATGACGGTATGGACAACATGACCGAGCAGAAGAGCACCATCATCGTCAGCGACTTGGTTGACTTTGAGAAGATGTATCTTGCAGATGTCAACTCAGCAGCAGAACTGACAAGCGATGTTTATGGTGTACCAATGCTGGTTGATCACGTAGGCGAATTCCAGTATCGTGCCCGCTACTACAACCAGAAGCCAGGCACAGGCATACGCTTCATTCCACAGAAGACCGATTTCGTTCCTCTCTGCTTCGGTGTTGACGAGAAGACAGGTTTGCTCACCCGCAAGGCTAGCGATGCAAAGCCTATCATCTTGGAAAAGGTGGGCTACTACGAAATCAACTTCAACATCATCACAGGTGAATACAAGGTAGAGGAATATACCCCTACAACCAAGAAGATGACCCTCAACGGTTCTACCACAATTGACTTCAACGACGGTTCCGGTGCACAGCCTGCACAGATTTGTCTGGCCGGTAAGGGTTACTTGCCAGAGGGAGCCAGCGAATGGACAACCAATCAGAACGCAGGTGCATTCATCTTGAATCAGGACAAGAACAACCCATATCGCCTCTATCGCGAAATGAACCTCAAGGCAGGTGATGAGATTGAATTCACCATCAGCCAGACTCACTGGTGGGGTTGGTGGCCAGAGCCTTACTGGCGCTTCGATGGTTCGGATGAGAACGAGGCCAACAAGCTCAACGGCGGTGACAACATGAAGAAGGTAAAGGTTCCTGCTACAGGAAAGTATCTCTTCGAGTTCGACTACGCTCTCTTGCGTTCTCGCATCATCCCTATCAAATAGTATAACACGTGTGAAAGAACAGTCATCTAGAATATTAGAAACATAGTAATATGAACAAGAAATATATCATAGCAGCCATGGCAACCAGTTTTGCCCTCAATATGAACGCTCAGAGCGTGAAAGTGACGGGTACTGTCGTGGACAGCAACAACGAACCAGTTATTGGAGCATACATCAAGGTGAAAGGTAGCAACAAAGGTGCTGTTACCGACCTGGATGGTCATTATACCATCGATGCCGACAAGAACGCTACCCTCGTTATCTCATACGTAGGTATGGCAAACCAGGAAGAGAAAATCGGCAACCGTTCACAGATCAACTTCGTATTGAAGGACGATGCCAACGACTTGAACGAGGTGGTAGTCATCGGTTACGGTCAGGTAAAGAAGGGCGACCTCACCAGTTCCATCTCAGCTATCAAGGGCGATAAGCTGGAAAAGCTCTCTACCGGCAACGTAATGAATGCCCTCCAGGGTCAGGTAAACGGTGTACAAATCAGTGGCGCCGGTGGTCCTGGTGCTTCACCTCGTGTCATCATCCGTGGTGTCACCACCGTGAATGGTTCAGACCCTCTCTACGTTGTAGATGGTATGCCTGTAGGTACCAACATCAACTTCCTCAACCAGAACGACATCGAGAGCATGCAGGTATTGAAGGATGCCTCTGCATCAGCCATCTATGGTACCCGTGCTTCGAATGGTGTGATTTTGATCACCACCAAGAAAGGCAAGAAGGGAGATGCCAAATTCAATGTAACAGCCACCGTAGGTCTCCAGACGCTGAAGAAGCAGAATATGGCAGACTCGCAGGAGTATAAAAAAGTTTACGATACCCGTTATACCAACGATGGCAACGTTTCTCCTTTCAAGGGAAGTGCTGATACCTATACCGATTGGTGGAAAGAATGCATCAACGATGTAGCCGTACAGCAGAACTATGACCTTTCATTCTCTGGCGGTAACGACAAGATGATTTACTCTGGAAGCATCGGTTACTACAAGCAGGACTCTCAGTACAAGGTAGGTCAGTGGCAGAAACTCTCTGCACGCTTCTCTACCGAATACAATTTCAATAAGATTGTCAAGGCAGGTGTTGACTTCACTCCTCGCTACGAGCAGTGGGATGACACACCAAATCTGATGAGTGCCATCATGGCGATGGATCCAACAACTCCAGTAATGCGTGCAGAGAGTGAATGGACCAGCAATCCATACAGCAACTATGAGCGTTCTCACAACAACCAGGAATGGAACCCAGTGGCTTCTATGGCACGTATGGACTCTGGTGCTAGCGAATATGGATTGCTCGCAACTCCATACGTAAGTCTCACCCCTATCAAAGGACTGACCATCAAATCTGCATTCGGTTTGAACGCCCGCTTCCGCAGAACAGATTCGTTCAACGTAAACTTCTTCATCGACAACTTGGAGCAGAACCAGAACAACAATGCTACCAGAAAGATGGAGAACTGGGTGGACTGGAACTGGACCAACACCGTGAACTACATGACAACCCTCAACAAGAAACACAATATCAACTTGATGGGCGGTTACACTATGGAGCGCTTCCAGGACTACTGGGCTAATGCTTACTCTGAGAATATTCCAAATAATGATGAGTCTCTGCGCTACCCTAGCTCAGGAACCAAGAACCCAGCAGCTACGGGTACAGACAGCTTCACTTCGCTGGTATCTTACCTGGGACGTGTGATGTACAACTATGCAGAGAAGTACTACCTCACAGCATCTATCCGTGTGGATGGTTCTTCCAAGTTCTCCAAGGACAACAAGTGGGCTACCTTCCCATCTGTATCTGGAGCTTATCGCCTTACCGGCGAGGAGTTCATGAAGAACCAGAAGGTGTTTGATGACATCAAGATCCGTGCTGGTTGGGGTAAGGTTGGTAACCAGAACATCGACAACTCGGCATATCTCAGCTCTATCGGTACAACAACCTATGTATTCGGTGGAACTCCAAACCGCATCATCGGTTCTACTGTGAGCGGTATCGGAAACACTAACCTGAAGTGGGAAACCGTGGAGGACTGGAACGTGGGTCTTGACCTCGCTCTTCTCCAGAGCCGCCTGAAGATTACAGCGGATTACTTCGAGAAGACATCTCACGATATGCTGATGAAGAAAGACAACCTCCTCATCCTCGGTTACCCAATGTGGAACGGACAGATGTGGGAGAACGTAGGTAAAATGAAGGCATCTGGTTGGGAACTTGGCATCAACTGGAACGACCAGATCCAAGACTTCACCTACGGCATAGGTCTGAACCTTTCTCAGGTAAAGAACAAGGCAGTGAAATTGAATGGCGATTACATCTGGACAGGTGGATTCAGCGGCGACTACATCGTTCGCAATGCCGAGGGTGAATCTCTCAGCCAGTTCTGGGGTTACAAGACAGCAGGTATCTTCCAGAACGAGACAGAGGTGAAGTCATACACCAACGAGCATGGCGAGTCATTGCAGCCAAATGCCAAACCAGGAGACCTTCGCTTCGTGGATCTGAATAATGATGGTGTCATCGACAGCAATGACAAGACTCATATCGGTAATCCATTCCCAGACCTCATGGTAGGTTTGAACCTGAATGCGGCATACAAGGGCTTCGATCTCGTAGCCAACTTCTACGGAACCTTCGGCAACGACATCTTCAATCAGAACATCGGTCGTTATGCAGGAACCGACGGTCAGAATGTATATGCCGGCACTTACGACAAGACCTGGAGAACCGACAACACTGATGCAGAATTCCCTCGCCTCTCTGTCAATGATTCCAACATGAACTACAAGCGAGTAAGCGACTTCTTCGTAGAGGATGGTTCTTACTTCCGCTGCAAGTTGCTCCAGATTGGCTACACCTTGCCTAAGCAGTGGTTCAACAACAAGCTGAGCTTGCGTTTGTCATTCTCAGCTCAGAACCTCTTTACCATCACCAACTACTCTGGTGCAGATCCAGAAGCAGCATCAATGGGTAAGAGTGTAACAGAGGCTGGTATCGACTACACAGGTTATCCTAACCCACGTACCTTCCTCTTTGGTTTGAACATGAGCTTCTAATCGCAGGGAATAAACATTATTATAATATATGTAATCATTAAAATAAGAAACAAGATTATGAAAAGATATATCATAGGTTTGACCTTGGCTTCTGCCTTGACCATGGGCTTGACATCTTGCTCCGACTTCCTTGAGGAGCCTATCCGCGGTCAGCAAGACATGGAGAACTACTTCACTACCGAGGAAGAGTGCGAAAAGCAGATTACCGGTTGCTATAACTTCATCGCATGCGATGACTGGTGGCAGATTTACAAATTCTACAACCTCTGCAACATCACCACCGATGATTGCTGGATGGGTAACACCACACAGGACCCGGGTGAATATAGAGTAGCAGCTATGTTTACTGGCAACACCATCGACTTGGGTAATGCCGTACAGAACTTCTGGAAGTATCGCTACAAGGGTATCACCCAGTGCAACATTGCCATCGAAAAGATTGCACAGCTGAAATTCAACGACGAGAAGTATCAGAAGCGCCTGATTGCCGAGGCTAAGTTCCTCCGCGGTTTCTACTACTTCGAACTGGTGAAGAACTTTGGCGGTGTGCCACTGGTAATGTCACTCAAGATGCCTTCAGAGGTTCAGGGTATCACCCGAGCTACCACAGCTGAAACCTACGCTCAGATTGAGCAGGACTTCAAGGATGCCCTCGCCGATCTTCCAAAGAAGGCAGAGTTATCAACCAGCGACATCGGTCGTGCTACCAGCGGTGCAGCCAAGGGTATGTTGGCAAAGGCATATCTCTACCAGGGCAAGTATGCTGAAGCTGAGCCTATCCTGCAGGAACTCACCTGCCGTGGCTCTCATGCCAGCGGAACACCGGAATATGAACTGATGGATGACTTCAGCCAGGTTTGGAACATCGACTACAACAATGGCAAGGAGAGTCTCTTCGAGATTCAGACCAGCGATGATACACAGTATTCTCTGGGTGAGCGATACTCAGTCTTGGTTGGCTCACGTGACGACGCAGGTTGGTCATGGGGTCTTCCTACCAGTAACCTGGAAAAGGCTTTCGAGGATGCAGGAGATGAGATTCGACTTCGCTATACAATCCTTCACGACGGTCAGACCGATGTTCCTGGCGACCCAACCTGGAATGAAGACAACCCATACGTGATTTCAGCCAGCAAGCATAAGTCTGGCCGTTGCAACATGAAGCTCTTCATCCCAGTGAATAGACGTCCTAGTCCATACGATGCACCTCACAATCCAATGAACATCCGCTTGCTCCGCTATGCAGAGGTATTGCTGATGTATGCAGAGACAGAGAATGCTCTCAATCACGACAGTGAGGCACAGTGGGCACTCAACAAGGTACGCCAGCGTGTTCAACTTCCAGAAGTTACCGCCACAGGCACAGCCCTTCGTGATGCCATCCGCACCGAGCGCCGTCTGGAGCTGGCACTTGAGGGAACCCGCCTCGACGACCTGCGCCGCTGGAAGATGGATGATGGAAAGACAATGATGGAACACGTATTCGGTCCTAACGGTACCTTCGTGAAGTATAACATGGAGGAATCTACCGACCCATACGAGACCACCAATCAGCAGGAAAACAGCAACGAAGGAATCAACTTCCAGGCACCTCGCGATCTTCTCTTTGCCATCCCTAACTCAGAAATCACTATGAGTAACGGAACCATCAAGCAGAACGAAGGTTACAACTAAAATATCAAGGGGGCAGGGCAAATATCTTGTTCTGCCCCCTTTCGCTCATTAAAATATTCATAAACTATATACCTTATTATATATGAGCCTCAGAAAAATGAATAAAACATCCATCTTCAGCCTCACAGCTGCCTTGATGATGACAGCCAACTTACATGCGCAATCTTCATACACGGTCACCGTAAATCCCAATATCTGCTACCAGACCATAGCAGACTTCGGTTCAAGCGACTGTTGGACAGCCGATTTTGTAGGCAAATATTTCAGCAATACTGAAAAGGAAAAGTCGGCGAAATGGCTCTTCAGTCAGGAAATGGATGCCGATGGCAATCCAGAAGGCATCGGTCTCTCTATGTGGCGCGTTAACTTGGGTGCCGGTTCTGCAGAACAAGGCAGTGAAAGCGGTATCGAAGATATCACTCGACGTGGCTACTGTTTTCTGGATGCCAAGGGCAATTACGACTGGACCAAGTCGGCAGGTCAACAGTACTTCATGCAGCAAGCCAAGAAATATGGAGTCGATCATTTCCTACTTTTCTCCAATTCAGCCCCAGTACAATTTACCAAAAACGGCAAGGCATACGCCAACAAGGGTGTGAACGGGAGCAATCTCTCAGATAATCACTATGCCGACTTTGCTGATTTCCTCACGACCACAACCAAGCACTTCACCGACGAAGGCTACAACATAACCCTCATCGACCCAGTAAACGAGCCACAATACGACTGGACAGAAGGTCAGGAAGGTTCACCATGGACCAACGAGTGCATCGCCAAGCTCGCACGAGAGTTGGACAAGAGCATTACCAGGCAGGGACTCTCTGCCCAGATACTCTTGCCGGAGGCATGCCAATGGAAGGCACTCTATCAAGATGGAACCGAGAAGAGAGCCAACAATCAGATAGAGGCATTCTTCAATGCCAGCAACAGCAGTACTTACATCGGCGACTTGAAAAACCTGAAAAGAGCCATCGCCGGTCATAGCTACTGGACCTTCGGCACGAATGCCGATCTGAAGGACATCCGCCAGAACGTATGGAACAAGGCTCAGGAATACAATCTCGATGTATATCAAACCGAATGGAGCATGCTCGATAAGGAGCCATCCACTTCAGCAGGTTTCCCTTCCAGTTACGATGCAGCCAGCTATATGGACATCTCGCTCTATATGGGTAAGCTTATCCACTGTGATCTCACCTACGGCAATATGGCATCATGGAGCTACTGGACCTCTTTCGCACAAGAGAAATGGGGACAGAAGAACCGCTTCTATCTCTTGCGAATGAATGCCCAGGGCGATAACAACAACGAGAGCTATGGTGATATCCAGAACGGCGGTACCATCACCGACAACAGTAACCTCTGGGTACTCGGCAACTACAGCCGTTTCATCCGCCCTGGTTACAAGCGTATCGACCATATCACCAATAAGGAAGAAGATCTCAATAAGCTTCTGGGCTCTGCCTATCTTTCTCCCGACGGCAAACGCATCGTTTTGGTATATGTTAACATGATGGCTACACAAAGCAGCGTCCGCATCAACATTGAGGGACAGAAGGCTGCCAAGGATATCAACGTTTACCGCACATCTGCGAAAGAAAACCTGAAGCACATCAAGAGCAGTTTCAGTCTGGATAAGCTGATTGCCATCCCAACCAAGAGCGTTGTAACCATCGTGATTGATTTCGAAGATGCCATCAATACTGGCATTAGCCATATCAAGGCAGATAAGGCCGGTAGCAATGACATCTACAGCATCGAGGGCAAATTGGTTCGCAAACATGCAGATTCTACAGAAGGACTCGCCAAGGGTATCTATATCCAAAACGGAAAGAAATTCGTGATAAAATAACAGCAAGGGCATCCATCTGCCTTTTGAACAACTCATCAAACAAAAAATTCTATTATGGCACATAATTATATGAAATACGGTGCTTTATCTGCATTGCTCATCGCCAGCATCAACATGCAGGCAGCACAGGAAGGAACAACCCGTTATACCATCCTTACCCAAAGCCCGGAACAGCACATCCAGCACTTCGGTGCCAGCGATGCCTGGAGTATGCAGTTTCTCGGTCTATGGTCAGAGAAACAGCAGGAGCAGATTGCCGACTGGCTCTTCTCTACCGAGAATGATGCCTTAGGCAAACCTAAAGGCATCGGCTTGTCTATCTGGCGATTCAATCTGGGAGCCGGAAGCGAGGAACAGGGAGAGGCTTCGCAGATTCAGCCGGGCACAAGAACCCAATGCTTTCTCAATGCTGACGGCACCTACGACTGGAGCAAACAGGCTGGACAGCGCAAGTTCCTCAAGCTCGCCAAGCAGAGAGGTGTGCCTTATTTCCTCGCCTTCTGTAACTCAGCACCCGTGTTCTATACCAAGAACGGACTCGCAACCAACACAGGGCGCGGCGGCACCATCAATCTGAAGGATGATTGCTACGGCAAATTCGGAAAGTTCATCGCCACATCTCTCAAAGGCATCGAAGAGCACGATGGCATCCACATCAACTACATCAGCCCTATCAACGAGCCGGATGGACATTGGAACTGGACAGGACCGAAGCAGGAAGGAACCCCAGCCACCAACCGCGAGTTTGCCAAGGTGGCAAAGGAGGTAAGCAAAGCATTGGTAAAAAACAAGCTCAACACCGAGATTCTCATCAATGAGTCGAGCGACTATCGCTGCATGCTCGGCACCCACATGGCCGACTGGCAGCGAGGCTACGAAATCAACTCCTTCTTCACCAAGGACAGTACGCAGACCTATCTGGGCAAGACCAAGCAACTCCTCCCTCTCATCGGTGCTCACAGCTACTGGACTAATACCCCAATTCCATACATGAGAGAAATCAGAATGAAGATTAGGGAAGCATGTAAGCAGACGAACATCAAGTTCTGGCAAACAGAACTCTGCATCATGGGCAACGATGAGGAGATTGGCGGCGGAACTCCTTACGACTTCTCGATGAAGACAGCCCTCTATGTGGCTCGTGTCATCCATCACGACCTGGTATATGCCAATGCCGAGAGCTGGAGCTGGTGGCGTTCTGCAGGCGGTGACTACCGCGATGGACTCATCCGCATATACAGCAAGGATGGATGGAAGAGCGGCTGGGCAGTAGATTCCAAGTTGATGTGGGCACTCGGCAACTACTCTCGCTTTATCCGTCCAGGTGCCCAGCGCTTCGATATCGCTACGACTTCTGCCGACGGAAAGCAGATAGAGGAAGGCTACAACGACCCTTACGGTGTAATGTGTTCTGCCTATCAGAATGCAGATGGCAAATGGGTTATTGTGGCAATCAACTATTCTGAGGATGTGAAGCCTGTCAACTTCCAACTCGATAATCAGGAGCAGAAAAGCTGGCAGATGTATCGTACCAGCGACATCTCTGCCGAGAGTTTAGCGCCTGTTGGAATTTGCGATGGAACCACCCAGTTGGCTCCACGAAGTATTACGACTTTTATGCAAAAATGATAGAAACAGTGCCTTTTTAACGAAAAATCCCCTTTATTGAACGATTTTTACCCTTCATAAAGGGGATTTTCCGTTATCTTTGCAAATGTTTTATCGAGAATACTAAAAAATAAATATAATGACAGTAACAACTTCTATCAAGACATTAGCCTTTGCCTCACTATTGGCACTGGCACCAGCTCAGATGATGGCGGCACAGAAAGGTGGCACCTTCACTATCGGTGACAAGACTTTCCTTCTCAATGGCAAACCTTTCGTGGTAAAGGCTGCCGAGTTACACTATCCCCGTATTCCTCGCGCTTACTGGGAACACCGCATCAAGATGTGCAAGGCTCTTGGCATGAATACCGTCTGCCTCTATGTGTTCTGGAATATACATGAGCAGGAGGAAGGCAAGTTCGACTTCACAGGCAACAACGATGTGGCTGCTTTCTGCCGACTGGCTCAGAAGAACGGCATGTATGTCATCGTTCGCCCGGGTCCATACGTTTGTGCAGAATGGGAAATGGGCGGTCTGCCTTGGTGGCTCCTCAAGAAGAAGGATATCCGTCTGCGTGAGCAGGATCCTTACTTCATGCAGCGAGTAGAAATCTTCGAGAAGGAAGTGGGCAAGCAGCTGGCTCCACTCACCATACAGAATGGTGGTCCTATCATCATGGTTCAGGTGGAGAACGAATATGGTTCTTACGGTAAGGACAAGCCATACGTAAGTGCCATCCGTGATATCGTCCGCAAGAGCGGATTTGATAAGGTGAGCCTCTTCCAGTGCGACTGGTCATCCAACTTCCTGAACAATGGTCTCGATGACCTGACCTGGACCATGAACTTCGGTACAGGTGCCAACATCGACCAGCAGTTTAAGCGTCTTGGCGAGGTTCGTCCGAATGCTCCTAAGATGTGTTCTGAGTTCTGGAGCGGCTGGTTCGACAAGTGGGGAGCACGCCACGAGACCCGCCCTGCCAAGGATATGGTAGAAGGAATGGACGAGATGCTGAGCAAAGGCATCAGCTTCTCACTCTATATGACCCACGGTGGAACCAGCTTCGGCCACTGGGCAGGTGCCAACTCTCCTGGTTTCCAGCCAGACGTAACCAGCTATGATTACGATGCCCCTATCAACGAATGGGGATTGGCTACTCCAAAGTTCTATGAACTGCAGAAGATGATGGCGAAATACAACGACGGCAAGAAGTTGCCAGCCGTGCCTAAGGCTCCGATGGCTATCATCAAGGTGCCAGAATTCAAGTTTACCGAATACAAGCCATTGAGCTATGGTATCGGAAAGGAGAAGGAAACCCAGGCTCCTCAGTGCTTCGAGGATATGGATATGGGATGGGGTACCATGGTTTATGAAACCCAGGTTCCTGCCATCGAAAGCATATCAACCCTGACCGGCGAGTTCCACGACTTTGCTCAGGTATATGTGAACGGAAAGTATGTTGGCAAGATAGACCGTGTGAAGAATGAGAAATCACTCGAATTGCCAGCCATGCCACAGGGTGCACAGCTCACCATCGTGGTAGAAGGTATGGGAAGAATCAACTTCGGTCGTGCCATCAAAGACTACAAGGGTATCATCGGCAACGTAACCCTCACTACTCAGAAAGAGGATTGCGAACTTGCCCTCACCCCTACCCGATGGACCAACAGTAGCATCGCTGATGATTACCAGACTGCAGTCAAGGCACTCGCCATGCCAACCAACAAGATGCGTGGTCTCCAGACCAAGGCGGGTTACTATCGCGGCTACTTCAACCTGAAGAAGGTGGGCGACACCTTTATTAATATGGAGGCATTCGGCAAGGGACAGGTTTACGTCAACGGTCATGCCCTCGGCCGCTTCTGGCAGATAGGTCCTCAGCAGACCTTGTATCTCCCGGGTTGCTGGTTGAAGAAGGGCAAGAATGAGGTGATTGTTCTCGACGTAGTAGGTCCTAAGGGTGAAGCTGGCAAGCCAGGTTCTACCGTGGCTCCTACCGCTTTCTGCCAGGATCATCCAGAGCTCGACAAGCTGAACCTCGAAAAGAGCAACAAGCACAACGAGCCAGGTCATCGCATGGATCTCAATTCAGAGACTCCAGTATTGAAGGGCGAGTTCAAGGCTGGCAACGGCTGGCAGACCATCAAGCTCGACAAGCCTGTAACAGGTCGCTACTTCGCCATCCAGGCAGAGAGCAGCCAGAGCGGTGACAGCCAGATTGCCATCGCCGAGGTTTATCTCCAGGATGCACAGGGCAACCGCATCGACCGCAACAACTGGGTGGCTTACTACGCTGACAGCGAGAAGGGTAACTCTACTCTCGACAAGATGTTCGACCTCCAGGAAAGCACCTACTGGCAGACAGAGAAGGGTGCCAACTTCCCACATCTCGGAATCGTGGATATGGGTAAGGAGGTTACCATTTCAGCCTTCGAGTATCTGCCACGTGCCGAGCAGGGGGCACCGGGCAGCGTCAAGGGCTTTAAGCTCTACGTTAGAAAATAGAAAGATAGTTCATAGGTTTGGTCAGCCACAGGCTGACTGTGGATAATTAACACATATAGTTTAAAATGTAGTATTTCTATTGGAGAATAGAAAGTTAGTTAGATTACAAAAAAGAGGTAGATGTGAATCTGCCTCTTTTTTCGTATATATTAAAACTCCTTTTTCAGCTACATTAAAACTCCTTCTCCCCCTCTTTTTGTTTTTTTATACATTGATATGCCATTATATGAATACTTTTGCGTACCTTTGCAGCAAAATACAAATACATTTTTTTATGTTGACAGATATTGAAATAGCTAAATCAGTAAAATTGCGCCCCATCAATGAGGTTGCAGCTGAACTTGGAATCCATGAAGACCAAGTAGAGAACTACGGCCGTTACATCGCTAAGATTACTACGGACAAGATCGACACTAACAAGTTTAAGAACCATCATCTCATCCTCGTCACTGCTATCAGCCCTACCAAGGCAGGCAATGGCAAGACCACCGTATCTGTAGGTCTCGCCCTCGGTATGCAGAAGATTGGCAAGAAGGCTGTCGTTGCCCTGCGTGAACCATCTCTCGGACCTTGCTTCGGCATGAAGGGTGGTGCTGCCGGCGGCGGTTATGCCCAGGTATTGCCTATGGATAAGATCAATCTTCACTTCACTGGCGACTTCCACGCTATCACAGAGGCTAACAACATGATTGCTGCCCTGCTCGATAACTACCGTTTCCAGCACGAAGCTGAAGGCTTCAAGCTCAAGAAGATTCTCTGGCGCCGCGTGATGGATGTGAATGACCGTGGTCTCCGCCGCATCATCACCGGTATCGGTGATAAGAACGGTATCGAGACAGAGGCAGGATTCGATATCACTCCAGCTTCAGAGATCATGGCTATCATGTGTTTCGCAACAAGTGTTGACGACCTCCGTCGTCGCATCGACAATATTCTCCTGGGTATTACCGAGGATGACAAGCCATTCACCGTCAAGGATATGGGTGTAGGTGGCAGTATTGTTGCCCTCCTCCTCGATGCCCTGAAGCCAAACCTGGTTCAGACCACAGAGGGAACTCCTGCTTTCGTTCACTGCGGTCCTTTTGCCAACATCGCTCATGGCTGTAACTCTGTGATGGCTACAGCAGCAGCTCTCGAGTATGGCGACTATGCCATCACTGAGGCTGGATTCGGTGCTGATCTCGGCGCAGAGAAGTTCTACAACATCAAGTGCCGCAAGACTGGTTTGCAGCCAGACCTTACTGTTCTCGTCGTTACTCTCCAGGCATTGAAGATGCATGGTGGCGTAGCTCAGGAAGACATCAAGAAGCCAAACGTAGCTGGTATGGAAGCTGGCTATTGGAACCTCGACAAGCACGTGAAGAATCTCCAGAGCTTTGGTCAGACTGTAGTCATCGCCTTCAATAAGTTTGCTACTGATACCGATGAGGAAATCGAGGTATTGCGCAAGCACTGCGAGGAGATGGGCTGCGGATTCGCTGTCAACAGTGCCTTCGCCGAAGGTGGCAAGGGTGCAATGGAGTTGGCAGAGCTTGTTGTGAAGACCATCGATGAGCATCCATCTGCTCCTCTCTACTTCACTTATGATGACGATGAGCCTGTAGAGAAGAAGATTGAGGATGTTGCCTTCAACCTCTATGGTGCCGGCAGCGTAACCTTGAGCGATTCTGCCAAGTCTATGATCGAGGAAATCAAGAAGTTGGGTGCCGAGAAGTTCCCTATCTGTATCGCCAAGACCCAGTATAGCTTCTCTACTGATGCCAAGGCATACGGACCAACAGAAGGCTTCGAGCTCCACGTTCGCGACATCACCGTGAACATGGGTGCCGAGATGATCGTAGTCATCGCTGGTCCTATCATGCGTATGCCAGGTTTGCCAAAGAGCCCACAGGCTGAGCGCATCGATGTGGTTAATGGTGAGATTACAGGTCTTTCATAAATAGACTTTCTTCATCGGATTACGCGGAGTTAACGGAACATTCTTGCTCCACGGATTACGCACGGAATTTAAACGGATTTGGCCTTACGGCCATTGGGCTAGCGCCGTATAGGCTGGCTTTTTCCAGCTTTAGGGGGTATCGCCACGACCGTCAGGTCGAGTTTCCGTTTAAAATCCGTGCGTAATCCAAGGAAGGCGGTTAAGGTTCCGTTTATTCCGCGCAATCCGATGAACAATGACACATCCTCTTTTTTATCTCATACTGAATTCACAACCGCAATACAATTGGTTGTAGAATTCATTCTGTCTCAGCAATTCTCCTCGGCGGGTCTGCAAACCGCCCTTTCTCCAGTTCATATCCCACCACTCTACATCCGGGCATTCTTCTACCGCAATATGTCCTGCGGCATCTATCTGCTTAATGTTCTTCCATCTGGAAGAAGCCAGCGTGGTGGTTAGCAGATGGAATCCATGCTCCTGGGCATATTTGGCTGCATGAGTCAGACGATATTGGAAACACATCGAGCAGCGGCTTCCCCGCTCCGGTTCCTTCTCCAATCCCCTGATGGTAGCCAACCACTCCTCATGATCGTACTCATCCTCTACATAAGGCACCTGCTGCGCCTCCAGGAATCTCATCAGCTCGTGCTTTCGGATATCGAACTCCTGCTGCGGATAGATATTGCTGTTACTGAAATAAACGGTTGGCTTCATACCATTGCGAAGCATACACTCTACGATAGCCGATGAACAGGGTGCACAACAGGCATGCAGCAACACCGAATTTCCTTCAGCCTTGCTTCCATCCGGGAGAGTAAGTTTCACGAATTTATATTGTTCTTCTACGGGAATCTTCATTTTACTTTGAACTTTAAACTTTGATATTTTGATATTTGAGCTTCTATCAATTCCCTCACTTGCGAAACTTGAATTTCTCATTATCAAGTGAGCGGAAAAAGCGGGATTTCGCTTTTGGGCAAAAAAAAAACAAATGGAGTACAGTCTCTCGACACCCCCCATTTGCCCAAATATATGCGAAAACTGCTGCAAAGATACGATTAATTTTTGAGTTACCAAATTTTTAAGCGATAATTTTTAATCAAAATGAATAAATATCGACTTTTTAACCAAAACTTAACAGTTTGCACCAGTAAATTAACGTTTTTATCCAATTCTTTGGGAACTGTGAGATGCCTGACTACCAGCCTATTTTCTAGCCCAGATCACGCTTCAGGGTGATGACCGTCATCTCCGGCCAGGCACCCAGTCGGAAAGGGAATGATCCGCCCAATCCGGCAGAAACATAGAGCAGCTGCTTGCCCAGCCAGTATTCTCCACCCCACTCCTTGAAAGCCATGTGGGCAGGAGTGAAGTTACCTATCTTCAACTGTCCGGCATGGGTATGTCCCGCCAGGGTCAGATGAACTCCGGTCTTCTGCACTTCCCTTCTCCAATGGTGCGGATCGTGGGTAAGTACTATCTTGAAAGCATCCTTCGCCACTCCCTTCATCGCCTTCTTCAGGTTACTGCGATTGGTAAACGGAGGCTGTCCGGCATTCTCCACACCGATGATTTCTATCGAAGCCATACCATGCGATACCGTAAAATGCTCGTTCATCAGCTGATGCCATCCCATCGCATTCTGCAACTGGAAGAGGAGTCGGCGGTTCTTTCTCAAGGCACTCAGACTGTGGTTGGTATTATATTCGCAGTAATCGTGGTTACCCCAAACCGAGAAGATACCATCAGGAGCATGCAGCTTCTTCAGATCTTCTACATAAGGTTCCACCTCATCGGCAGCATTGTTCACCAGGTCGCCGGTAAAGAGCATCATCTCCACCCCTTCGGCATTGGCTCTTTCCACCACCTTTCTCACGAAGTCGGCACCCTTCGGAAAGGTACCGAGATGCAGATCCGTGAAATGCAGAATCTTATAGCCATCGAAGTAAGGAGGCAGGTCGGCAGAAGAATAAGTCACGTATTTCACCTCCAGTCGCTTCCATCCCTCCACGAATCCATAGAGAAACCATCCCATCACCGCCAGGGAAGGCAAGATGGCGAAGAACCAAGGCATGAAGAATTCAAAGAGGATGAATACCATCTTCGGCATCACAGAGAAAAGGATGAGAGAGAAAAGCACTCTCACCGATGTGCGATGAAACTTGCCCAACTGCAGTCCCACCTCAGCCAGGATGATGAGCAGAGAGGGAATCCACCAGAGGATGGCTAGCGGCAGAGGCCACTCCCCCACTCCGATATGCCACAACCAGGCATCGGGCACCAGTGCCATAGCTCCGATGCCTACTATATACATAAGAGATCTGAAAATCTTCTTGATAACCTTATTCATCTACCTATTTCTATTTAGCTATTCGCTGCATCCCCTGTCAGGGCGCAACATCTTTCTGCAAAGGTAGTGTAAATTGAAGACACTACAAAATAAATGGGAATCTCAAAAATACATTTAACTTTCTTTTGCCAAATCAGAAGCAAGATTTCGCATCTTCGGGCATTTTATAGACAGAAAGATTTAAAAAAGAAAAAGTTATGAGAAAGATCAATTTTAAGAAAATCGGGCTCGCAGTAGCCCTGCTGATGTCAGCATTCACCTTCCAGTCATGTGACACTGATGATGATACCAACTGGGATCAGGTTTTGCCTAATGCCCTAGTAACAGTCAAGCAGAATGCAGATGCCTGCTATCTGCAGTTGGATGACAACACCACATTGCTCGCCAAAAACCTCAAGACTTCAGTCTTTGATGGCAAGGAGGTTAGAGCACTCGTCAACTATACAGCTACCGATGAGAAGAGCGACAAGTATTCTCAGGTAGTACATGTCAACTGGATTGACAGCATTCTCACCAAGAAGCCAGCACCTTATCTCTCTACTCCGGCAGAGAACGATGCGAAGTATGGCAATGATGAGGTAGATATCGTTCGCGATTGGGTAACAGTAGCAGAGGATGGTTATCTCACCCTCCGCTTCCGTGCTCTCTGGGGCGGTCAGAAGCCACACATCATCAACCTTCTCACCGGTGTGAACCCAGAGAATCCATACGAGGTAGAGCTTCGTCACAATCAGAATGGTGATGCCAAGTACCGTGTAGGCGATGCCCTGGTAGCCTTCAACCTCAACGATGCCCTGCCAGACACCAATGGCAAGACTGTGAAGCTCACCATCCGCTGGAAGTCTAGCAATGGTGACAAGAAGGTAGATTTCAACTACTGTTCGCGCAAGGCAATCACCAATGCCAAGCAGCTGGACGGCTACAGCCAGACAGGTAAGGCTATAAAGTAAAAGATTGATAAAGTAAAACGCCTATCCCCTGATGCTTCTCTTCAGAGAATCCATCAGGGGATTTTTTATCAGTTTTTGCATTATCTCCACATACTCTTCAATAATTTCATTAGAGCCCCCATTCGATACAAAAAAAAAATCTTTTCTCACGAAACCACAAAAGAAATCCCCCAAAAACTTGCATAAAAGAGAAATATTTCTTATTTTTGCATTATCTTTGTAGGAATTAAGAGGAAAGTACGAAAAAATGGAAAAAAACAACAGAATACAATTACCCCTAGAAGAAATCAAGCTCGCTTTTGCTGCATCATGCGTTGAGGGAGCCGCTAGAAAGCTCGGGGTGCCATATATTGAAATATACGACAGAATGAAAAAGGTTGATTTAATCAACAAATTCATTCTGCCCCATTATGATACACTCCATACCGAAAGTAGAGAGTATCTTATAGAAGATGTCATAGAGTGTCTAACTAATTGGGAGAAGAAAAACTGATGAAAATAACAGTCTATCATAGAGCCACAGAAATTATAGAAGCTCCACTTTATCATGTAGGAAGACCAAGGTTAGACTTTGGTCCAGGTTTCTACGTAACTGATTTAAAGGAACAGGCTATAAAATGGGCTAAAACCATTGCAGATAAAAGAGCAGCAGAACCCCTACTCAATATCTATTCCTTGGATAGGGATGCAATTCTCGCCGAGGCTCGCTGCAAGATATTCACCGCATACGATAAAGACTGGCTAGACTTCATTGTAGCCAACAGACGAGGAAAAAATCCAGCCAAAGATTACGACTATGTGGAAGGCGGCATAGCAAACGACAGAGTGATTGATACCGTAAACCTATATATGACCGGCTTTTACGATACAGAATCAGCTCTACAGCAGTTAACTTTTCATAAGCCCAATAATCAGATTTGTTTACTCAATCAAGATCTCATCAATAAATACTTAATATACAATGGAACAGAAAAAATATAAACAGATCAATACCAAGACACCAGAGATTCAAGAAATGATTCTCAGCTATCAGATAGGTGGCGTAGCTTACGAATTATCAAAACGCCTGAAAATATCTCCAGCCATGGCTCTTGATCTTTTCTATCGCAGCAAGACCTGTGCCCAGCTCCACGATAAGCGCACCGGCTTGTATCTTATGAGCAATGGATACATCGCCGACGATTTCATTTACGAGAAACAGAGAGGGTATTAATCACGATGCCTTGGTTCCGGCTCCGCCACCATTGCCGGCTTTTCTTCCGGCAACTCATATCTCCTGATATGATGATCTTCCAGGAAGATATGGTTCAGCGTAAAGGCAAGCGACTCCAGAGTCTTCTCCCTGACAGCCGGTTTCAGTTCGCATTCCCAGATAACAATGGTATGCCATCCCATTTCTGCCAACCGATGCAGCACCTCATGGTCCCGTTCCTGATTCCGTCTGATCTTATCCTGCCAGAACTGGGTATTCGATTTCGGAACCACGTAATACTTGCATCCCTCATGTCCATGCCAGAAACATCCGTTCACAAGGATGCAGGTACGATACTTCCTGAGCACAATATCCGGTTTCCCCGGCAACCGTGGATGATTGAGCCGATACCTGAATCCCCTAGCCCACAGGAATTTCCTGACAAGAATCTCCGGTTTGGTATCCTTGCCTCTGATTGCCGCCATATTGTTGTGGCGCTGTTCTATGGTCATTTTATCTGGCATACGCTTTATTTATTAAGACATCTTTTTCTAATCTAATCACACCATTCGATACAAAATTAATCTTTTCTCATGAAACCACAAAAGAAATTCCCCAAAAACTTGCATAAAAATCACAATGCAAAGATACAACATTCAGAATCCGCCATTCACGGTTTCTCACGTTTACTCACTGATTTTCACGTCTTTTTCTGAAGAAGAGACTTACTTACGGCCCGTAAGAGACTTGCTCAGGATGCCTAAGTGACTTATTTACGAAGCATAAGTGACTTACTTACGATCCGTAAGAGACTTGCTTAGGATGCCTAAGTGACTTATTTAGGATGCAGGAATGAGACTTACTTCCGAGTGACAAGGTGACACCGGTGACAGGCTTTTCTAGAAATCTCTCTCACGTAGGCGGGCGGGAAGCCTTTCTGGAAAATTTTTCCTGCCCGCCCGCGTGAGAGAAAGTTTTAGAAAACAGGTGTCACAGGTGTCACCCGTCATCAGAATGGGAGATTGCCGCCGGCAATACTGATAGACAAGTTCACAGAGAACATCAGGATACGGGGGTAGCTGATGGGTTACTCGACTGGTTCCGCAAGGTCTGTGCAGCAGTACTTTATATACCATGCCCCCCACACGCCCTGAAGGGGCAGAAGCTCCTAGCCCAGGGTAACACCCTGGGTATAAGAGTAATCAGCCTTGCGCCCTGCAAGGGCAAAAGCTTCCATTCACCCAAACAGTCTGACATTTTCTATTAATATGTTACCTGTAATCAAGAATTATACGACGAGAATACAGAACCATTACTTCTATACACCTTCAGTACCTCGGCAGTCGTAAACATCGGCTCACCATGAACATAACTATGAAATTCCTTAAGATGAAGAACCTTTAAATCGGCAAGTAATTTTCTGATATCAATCTGTCCGATATTCACCTCTTCGTCAAATCGGTAAAAGAAATAGTTACGTTTCGCATCACCATCTTCACCTCCGACCGTATCCATCGGATACCAGGTATTGCGCATTCTTTCCTCAGTCACCTTGCTCGCAGTGTCCTTGACATGAAACACCCGATACTTACCAGTTTCTTCTACCCCATCAGTATAGAGTATTACAAATTGCACATTCTTCTTTTCATAGAAATATGCAGTATGAGCACCATCTCGAGCCTCTTCATCTTTAAGTTTCAAGCGCACGTTATAAACCAGACTTCCCTTGTCATTATTACCAAGAATCCATTGCAAATGCTCCTCAGATTTGTAATAACCAACTAAGATACCTCTGCTTAAATCCCGCTCCAGATAATGCACAGTAAGCCATGGTGGTGAAGCCAATGGCAATCCAAGCTCATGCTCCAGTGCCGGCCTCAACACTTTTTCTGGGTCCTTACCCATATTACACTCATCAATGATGAAGTCTTCCTTCAACTCATTAAACTGCCCCTCCGTCTCTTTCCATTTATCTAAAGGACGAGCATACGCAAAATACACTTCCCTATCCTCACCATAAGGCTTAAACACCCTACCGTTCAACTCATAGAAGTGCTTCTGCATATACAACTCGCCATCTACACCAAGCTTCGCTCTCATGGCATAGATGCAATAATTTTTCTGAATCACCTCCCTTATCTCGTTACGGAAGATGTCTCTCACCTTTCTCTTCCACTGCGCCTTTTCATTAGCCTTGTTTCGGGCATAAAGGAAAAGAACATACAGGAAGTTAACATCATATTGCGACAGGAAAAGCGTATCACGGTCAAAGAGCCTGTCTGGGAATTGATACGATACCGTGGTACAATGCTCCCCCTTACCATTACAATGCTTGCGGATATTCTTCTCACCAGCATTATATCTGTGATCATCATACACGAAACCACTGATAAAGAAGTTAGGTATCACATCATAACCCTCTGTAGCTTCCGCATCCTGCAGATGGATATCCTTATACTTCTCCTTGTCTTTATTCCTGTTCTTCTTATCTTCATCATCAAAGGCCGTATCATCCGACAGGAACAGATTGATGTTCCACTGTATCACATTTCTGGCATAAGTATATTGCTTATAGATAGATTCTGATGTCAATGGATGCCCATTCTTATAATACTTGCTGTCACCGATGTAATATACTTCACGGCTAGCCTGTGCGTCATTAGATGTCAAAGCCAAGTCCGTATAAAGATGATCCACTCGCTTTCCATCCTTCTGATCAGCAAGTCCCTTTGGGATATCGGTATGTGGAGTACCAATCAGTTCATCTATCATTGCCTCGAATATGATATTGAAATTTTTGGCAAGAATATATTCCTGGGCATGAGCATTGATAGCAATTCTATAAGAGCTCTCGAAGAAGGCATAGCACATATCCCAAAGTTGCAGCGCCTTGTCCGAGAAATAATTATACTTTATCTGCATGAGCCTCATCTTACCCATACCCTTCAGATATTCCTTGAATTGCTTACCGGTAATCAATTCATACTGAATATTGATAGGCGTCTGAAATCCATACTCGTCGTTCAGATAGTTCAGAATACTATAGTAGATAACAAACAGTTCCTCCTCATAGTTAACGATACGTTTCTTATTGACAAGTTTCAGATATACAGGTGCTCCATTCTCCTGCATAAAGGCAGAAGAATGACTGATGGTTTTCGTCCAGTTAATCTTATTATTACCCCGATGCAGGTTCTTGACGGTGAAAAGCACGAAGTTGCGATTCTCATGATTAAACCTGATCAGCGAAAGAACGATGTCGAGATAAGTATTCGTATGCTGTCGCTTACCTTTTCCTGTTCGGGTAATGTGCTTATACAGGATGGCCTTGCTGTTGGGGTTTGCCTTGTAGAATACACTCAGCGCACGATATACCCAAACAGAGAATTCGTAGATAAACTTACGGTATTCACGGCTCAGTTTTTTCTGCTTTTCAGGAGTAAGCACCTGCTCTGGGCTTACAGTTTCTCCATTTTCCAAAGTCACCCCAGCCAGCACTTCCTGTTTCTTTTGAGGATCATCTCTCAAGAGCACCTTAGGCAGAATAAAGACACAATCTCTGAGCTGTGGATTATAGAAATAACCCACATACTGCACGCTCACCTTCTTATCCACATCCTGCAGCACATAGATGTCCTTCAGGATTTTCTCTACAGTAGAGCTTTCGTACTGATGTTCCTCAAATAGAATATACATTATTAGTTCTCCGTATTATTATTTTGCCAATCCATTATTTTCCGCAGGAAGTCAACCAGTCTTTCTGTATTGACCAGCTCACCCTCCTCATCATAGAAATCAGCGAAGGCAAGGTCTTTTTCTGTTTTCTTGCCATTCTTTTCCTCCTGATAGGTGAAGAGCGAAGCATCCTCGAAGCCATAGTCTTTGAATACATCGTTCCAGAGATAGAATATCACCTTACCCACCAGCGTATCAGCCGTTATGATGGTAGGTATCTCGTCTGTCTCATTAGCCTTCTTAGATGGCTTGCAGAAGAAATAACCCAACTGCTTATCGGCACTGGAGGTCATGGAAGCGATGATTTCATTCACTTTCTGTATAAATTCCCACCAAGAGAGCTTCGTTTCCTCTTTTATTATCTTCACAGGCTCTCCATTTGCATCCTCTATTTGGATATTCCAGCCCAGCTCTTTGCCGTTCTTATCCTTACCTTTCTTAATCTTGATATATTTCCAGTCCCAACGGCGTTTGAAGGCAGAATCTATAGGAAAAAGACTCTGGTCGCTTGTGTTCATGGTGGCAAGAATACTCATGTTAGGTGGCAAAGCCATGAAGCCAAACCAATCCCTATCAGGGTATCTATCGTTCCCCTCCTTATCCAAGCCAAATCTCAGTTTCATAGTCGCAGCATACCCTGGGATATGAAGTTCTTTCAGATGTTCAGCAATATCCGTATCAGCCTTGATAGGATAAGTACTCCATCCATCGTCGCTTCTATCCAAGAGCTGGAAGATGTCACCAAACACCTGGGCACAGTTTCCACGATTTATCTCCTCGATAACCAGGGCGATTTCTTCCTTTGGATTCATCCAAGCTTGCTTGTAAGCCTCTAGAAAAGCCTGCTCCACAAACTCGTATGTCAGATCCTTAGTACCTTCTATCTTATGTGGCTTGTAGCATCCCACGAAAGTAGCATAGTCGCTATCAGGGTGGAAGGTGGTACGGATGCAGGTAATCTTACCTTCATCCTCTTCCTTCTTGATGGTATGCGATTTACCTGTACCAGGAGCACCATAGTAGATGATTTGGCGAGGGGTGAATTCTCCAAACTTCAGAGGGCTGCCCTCGTTCTCATTTTTTAGTTCATCTTCATTTAATATACAAAGAATCGGCGAATCACTTATCTGAGACTCCTTAAAAAAGGAAATTTTGAATGTGGTAACGCCATTTTTGTTAAGACTTTCAAAATGGACAATATCATCTTTCTTAACACCATGTTTCTCGAACAATTGTCCTAAACTTGGTATACGTTTTTCCAGATTGCTATTAGCATAATATACCATTCTTAAAGGTATAATTTCATTCAAGCACCCATTTATGGCTGCTTGAAAATCAACCTGTATAACAGATTTATTCTTCCATCCTTTACTATGGAAGAAATTTTCATAATCAAAATCATTCGGAAGCCTAATATACTTCTCATGAGTACCAGTATCACCAACTTCAGCTGGTGTTAAACGTTTTATAAATATTCTCTTTTCCATTATAAATATTTTTTAATCGTCTCTGCAATTCCCTTAGCCATTAAGCAAGGAACAGCATTACCTATCTGCATATAAGTTTTCAAATATGGCCCCAAAAACATATAATCGTCAGGAAAAGACTGACAACGAGCAGCTTCCCTCGGTGTTATAGCGCGAACCTGGAATGGATGTATATGAGAATGACAATCCATTCTTAGGTGCGCAGTTATTGTCCTTGAAGGCTTATCTGCTATAAGTTTATAATATTTGTCCTTGAAGCAATGAAGCCTATTTTCGTAAGGCATGATACCTTTTATCTTAGGATCTGCAGCATCATTTCCTTGATCTAATAACTTATAAATTTTATAATTTATGTCATTTAAATACCTTGCCTTATGATTATATAATATCGGTTCAGCTTTTCCACCATTGATTAAACAAAGATAAGGATTTTCATTACCCACAAATGTATTATTATCTATTTTCTTTCCAGTTACATCATTATCTATTTCGTTAGTATTTTTAATGCGCGGAGCTTCTAATGGTTTTATAGCTTCTAACGCATCTCTCAATACATAATGTGGTCTTTGCATATTATTCTCCTTTATCTCCTGAAAAATTTGCATTGGTGTTATACCAAAATCTTCTTCTATATCATTTCGAATTGCAATATATATAAGTCTTTCACGACTTTGAGCTACAGAAAAATCTACAGAATTAAGTAATTCATAAGACACATTATATGTATATCTTTTACCATTTCTGTATTCATTAATATTTGCATAATCCTCAACAACTTGGTTAGCAACTTTCAACATGCCTTTTACATTCTCCATTACTACAAACTTAGGCAGAATCGAACTTACAGCCTTAATATAATATTTGTATAATTCATTTCTAGGATCATCTATGATTCGCTGTTGATTAGCACTGCTAAATCCTTGACATGGAGGTCCGCCTACGACAACATCCACATTATCAGAAACATAATTACTTATATTATCTACTATAGTTCGAATATCCCCTTTTAAAACTTTACTAGCAGGAAGTTCAGGATGATTATATCGATAAGTTCTCACACAAACATCTTCAAAATCATTTGCAAAACTTACCCTAAAACCTGCTTGGGTAAACCCACAACTAAGACCACCAGCACCTGCAAAAAAATCCACAAAGGAAGGTTTACCTGAGGCTATTTCTTTCTCTTGCAGTTCTCTGCGTTTTTTATTATTGAGCTTATCCAGCAAATTTCCAAACAGAGATTTATTATGTAAATAAAAAGCTAAAGATGACAAAAAGCGCTGATAATTATTGCTTACTATTACTTTTAAAGAAGATAAATCGCTCTCATCAGTAATGATACCCATATCTTTCAACTCAGAAATCATAGTATTTGAAACCGTGTCTATTGTGGGCATAGAACTATGAGTTCGCTCAGCAATAACTTCTACCAAACGAATGTAAATCAGAATCTTTTCTAAGAATTCTTCTTTATTTTTTATATTGTTTACTGACTCAAAAATCATATTTCAAGTTTTTCTAAATTATATTTTATAGAATGCGCCAACGCCTCTGCAAACAAAGGTGGGACAGCATTGCCTATCTGCTTATATTTTTCGCCCCTTGCTCCAGCAAACACAAAGTCATCTGGAAATGACTGTATTCTAGCCGCCTCACGAACGGTAAATGACCTAGCTTGTTTTTCATCTGGATGGATAAATTGAAATCCATCCTTATGAATATGAGCCAAAATTGTTTTAGATGGCATATCCCACCATTGTACAACATAGCTATTATCAAAAACACGAGCATGATCATGCTCGTATTGAGGCATATTCTTTCGTAACTGTCCAAATGTCCAATGATTACGGATCATTACGGTAAAGCGTTCTCTGTCCAGAGCATTGTGTCGTCTAGCGATATGGTCTCTTAAAGGATAAACTCCCTTTTTGCCTATTCTTTTCAAGAAGGCATTATCACAAGGATAATCAAAAGTCTCTGTAGATGCATCATTACCTGGCTCTACAGCAGGCAAGTCACCAATAGCTTGCTTTACATCAACAAACTTCTGCCGTCCTTCACGCGCATTTAACGGAGTTTCAGGGTTCCAATGAGTTTTTATGACATCATTGTAGAGTTCTGCCACAGATGTTTTGTCTATGTCTTTTCTTACCCCCATTATTATTACCCTTTTTCGGACTTGTGGCACTCCGTAATCTGCGGTATTATGAATTAAAACCGTAGGATCACTTATGATATTATATTTATTCCCTAGAGCCAGAATAATTCTGGGGAATATATGATTGCCATTAACTTTTGCAGACAACACCCCTGTTACATTTTCAAATACAAAAAACTTCGGAGAATAATATTCTAGTATTTCTACATACTTCTCAAACAAAAAGTTTCTTGGATCTGTAGCCATTCCTTTTCCATCACGTACGCGACCTGCCGTAGAATAGGCCTGACAAGGAGGACCTCCAATAATAACATCAACAGTTCTTCCTGCTACAGCTTCATCTATCTTACTAATAATATCAGGGGCAGTTATATCATGTTCTATTACTTCTTTATCTATATTCTTATAACCATAATAGCGCATTCTTGTTCTTAAGGTTTCACATGCCCAATGATTAATTTCAACATGGGCTAAAGCCTTAAAGCCTACTCTATAAAAACCTTCCGAAAGACCTCCACAACCAGCGAATAAATCTATAAAAGTATATTTTCTATTAGCCATTGTTCTTTTTTAGCTTATTTTAATCATTCACCTTCTCTTTTGCACAGAATATCCCTATCGACTTCCTGGATAAAGTCGACAAACGAGATGCCTAGTACCTGGCAAATATGATGAAGTTCTATAATATCAAGACGACGATCACAAGTTTCAATTCGGCTAACGAAAGTTTGGTTAACTTTCAGTAGTTCAGCCAGTTGAACCTGCGTAACTCCTAGTCTCTCACGCTTACCGCGCAAGCGTCCTATGACTTGATGATATAAATGTGAATGTATGCTTTTGTCCATTTTCTCTTTATTTTTGGGCACAAATATATATTCTTTTTTCGAATATACAAAAAGCGAATATAGCATATTAAAACACCTTATAACTTATCTATTTTTCATATTAGAATAGAACTCTAGAAAAGAGGTAAATCCTCAATGTATTCTGCCAAGGAATGGCAAAAGTATAAGAATACTGCTTTTTGTAAGAACGTGGAAAAGGAAGGCATTAGATTATTACATACAAGAAAAGGCTACTGATAAACAAGTAGTTCTAGTAACGCAGCAAAACACTGCATCACTAGAACTACTTGTTTGTGCTATACTGCTTGGCAATCCAAAGCTATAGGGAATGCTAATGCTTGTGGTAAGGAGTAAAAACAAAACAGTCACAACTGTAATGAAACGCTATTATTGCGAATAGCATCACATCAAACATACCAGCGTCACACCAAGCGCTTAGGCGGAATTCACACCATCGTCACTTAAATACATTATCAATCTATGAAAGATTACGGTTTAATATGCATCTCATTGAAATGAAAATTAACAGGATTAGCAAAATTTGCATCCTTAATCTTTTCCAAAAACTTTTTATACTCATCAAGTTTAGCAGATCGAATATTTAAACTGTTTACATCTTTATAGTATTCATCCCAACTGTCCCATATTTGCAGTACAATACCATTTATACGATATTTTCGACTAGTATATGGTAGACTACAAGAAATCGTATACTCAACGAATTCTGTTATGTGATTTATCGCATAATCTTTCATCGCTTTGCGTGAGACTTCCGTATGCTCCATTTTTTTAGGATGTCTACCTCCATTACTATCTGCAATCCAAACATCATGCGAGGTATCTAGCCAACAATCCAGCACATCGCTCATCGGATGATCTGCTTCTATATATTGCAAAAACAGATCTTGCTGAATCTTTATAACCTCATCTTCAGACAGAATAAAATCACCATCAAAAGAACCATTGCAAAATAGTTTAGACAAAAAACCTAGCATAAAACTATTGATACCATTTTCATATAAGCATTTCAGGAATTCTTCTTTATCTTCTGCAAGGTAGTCATGTGATTCAACATTCATCTCCTTCAACATTTTTATTCGTTCTATAATCACATGAAAATCTGGTACATATTTATGCCCTATAGAGCCTATATAAAACAACATATGAAGTTGTTTATAAGTATCTGCTTTATTTGCAACTTTTCTCTTTTCAACCTTTTCCACCAAAGAATAAGATTTGTTTATAATCCATTTCTTTAACGTTGATTTCACTTCATCAAAAGGAGATAGCCATATCTTGTCAAACTCCACATCAGAAACTTCTGAATCCAATATAGAAGAATACAAATACCTTTGAGTATATTCAGGAACATTAATACCCTTACTACTGTATGTTCTATATTCACCCCAAAGAGCATCTAACAACTTTTTCAAACTGTCAATCTTAGCTTTAGGCACAGATAATGCTTCACTATTTGCCTCTATGTATTCTAAGATATCAAAGCCCTTAAAGGGATACATTTTAGCAAGGATACCTTCCTTTTCTTCAGGACCTTTTTCCCCATTAAAATAAACATATTTACCACTATTATTAAGCAACAAAATATCTTTTTTCCTATCTACAATAAGTTCTAAAACAAAAGGATACTGTTGTCTCAAAATTTCCAATATAATATAATCACAGATATCAATTTCCCCATGAAGTTTTCTAAGATGCAAGTATAAAGCGTTTGCAAAACGTTTTATATCCCTTAAAGTTTCCATATAATTAAACACATCAATTGAATTAAACAATTCTCGGTTAAGCAGTTTATCTACCTGTTCCATTTCTTCTGAATTCAAAAAAACAGATAATTTTTCCCGCAGAACAGCTTTCAACTCATTGCCTTTGATTATAGGAAGGAAAAACTCTTCTTGTAGTATCTTTTCAGTATAGCTTAGGCTATGGGATGGAAACATATTTTTAAGAGTATCTACTACATACTTTTTATCATAAGCCATGACAAAATACATAGAAGGCAAGTTTGATGTATTTCGTACTAATCTAAACAACTCCTCTATTTCATTTGCCCCCAAACGGTCAATATCATCAATAAAGACAACAATTTTCCTCTGTATATTGCTGATTTTCTTCTTCAAATCCTCATACTGTTCTTCAACTGTTTGAGGAACCAAACACCCCAATATACTTCCAAGAAATTTCATCGTAGGATTCTCAATACTAGACACAGTACGAGCATATCGAATAATATCACGAGAAAAAATTGTGCTATATGGTGCTAGAGCCTTACTCAACTCTTCAAAGAACAAATATGTTAAATTAGACGACTTTCCATATTTCCAAGAATGGAATGATATGGTAACTACATCATCAGCAAATTCTGCATCTATATGCTCTTTCATCATATACAAAAAAGAAGTCTTTCCGTTTCCCCAAGGTGCAACAATGCCAAAAGTAAAGGCATTATTTTCTGTTTTTGTAGCCAACAGTTTTTCAGCAGCATCATAGGCATCTATTTTTCGATTCAACAAATCTTCCTCACTACTTGTTATTGGCTCATCAACCCCAAATCCTCCAGTAAAGTTTTTTTCTTTCTTAAATATACGACATAATAATCCCAACAATAGATATTCTCCTGTGAGAACTGGAATAAAATCGACATAACAAAGAAAAGGAATATATGATGTATAAGCCGAATCTGCACCAAGACGATACTTTCCCCAAAGAACTAGCATAAACAGCCAGAAGCCTACAGTTTGATTACTTACGATAAATCGTCTATGAAACTTTCTAAAAATATCAATAACAATCCAGACCAATAGTATCACAAACACAACTGTTGACATCACACTAACAGTAAAGCCCTTCAATATAGGTAACAAATATGCAGCGAATAATGATTCCAATGTCTTATCAAAGCAGAAATAAGCACCAATAAAACATACCAACAATTTATTATCAAAAATAAATGTACGCAGATTATCCCAAACCCGATTAATCGATTTACAATTTATAATTATTTTCATATAAAAAAGAGATTATACTTAACTTAAACAATACAACAATTAAACTGCAAAACACTTAAAATTCAATTATGCAGTATTCATACTTAGTGCCCTCCTCATCAAAAAGAAACCGACACAATAAATCTCGACATTTAATTTTTCGCACACATTGAAAGATTCTTCCTTTGGCTCCACGTTCAACGGCAGCCTTGATATCTTTAGACAGGAGTACCAGGCCGGCTTTCTTGATAAAGCTGACTGAGAAATCAAATGCCTTGCAGCGACGCAAGTTCATCTGAATGGTTGACAAGAATGTTGTCTCTGTATAATTGGTTAAAAATCTCGATTCCATAAGCCCCGCTTTTTATTTTCACGTGCAAAAGTACAAAAAAGAATCCAGTTACTTCACTGTTTCTAATGTTTTCTGATGTATCACGATATTTTTTTCCTTTTTTCTCTGGTTTTCAAGCTAAAAAAATTCTTGAAACTACTTACGACAACGTAACCAATCCTTTCACTATGGTTGGATGGGGATTGCAAATCCCCAGGTTTTATCGGTCGAACATTTTTCCATAGCGGATTACAAATCCGCTAGAACGCCTGACGGAAAACATAAACCAAAATGTTTTTCTATTTTAATGCCACTAATGCCACACACAGGCTAAGTATCTGATTTAATATAAGCTATTTTATCGAAAATTCAGAGAGAAACCAACTCATAATTGGTACTTCTTCCACCTTCTCCAGTTGGCTTTAATATACCTTTGGCTATCAAATCCCTGATATCACGATTGGCGGTGTCTTGAGAGCAATGATTAATCTTATACCATTTGGAAGAATTCAGCTTCCCTTCGAAACCATCAAAAAGCATATTGAGAACCTTGCGCTGACGCTCAAACCAAAGGTGCATCACGGCAGTCTTTACCAATGGATCAAGCGTATTCTCTGTATCAAACCAGTAAAGAAAGAATGCTTGTTTAAAAGTAATCAGGATGTATTATGAAAGGGAAAAGAAACTGCAGTGACCATATTGTAAATATAACTCTGATTTTTATTTCTCCGGTTCAAACAACAGAAAAATGAGGGAAGAAGAGATGTTGGCTTTTCCCTTAAGGAAAAATAAAAATATCCTTAAGGGAAAAAATATTTTTCCTTAAGGGAAAGTTTTTCTTTCCTTAAGGGTAGTTTTTGGGTACAGAAACTTTGTATAGTTGTTTCGCAACAGCATAAACTTATTGATAGGGATTATAAATCCCTGAAGTAATAAGAGGTTAGGTCGTTTTTTTAACGGCGGATTGCAAATCCGCCGAAACGGAAACCTCAGTCTTACAGGAAGGCAATGGTCAAACCTGCCATCACGATACTTACCATTGACATCAGCTTGATGAGGATATTGAGGGATGGACCCGAGGTATCCTTGAACGGATCACCCACGGTATCACCTACAATCGTAGCCTTGTGATTCTCACTACCCTTGCCTCCGAAGTTGCCCTCTTCTATCATCTTCTTGGCATTATCCCAGGCACCACCGGAGTTAGACATAAAGACGGCAAGCGTGAAGCCAGCTGCAAGTCCGCCCGTAAGAAGACCCAAGACTCCGGCTACTCCCAAAACCAGACCTACTACTATCGGAATGATGATGGCAAGCAAGGACGGGATAATCATCTCACGCTGAGCACTTCTAGTACTGATCTCCACACATCTGCCGTAATCAGGCGTAGCCTTACCCTCAAGGATTCCCTTGATCTCACGGAACTGGCGACGAACTTCCTGAACCATAGATTCAGCCGCACGACCTACAGCTCCCATCGTCAGTCCACAGAACAGGAAGGCTGCCATCGCTCCCAGGAAAGCACCCACCAGCACCTTCGGATTGATGAGATTCACCTGGAAGAAATTGATGAAATCGATGGTAGTGGCATTCGATGGATCAAAGATGTTTCCGGCTGCATCCACATACTGCTTGCCATTCTCTACGGCACGAATCATGGCAATCTTGATTTCCTCAATGTAAGATGCAAGAAGCGCCAAAGCAGTAAGAGCTGCTGAACCGATGGCAAAGCCTTTACCTGTGGCAGCAGTGGTATTGCCAAGTGCATCGAGTGCATCGGTACGTTCACGCACCTCCTTACCCAGTCCGCTCATCTCCGCATTACCTCCGGCATTGTCGGCAATAGGACCGTAAGCATCCGTTGCCAGGGTGATACCCAGCGTTGACAGCATACCCACGGCTGCAATACCTATGCCATAAAGTCCTACGCTGATAGACTTGGCTGAGAGCGACATATCAAAACCATTGGCACAGAGATAGCTGAGCATGATGGCTACGGAGATGGTAACCACAGGCACCATGGTAGAGATCATTCCCGTTCCTATTCCCTTGATAATCACCGTGGCAGGACCCGTCTCTGATGCCTCGGCAATCTTCTGGGTTGGTCGGTAGCTCTGCGAAGTATAATACTCCGTAGCCTGACCGATGATGACACCAGCCACCAATCCACTGATGACAGAGAATGAGAGTCCGAGCCAGTTCTCGATACCCAGGAGATATAATATAATAAAGGTAGCCACGGCGATAAGACCGGCACTGACATTGGTACCTAATCCCAGGGAATGGAGCAGATCCTTCATGGATGCACCCTCCTTGGTACGAACCAGATAGATGCCGATGAGCGAGAGGAAGATGCCGATGGCTGCTATGACCATAGGAGCGATGACGGCACGGAGCTGCATATCGCCGTTCATGGCAAAAGCGGTAGCTCCCAGGGCAGCTGTAGAAAGAATGGAACCGCAATAGCTCTCGTAAAGGTCGGCACCCATTCCGGCAACATCGCCCACATTATCTCCTACATTATCGGCAATGGTAGCCGGATTACGGGGATCATCTTCAGGGATGTTCGCCTCCACCTTACCCACCAGGTCGGCTCCCACATCGGCTGCCTTGGTATAGATGCCTCCACCTACTCGGGCAAAGAGAGCCTGGGTAGAAGCACCCATGCCGAAGGTAAGCATTGTGGTGGTGATGGTAACGAGGGCGGTTGCCTCGCCGGCATATACGGCGTTCAGAACAACAAACCAGATGGCGATATCGAGCAGACCGAGTCCTACCACGACAAGTCCCATCACGGCACCGCTGCGGAAGGCTATCTTCAATCCCTTGTCAAGTCCTGTACGAGCCCCATGAGCTGTACGAGCCGAAGCATAGGTAGCCGTCTTCATACCGAAGAAGCCTGCCAGTCCGGAGAAGAGACCACCCGTAAGGAATGCGAACGGAACCCACGGATTCTGCACTTTCAGTACGTAAGCCATGAAGGCGAAGACGATGGCGAGCACCACAAAGACGATGGTCACCACCTTGTACTGCTGCTTGAGATAAGCCATCGCACCTTTTCTTACATGCGCCGCAATCTCTTTCATTCTGTCGGTTCCCTCATCTTCCTTCATCATCGAACGGAAGAAGAACCATGCCATACCCAATGCTACAACGCTGGCTATCGGGATGAGCCAAAATACTAATGGAATGTTGTTCATAACGGTATAATTGTTTTTGGTTTATAAATCTGATTGTCAGTTGATTGATAATGCAAAAATAGTACTTTTATCCGACAACTCCAAATAAAAGGAAGAAAAAATCTTTTTCTGAATGAAAAATTTGGTAGTTACTGAATAAAGCTGTAACTTTGCACATCCAAACGGAAGTTCAGAACATCAAGAAAAAGATTAGTAATTAAAAAGCAATATAAACAACCATAGTAAAGCAATGACAATGCACAAGAAACATCATTACCGCGAACTGCTCTCGATAGGTTTTCCTATCATCATCGGACAACTGGGAACCATCATCCTGGGATTCGCCGACACGCTGATGATCGGTCATCACAGTACTCCCGAACTGGCGGCAGCAGGACTGGTAAACAATATCTTCGGTCTTGTATTCGTATCCTATATGGGATTCACCTACGGACTCACCCCTATCATCGGCAGACTCTACGGAGAGGAACGTACCGACGTCATCGGTCAGAAGGTGCGCAACTCCTTCCTTGCCAACATGCTGACGGGAGGCATCTTCACCCTTGCCCTCATCCTGCTCTATCTCAACCTGGCACATATCGGACAGCCGGAGGAACTGCTGGAGCTTATCCGCCCTTACTTTCTGGTGAATCTGGCATCGGTGCTCTTCATGGGTGTCTTCTATACCATGAAGCAATTCCTCGACGGAATCGGACAGACCAAGGTGGCAATGTGGGCGATGATAGGCGGTAACATCGTGAACATCCTGGGCAACTGGGTGCTCATCTACGGTGTGGCTGGCTTCCCGGAACTGGGATTGCTCGGAGCCGGAATCTCTACCCTGGCAAGTAGAATCCTGATGGCACTGGCGATGGTAGGAATGGTAGTGACCTGCAGGAAGTTCAGAACCTACAGTTATGACATTGTACACAGTTGCGTAAACAGGAAGGATTTCAAGGAGATGAACCGACTGGGCTGGCCGGTGGCTCTCCAGCTAGGTATGGAATCGGCTGCCTTTACGCTGAGTTGCGTGATGGTAGGCTGGCTCGGCACCATTCCATTGGCAGCTCACCAGGTAATGATTACCATTTCCCAGCTCTTCTACCTCGTGCTTTCGGGTATGGCAGCAGCCATGGCCATCCGTGTGAGCCACTTTATGGGTCAGAAAGACTATGCCGCCGTTCGCCTCAATGCCTACGACGGATTCCGACTGAACCTGCTGTTCTCGCTCTGCATGGGTCTGCCGGTACTTCTGCTCCGCCACCAGATAGGTGGATGGTTTAATGACAACGTAGAGGTACAGACGTATGTAGCTACGCTGATTATCCTGATGATGGTTTATCAGTTTGGCGATGGTCTGCAATACACCTTTGCCAATGCACTTAGAGGCATTGCCTGCGTGAAGCCGATGGTGCTCTATGCCTTCATCGCCTATTTCGTCATCTCATTGCCATTGGGTTATACCCTCGGTTTCCCTTTCGGCATGGGATTGCTGGGCATCTGGATTGCCTTCCCGTTCGGTTTGACCATTGCCGGCGAAATGTATCGGAGAAGATTTGAGAAAGAATTGAAGAAGATAGAAAAGAAATAAATGTACGAAAAAAGGCTCCTGCAAGTGTTGCAGGAGCCTTTTTTATGTTATATGCTATGTTATTGATACTTACTCAGCAACCTGCTCAGCACGATCATCTACATTCTCACCCTCTGTTGGAGCAAGAGTAGCCTTGAAATCTGTGATACCGTACTTAGCGAGGATGTTGTACCACTGGAGGAGCTTCTTGATGTCGCTGTCGTGTACACGGTCGCGATCGTAGTTAGGAAGAACCTCAGCGAAGTAATCGTGAAGCTCAGCAGCAGGAGCCTTCTTGTAGTTGAAAGAACTTGGCTTGCCCTCTTCCTTCTTGCTTACGCTGTCGAGTACCTCCCACAATGGCACCTCGTCTGCATCTGTGTACATAGCGATGTCACCAAGGCTGGTTACACGGTCTGTAGCGAAAGCTGGTACACGCTTGTGAGTTTCGTCGAGAGTCTCAACGATAAGAGTTCTGTTACCTCTTGATACCAATTTGTAAAGGCCTGGCTTGCCTGCAATTGAAAGAATTGTTTCCATTGTCTATTATAATCTATTTTTATTTTTTAATATGATCAATTATCTGATGGATTGAGCAGATTGAGCAGATGCACTACCTGCGCTTCTACATCGTTCACCCCATCATTCACGATTTCATAATCCGAACGGGCTATCAGCTCTTCCTGCGGCATCACGGCATCTATCCACTGCTGCGCCTTCTCCTGAGAGATATGATCGCGCTGCATGATGCGCTGCAGACGAACGGCAACGGGAGCCGAGACACATACCACCTTATCGAAATGGGTACGACGATGGAACCCACTATCAAAGAGGATGGCGCTCTCCATCCACTCACAGTCGCTCTGCTCGAAATCACGAGCCACTGCGGGATGCACCACATCGTTTACCGCCTGCTTGTTTGCCTCGCCTGTCAGGATAAACTGGGCAAGCACCGGTTTCTGCAAGATACCGTCGGCACTGTACACCTCCTCGCCGACCAACTTCTTCAAGCCCGCCTGCAAGTCAGCATCCTGCCTCATCAACCGCTTAGCCCCGGCATCGCAGTCGTAAACCCTGATGCCGTGCTTCTCCAGGATTCTGCACACATAGCTCTTTCCGCTACCTATGCCTCCCGTTATAGCTATCTTCATAACAATGAATTATAAATTATCAATTATCAATCATCATTGCTGTTCCAGCAGATAATCCACCGTTTCCATTTCCAGCGACGCCTTGCTTACCGAACGAGGCACACTACGCAACTGCAGGGTACACTTATCTGAAGGATTGTCAGCGATTTCATTATAATCCACTACCACCGTAAACTGGCTAGGCTTGATGGTTCTGAAGAGACTAGCTCCGATGGTGAACTTCACCGACACCTTGGACGGGAAAGTTCTGAGCACCTTATCGGGCGGCATATTGATAGCCGTAATCGGAACATCCACCATTTCCTCGGTCAGGACATCAGGATACACAGCCAGTCGAACCATATCAGGCATTACCTTCACGCCTCGAATCTTCTTGATGCGCACATTTTCCCGGATGGTATCCTGGAGATTGCGGTAATAGAAAGGTACGATCTCTACAGCCTTGACCTCATCGAGCTGTCGCTTGTTGGCATATACGGTAACCGTAGAAGGGAAAAACTCGGTATGCGCCAGATAATAGCTCTTGCTGGTAGTAATCTTTCCCCTGAACACCACCGGCACCTTCTTGGAAGCACCATAGGTGAAGTAGAAATCAAACTTGCCCGGCTTTACCTGCAGGAGTTTGCTCGAACCATAGAGCTGCGAGAGAATCTGCTTCTGGACATCAGCTACCGGAATCACACCCTGTCCCTCTGTTTCATCTGCATAGTTGTTAAACTTGAAATTAAGCGGACGGAAAGCATAGGTTATCAGAGTGAATCCCTTATCACGCACCGTAATACGCACAGTATCAGGCAAATCTCCTGTTATCACCGCATTACGTGGTGTTCCCACCAGGCGCATAGGAATCTTATATTCCCTCTCCATGGTCTCATTGAGCGTCATCATCAACCAGAAGGCGCCACTGAGAGCGAGAAAGAATAAAAAAATCAGAAACTCCTTATTCAGGCCACTGAACAGGAAGTTTCTGACAGCCTTCAATATATTCCGAATACTATGCATCAGAATTCTATGAATAGACTACTGTGCGTTAGGAGTCTGGCTAGCTGCGTCTGCGAAAACGTAACCCTTAGCAACAGTGATGACTACGCCACGTGCAATCTCTACATCTACCGTATTAGCCTGGAGATCTACACGCTTAACAGTGCCATACACACCACCGCCAGTAACCACCTTTGTACCTTCTGCCAAAGAATTCTGGAACTTACGTATCTCTTTCTGCTTCTTCTGCTGAGGACGAATCATGAAGAACCACATGATAGCGAAGATAGCTACCATCATAATGAGGAAACTCATACTGCTACCACCAGCAGCAGCCTGCAATACTAAATTTGTCATGTCTTTATTCTAATTGATTAATGTTGTTTATTCTTGAATATCACTATATATTATCGAAAGTATTCATATATATAATGTACGCGCGTACATTATATATAAGTACTCTCTACATATTAGCCTTCCTTATGTCCATGAGGTCCATGAGGTCCATGGTGACCACCCTTGCGCTCAGGCAACTTCTTCTGGATCAAGCCACGAGAGATGAGGAAGCGGGCGATGGTATCGAGCATGCCGTTTACATAGCCACCACTGCGAGGAGTACTATAGAGCTTGGCAAGATCTACATACTCATTGATGGTAACCGTAGCAGGAATGCCAGGGAAAGTCATCAACTCGGCAATGGCAATCTGCATGACTACTACATCCATATAAGCCAGGCGGTTGAAATCCCAGTTGCGGCAAGCATCGCCGATATAGTGCTGATAAGCATCGCAGTTGAGCAATGTAGCACGGAAGAGCTTGCGGGCAAAGTCGCGGTCCTCTTCATCCTTATATTCCGGAAGCAATTCCTGATCAGCCTTGCTGGTTGGCTCGAAGCGCTTGATGGTCTTCAGCACGAAGGTATCAATGATATCCTTGTCATCATTCCAGTAGAGGCTTTTCTCCTCGAGCAAAGCATCGAGATCATCATTGTTCTGAATGAAGGTCTTGTAAGCACGGCGCCAGAACTCGCGGTCGTATGCATAATCGGTAAGTTCCTCCTCATGATCCTTGGTCATGGAACCGTCAATATAGCTGGCATAGAGATCGCTGGAGACGATGGCAGTATAAATCTTGCGCACTGTTTCGATATCCTCTTCCCAAGAAGACTTCTTCACATCAGCCCAGTCGGCGAGCATCTTGTTCTCTTCCAACTGCACGGCAAATCTATTGTATGCGAATCTTGAAGAAGGCTCAGGAGCACCCTCACGCTGAGCACGAGCCACCTCTACCTCATAGCGCTTCTGTGCCTCCTGGGTGAGAGCTACAATGAGTTGCAACATATAGTTGTACAAGTCATACGACTTAGAAAGAGCAAACAACAGCTCCTTTTCAGCATTATCAATATTATGATTGCTGTTCTGATAGTATGCGTAGGTTAACTGCACAATCTTACGTCTTATCAAATCCCTATTAATCATTCTCTAATAATTTAAAAGATTTATTTATATAATTACCTAAAACAGTGCAAATTTACATATTTAATATATAATATGCAAGAAAAGGGGCAATAATTTCTATTTTTTTAAGGTTAGGAGATGAGTTTTAGATATTTAACGGGCATTTTGGAGAAAATATCGCCCAGAAATTTGCATATTCCAAATAAAAGTAGTAATTTTGCACCCGCTTTACGAGAAACACTCGCAAGGCATGCTTCAAACAAAGCTAATCCGTGTGATGGCGAGTTAAGGCAAAATTATTTTTTTAACAACTTAATTTAGAGTAACACAAATGAAAGAGATTAATGTAACAGGTCAGAAGCGTACAGACCTTGGCAAGAAAGCTTCTAAGTCATTGCGTAAGGAGGGTTTCATCCCATGTAACCTTTATGGTGAGAAGAAGGATGCAAACGGTGCTCCTGAGGCTATGTCATTCGCAGTTCCATTCACTGAGTTGCGTAAGATCATCTACACTCCTCATGTATATGTAATCAACCTCATCATCGACGGTGAGAGCCACACAGCTATCATGAAGGAGATCCAGTTCCACCCAACAACAGATGCTCCTCTGCACGTTGACTTCTACGAGGTGAACGATCAGAAGCCTATCACTATCGGTATCCCAGTTAAGTTGGTAGGTCTTGCACAGGGTGTACGTGATGGTGGTCGTATGAACCTCTCTATCCGTAAGATCAACGTTACAGCTCCTTACCAGGTTATTCCTGAGCACCTCGATATCGACGTTACAGAGTTGAAGATTGGTAAGAGCATCAAGGTAGGTGACCTCTCATTCGAGGGTCTCGAGTTGGCTACAAGCAAGGCTGTTGTAGTTTGCTCTATCAAGATGACACGTAACGCTCAGCTCGCTGCACAGGCTGCTGCTGCAGAGGAGGCTTAATCGATAGTCATCAAAGATTTTACGAACCTGAGTAAAGCATTATCAAACATTGGATAAATATTTGATTTGTGGGCTTGGTAATCCTGGCGACGAATACGCTGATACCAGGCACAACACAGGATTTATGGTATTGGACGCTTTTGCTAAAGCGTCCAATATTCATTTTGAGGATAAGCGATATGGTTTCGTTGCCGAGACTACGCTCAAGGGAAGAAAGATTATCCTGCTGAAGCCTACCACCTTTATGAACCTGAGTGGTAATGCCGTGAGATATTGGCTGAATCAGGAAAAGATTGACCAGAGCCGACTTCTGGTGATCAGCGATGAACTTGCCCTGCCTCTCGGAGCTTTCCGCCTGAAGGCTAATGGAAGCAATGGTGGTCACAACGGCTTGGGACATATCCAGCAGCTTATCGGTCAGAACTACGCCCGACTCCGTATGGGTATCGGCAACGATTATCCTCGTGGCGGACAGATAGACTGGGTGCTGGGTAAATACACAGAGGAAGACATGAAGCAGCTTCAGCCTGCCATCGACCTGGGTGTAGAGATCATCAAGAGCTTCGTATTGGCTGGTATCGATATCACCATGAACCAGTTTAACAAGCTAGGAAAGAAATAATCATGAAAGAATCTGCAAGAATAGACAAGTGGCTTTGGGCAGCCCGCATTTACAAGACTCGCAGCATTGCTGCCGATGCCTGCAAGAATGGCAGAGTAACTGTAGGCGGCGTAACCCGTAAACCCTCCTTCATCATTAAACGTGGCGATGTGGTGAGCGTAAAGAAAGCCCCTATCACCTACTCTTTCGAGGTGCTCGATTGCATAGAGCAGCGTGTAGGAGCCAAAATGCTCTTCGGGGTCTATAAGAACGTGACAGATCCTAAGCAATATGAATTGCTGGAGATGAGTCGCATCAGCGGATTCGTAGATAGAGCAAGAGGCACTGGTCGCCCAACCAAGAAAGAACGCCGTGCCCTGGACGCTTTCGTTGATCCAGCCATGTTTGGATTCGATGAAGAAGACTGGGACGAAGAAGATTCATAAATAACCAAAAGAGGATATAGCATCAGTTATATCCTCTTTTTTCTTTTCCCTAAAATCCGATAGTTTGCAAGCAAAAGGGGATAATAATTTCTAAAAACATACGATATGGGAACAAATATGCTACATTTTGTAATATTATGGAAAATAAAGCTTAAAAAGTTTGGAGCGAATAGAGAAAACCTATATCTTTGCAATCAGTTATTTATGGTATCAGAGTATAAGCTGATTACCAACTTACTCAATCGTGAGTATTAACATACTATTAATTTTATAATTTAGAGATTATGAAAAAATTATTTGTTATGGCAGCTATGGTGCTGTCTTCAGTAGGTGCTTTCGCACAGCAGGCTGCAGGTACAACAACTCTCCAGCCTAAGGTAGGTTTGAATGTTTCTACAATTGCCGACGGTGATTGGAAGGCTGGTTTCGCAGCCGGTGCTGAATTGCAGTATCAGGCTACAGATAAGGTAGGTCTTGCTGTCGGCGCTCTCTACTCTGCTCAGGGATATAAGTATAATCATATAACTTGGACTCCAGGATATATCAATATACCTGTTACATTGAACTACTATGTAGCTCAGGGACTCGCTTTGAAGGCAGGTATCCAGCCAGGTTTCATGGTTGCAAAAGATGACATGATAGATGGTGTTCTTAATACATTCGACCTTTCTGTACCAGTAGGTCTCTCTTATGAGTACCAGAACTTCGTATTCGATGCTCGTTACAACATCGGTTGCACAAAGGTATTCAAGCACGCAGATAAAGGCTACAACAACGTAATCCAGATTACTGTAGGTTACAAGTTCACTCTCTAATCAGGGAAATAAAAATAGCGATTCCCCTCGCTATTTAACATAGAAAGAATAATCCCCGCTCCTCATCAAGAAGAGCGGGGATTTCTTTTGTCATACCTATTTTATTTTCTCTAAGAAAATCCTTCTTTGCCAGAATATTTTTTATCTAAATATTCTTTATCTAAACATTCCTTTAGAATATTATGGCACCAGGACGACCGGCACGGAATGAACGACCATGGAAATCAGGACGACCACCAGGACCGCCAGGACCACCCAGACGTGCCTGCTTGCCTCCGAAGAGATTCAAGCGATATACCACATGAAGCAACGCATAGCTGTTAACGGCATTATACTCGGTATCTGTACGGGATGTAGCAGAGATAGCACGAGAGAAGGTACTCTGCTGACGAAGAATGTCATAGAACTGGAGCATGATGGTAAGAGGCTTGCCCTTCAGGAAACTCTGAGAGAGCTGAGCATTCCATACAAACTCATCCGTATTCATACTGCTGTCGTTATATCCTCGGCGACTGCTGATAGAGAGGCTTGAGTTCAAGCTGGTTCCCCAAGGAGCAGTAAGCGTCATGCTAGGACCATAAGAGAACTGCCAGGTATCAAGGTTGCTGTTTGGCTGCAACTTGTTCTTGGCATGGTTATAATTCAATGTTCCGTCGAGCGAGAGCTCCAACCAGTCGTTGCGATAGCTGAAAGAGAGGCGTTCTCTCCAAGTGGTACTGCGGGTGGTATTCTTCTGGGAATCTGACTGCTTGTCAAGACTCAGATAGCTCACGTAGTTGTTGTAACCCAAATTGGTGTCGGTATTCAGATTCCAGACTCCTGCACTGTCGATAGAGCAGTTGAACATGAAGGCTCCCATCACATTCCAGTTGCCATTGATATTCTCCGGACGGGTAATTCTTCCACCAGTCGTCTCATCGTAGGTCACCTTGTTGCTGATACTATTGTTGGTGGTAGAGAAGTTGATGAAGGTCATGATACCCTTGTTGTGGTTCTGCACGAAGTTGTTGTAGAACAATCGGAAGTTCTGGGTGAACGATGGCTTCAAGCCAGGGTTACCCTTCGAGATGTTCAGCGGGTCACTATTGTCGGTGATATCAAGCAACTGTGAGATGCTTGGCTGCGAAGTAGAACCACGATAGTTCACACGCAGGTTACTCATCTTTGAGAAACGATAGCGGAAATCGAGCGTTGGACTCACATTCACCACATTGCGAACTGTATCTACATGCACTCCCTGATAATCCTGGATATACTTAGACTGCTGTGGCTGAACCATCACACCGAAGTTCAGGTTGTACTTCTGACGGATGAATCGCATCATCACCTGGATGTCATGATTGTAGTTGCGATACTCAGAGAAACGGCTCAGCTCATCATCCTTGTAATCTTCGAGATGACCGGCAAACGGATTCAGATAGCTGTCCCAACCACGATACTCATAATCACCACTCATCGCATACTTGCTGAAATCGTAGGTGCTGCGGTCGCTCTTGGAGTAGCTGTAAGTAAACTTATAGCTGAACTGCAGGAAGGTTGCCTTCCAGAGTGGCTCACTATAGGTCAACTGCCCCGCATAACTGTAATTCTTCGAAGGAGTCAGGTTATAGCGGTTGGTCTGATAAGTAGAATCCTTACCCTCTGCCGTCTGTACGAGATAGAGCTTGGCATTGTTGAGCGAGATGCTCTTGCTGTCATTATCCGTATATTTGGCATCCACACGGAAGGTGATGTTGCGTCCCTTGTTGCCCAACTTACGGTTTACCTGCAGCATACCACGCACATTATTGCTCTCGGAATAACTGATTCCCTGGGAAAGCTGTCTGTTCACCATAGCATCTGCCTTGTCCAACTCATCGATACCTTCCTCAGAAAGAGGGTCTTTGGAGGTAATGGTGTAAGGATCCTTGTTATAGGAAGCCGACTGGCTGCCACTCAAGCCATCACTGGTACTCCAGGAGATGGAAGGACGGAAGAGGATATTGGTCATGGAATCAGGCATCCACTCCAATCGGATGTTACCATTCCAACTGTTGCTGCGGGAGAAATTCTGGCTCAGGCTATTGCTGAAAGAGCTGCTGCTACCCATGAAGTTCTCACTGGAACGACGGCTCCATACATCGCCATCGCTGTGATTCCAGCGAAGAGAGGTATTGAACTTGAACTTATTCTTCAACTCATAGTTATAATTGGCACCTATCATCTTGCTGGCATTCAAACCATTGGCACCGCCCCAGAATCCTCTGCCAGGGCCACCACCGAATCCTCGGTCGCTGGTATTATTGGCATTGGCAAAAAGCATGAATCGGTTGTTATCATTGAAGTAACCACCCATACCACGCATATTGTAGCGGCTCTTGTTACCCACACCCAGGTCGATATTGGAAATCACACCCTTGTTCATACCCTTCTTCACACCGAAGTCGAGCACGGTCTGCTCCTCGCCGTCATCAATTCCGGTTACCTTAGAGAGATCACTCTTCTCATCGTACGCCTTAATCTTGTCGATGATGCTGGTAGGCAGGTTTTTCAGGGCAGTCTTGGTATCGCCCGTCATAAACTCCTTGCCATCCACGAGAATCTTCTTCACTTCCTTACCGTTGATCTTGATGGTACCGTCGTCGCTGACCTCTGCACCCGGCAGACGCTTGACGAGTTCCTCAACCACCGAACCTTCCGGTGTGCGGTAAGCAGCCGAATTATAGACGAAGGTATCCTCCTTCAGGTTCACCTTCTGAGCCATGGCGGTTACCACGGCACCCTTCAGCATGATGGCATCTGCACCGAGAACCACATTGCCCATTGCCAGATTCTTGTCATCAGAAATCTCGATACGCTTTACGGTAGTCTTGTAACCTACACTCGACATTTTGAGTAAATACTTGCCATTGGCAGGAGCCTTGATATGAAAGAGGCCCTGCTCATTGCTGAGAGCACCCGACACATAGGTACTGTCGGTCTTGAGTAACTGAATCGTTACCTGTTCTACGGGATCCTTGGTATCGCGGTCGGTAATCGCACCGGTAATCAAGCGATCCTGAGCAAAAGATGCCATGGTTACGAACACCAGAAGCATCATCAGAATAGATCTTTTCATTAATTATAGACGTTATTATTATTCCTTACTTATATATTTGACTTACTTACATGATTAGACCCGATAAAAGCGCAATTGTAAAAAACAGATGCTCTTTTTGGGGCATTCTGCTTCTTTTGACGCATAAAATATATCAAGGTTTAAACTTTTATAGATAAAAAAGTGCTTTTTATTTTGTTTTGTCTCTGATTTAACGTACCTTTGCAAGCGAATTTACAATGAGTTGCCCACAAAAGGTGACTCTGAAAGTCAGTTTCTTTTAAAAGTATATATGTTATGAATCAGAGAGTAATCATATCAACCCATCTGGAGAACGAACTGGTAAGCGCTCTCTCAGAATGCGAGCACGACAAGCTGTTTGTGCTTACAGATACTACCACACAGGAAATGTGCCTTCCGGTTTTGCAGAAATTCTACTGCATGAAGGAAGCCAAGGTGATAACGATTCCGGCTAGCGACAGTCATAAGGACATCGAAAGCCTGATGATGGTATGGAAGAGACTGCAGGAAGGTGGCGCTTCACGTCACTCTTGCATGATCAACCTCGGAGGCGGTATGGTAACCGACCTCGGCGGTTTTGCTGCCAGCACCTTCAAGCGCGGCATCAACTTCATCAATATCCCTACTACCCTGCTGGCGATGGTAGATGCATCTGTGGGTGGAAAGACCGGCATCAACTTCGGAGGTTTGAAGAATGAGGTGGGTGTTTTCAACGATTCTAAGTTCGTAATTCTCGACACCGAGTTCCTGAAGACCCTGGATGCCGAGAATATCTGTTCGGGTTATGCCGAAATGCTGAAGCACGGCTTGATTTCTACCGAGGCGATGTGGGAAGAGCTGGTAAGCTTCGACCTTGCCAACCCAGACCTGAAGCAGTTGCAGCGTATGGTGGGCGACAGCGTGAAGGTAAAGGAGCGCATCGTGGAACAGGATCCTCATGAGAAGGGCATCCGCAAGGCTTTGAATCTGGGACATACCTTCGGTCATGCCTTCGAGAGCTGGGCGCTGAAGCGCAAGCCAATCCTTCATGGTTATGCCGTGGCATTCGGTCTCATCCCTGAGCTTTATCTCAGTGTGGCAAAGACAGGATTCCCAACAGAGAAGATGCGCCAGACCGTGACCTTCATCAAGGAGAACTACGGTACGCTGAATATCACCTGCGATGACTACGACGAGCTGATTGAGCTGATGCAGCACGACAAGAAGAACCAGAATGGCATCATCAACTTCACCATGCTGGGAGCCATCGGAGACATCCGCATCAACCAGACCGCTACTACAGAAGAAATCAAGGAAGCACTCGACTTCTTCAGAGAAGGATAGATCGCTTCGGCTTTCCGGTTTCGGTAAGCGGAAGATGATCTACATATCGGTATTCCCTTGGAATCCAGTATTTATAATCAGATAAGAGGCGACGAACAGTCGCCTCTACTGTTTTTATCTCTTTATTCTCAGACAAGAGAACAGCGATTTCTCCAAACTTTTCATCTTTCTTCTTGGCAAGCATGAAAGGCTTTTCAAGATGAGGCTTCAAGAGAGCCTCCACTTCTTCTATCTGAATCTTGATACCACCGCTGCAGATAACATTATCTTTCCTGCCCTTGATGCGGAAACGAGTTTTTTCCACCTTATTATATATATAAGGCTCTATCTCAACGATATCATTCGTTAACAAGGTTTCTGCACAAACCAGAGGAGCATCGATGACGAGACAGCCTTCTTCGGTCTGACTGATTTTCACGCTATCAAAAGGCTGATACCATTCGCTAGCCTCAGCGCCATTGATTCTTCGCAAGGCGATATGAGATAAGGTTTCGGTCATGCCGTAGGTACTCCAGATAGCGATATTGCCAGGAAGAGCCTGGAGTTCCTTTTCCAAGGATGCATCGATGGCTCCACCTCCGATAATCAGATGGCGGATATGAGTGAGTCGCTCACGCTCCTCAGGAACCTGCAGGGTGTTATACACCTGCATCGGAACCATGGCGGCAAAAGTAATCTCCTCGTTGATATCCTTCAGCGGATGACCACTAGGAGAAACAGAAATAAGATGGAGATGGCGCTCGATACTGCGCACCACCACCATCTTACCTGCGATATAATCAAGCGACATACAGAGCAAAGCGCTATCACCAGGCTTCAATCCCAGGAAATCACAGGTAATGCGGGCGGAGTTGAGCATTCGCTTCTTCTCCACCATCATCGGCTTGGGCTTTCCCGTAGAGCCACTGGTATGCACCAGTACCCGGTCGCTATCGTTATTCCATTCAGAAAAGAAATCTTCTAAAGTCATAATTTAAATTATACCCTGCTTAGCGGATTACAAATCCGCAATAGTTACCCAATGATGCGGCGGATTGCAAATCCGCCGAAACAAATAGGGGTAAAATACTATATTATATTATTTTACAACAAAGAGTTTATCCCCCCGGATTTCCAATGGCATTGGGATATTATCAGTAAAGAGCTGACCGGTGCCTAAACCCTGAGGCATCTCTACATTCGGACCATATACCTTGGCTGCATAATGGGCGATGGCATTCAGCCCGATGTTACTCTCCAATGCCGAGGTAATCCAACTGCCAATACCACGCTGGCTGGCCAACTGGATCCACTCGTTGCAACCATAGATTCCACCATGGAGTGAAGGCTTCAGGATGATATACTGTGGACGAATGGTATCGAGCAATGCCTCCTTCATACTTCTGACATTCACACCAATCAACTCCTCATCCAGGGCGATAGGGAGCGGAGTTTCTCTACAGAGCTGAGCCATCTTTGGCCACTGATGCTGCTTGATAGGCTGCTCGATGGAATGGATATCATACTTAGCCAATGCCTCCAACTGGCTCATGGCATTCTCCGGCAGAAAACCACCATTGGCATCCACTCTCAGTTCTACCTGTTCCTGGGTATAGACATCACGAATGCGCTTGATGAGATCGAGTTCCTTGAAGAAATCAATAGCACCAATCTTCAGTTTCACACAATGGAAACCCGCCTGGAGCTTCTCCTCCAGTCGTGCCAGCATCTCCTCGTAAGTACCCATCCATATCAGTCCGTTGATGGTGATACCCTCTTCTCCTTTTCCGAAAGGAGAGTCGAAGAGATCTACCAGGTTCTCCATTCCTACTGGAACAGAGACACTTAAGTTCTGCTTCTTTGCTGCATCGAAGAACGAGGCAAAGGCGGTTTCTAATCCGAAGGTGATGCTAGGATAGGCACGAATCATATCGTATGGGATGCGTCCCATCTGCTCCACCATCTGACATACCTGTCGAAGGGTGACAGCATATTCCGGTTTGGCATCGCAACTGAGATCAGGGAGCGTAGCACACTCACCCACCCCCTCTACTCCCGGCAATTCATCCGATGTAAGGGTGAGATAATAACTGTGTCTCGTGGTATATACGCCACGAGACGTGCCTGCCGGCTGCTTGAAGTGGAGCGTGCGCTCCGAGATGTCTATCTTATACATTCTTTATATATCTATATATCTATGTATCAATACAATTGAATTCTTCACTCTTCGTTCTTCACTCTTCACTTAACTTACTTTTTCTGTTTCAAGTCGTACAAGTCTTTGCGACGATCGCGAAGATTTCGAACGGCACCATAGGTATGAAGCTCGTTCAGAAGGTTCAAATCTACATCTGAAACGAGAATCATCTCGGTATTCGGTGTTGCCTCCGAACGCTTGCCATCGTTAGGGAAGGCGAAGTCGCAAGGAGTGAATACGGCACTCTGGGCATACTGGATATCCATATTGTGAACACGTGGCAGGTTACCCACACTACCTGCAATGGCTACATAGCATTCATTCTCAATGGCACGCGCCTGGGCACAGACTCTCACTCTAGAGTAGGCATTCTGCGTATCGGTCATGAATGGAACGAAGAGGATCTGCATACCATCCTCTGCCATCAGACGGGAAAGTTCAGGGAACTCCACATCATAGCAGATCACGATACCAATCTTACCACAATCAGTATCAAAGGTCTGGATATGGCTACCGCCGCTCAAGCCCCAGCACTTCTGCTCATCAGGAGTTACGTGAATCTTCTCGTACATATCCACGCTACCATCTCTACGGCAAAGGAAACCGACATTGTAGAGGGAATCATCCTTGAGATAAGGCATACTACCCGTGATGATGTTGATGTTGTAACTGATGGCCAACTCGCGGAATCGGTCACGGATCTCATCGGTATATTGAGCCATCATGCGGATGCTCTGTGCCTCACCCAAATCGTTGAATCTCGCCATCAATGGCGCATTGAAATACTCTGGGAAGAGGATGAAATCGCTCTTGTAATCGCTCACGGAATCCACGAAGAATTCTACCTGCTCAAAGAGGTCGTCCACCGAAGCGTATGGACGCATCTGCCACTGTACCAGACCGATTCGCACGGTTGGCTTTCTATCTACATAAGAATCCGTAGGTGGCTGATAGTAGATATTATCCCACTGCAGCAGGGTGGCGCAGTGTTCGCTTTCCTCATCACTAGGAAGATAGTTGCGGATGACACGGCGAACGTGGAAGTCGTTTGAAAGCTGGAAGGTAAGAACCGGGTCGTAAATCTCACGGTTTCTTACGTGCTCGATGTACTCCTTAGGGCGCATCTTGTCGGCATACTTATGATAGTTTGGAATACGACCACCAAACATGATCGCCTTCAGGTTGAGTTTCTCGCAGAGTTCCTTGCGATACTCATACATACGGCGAGCCAATCGCAGACCACGATAATCAGGGTGGATAAATACCTCAATACCATAAAGGATGTTTCCATTAGGATCGTGGGTATTGAAGGTTTCATTACCTGTCACCTGAGCATAGGTATGGTCGCCTTTCACCATATTATAGTTGACGATGATAGAGAGCGCACAGCCCACAATCTTATCATCCACGATGATAACCACCTGTCCCTCAGGAAAGATAGTAATGAGTTTCTTAATCTGTTCTTTTGTCCAGAATACATCTGAGTCTGCGTAAATACGCTTAAACGACTTGGCGAGCTGGTCATAATCCTCCATGTGGAGGTTGCGCATGCTCACCTTTTCGATTTTTCGAGTTGGTTCCATAACAACTGTATTTTTATTATTATCTAAATCCGGGTGCAAAGATACAGCAAATTATAGATACGACAAAGAGTTTTCGCAAATAATTGATATTTACGAAAACTCTTTTCATATATTTTGCTGTAAGAAAGCCTTTTGGCTTAGAATTTAACGCAAAAACTTGGCATCTTCCTGCGGTATTGCCTCGTCATGATCATCGAGATAGAGCAACTTTACCGGATGATATTTATCACTTGCCACCGAGTATTCATCCTGACGATAATGGGTCTGAATGCCACCGATGCCCAACATGGTATGAAAAGCCGAAAGACTACTCTGTACCTGTTTTGACCGATTTTCTCCCAATGCCTTCAATATATCCGGATATTGTTTACTGAATCCTTCAGAAGTCCAGATGATGAAAGGCACATGCAGTTCGTAATCCGAAGCCTTCGGGGCAGCATGAAGGAAGAGGCAGCGCTCATCATCGAAAATATTCTCTCCATGATCGCTGGTATAGAGCATCGCTGATATAGGCTGACCATATACCCCATCCGTCTTAGTCTGTATCCCCTCCCATTTCTGCAGGCGTTCAATGATACCATGCAGGATATAATCGGTATATCGGATGGTATTATCATAGGCATTCAGGAGGTCACGCCGATTCTCCGACTTTGCCTCACTCCTGCTATCGGGCTTGAAATAAGCGAAACTACGGGGATAACGCTCCTGATAATTGAAGTGAGAACCATAGGTATGAAGAACGACGAAGAGCTTGCGATAACGGTAATGGGCAGACGAGGAAGCATCAGCCTTGGGCAAGATTCTATCAAGTTTCTGCAACAGATCCTCATCATAGTGACTGCCCTGGGCAGATTCTTCCTTCAGAAAGTAATGCTCATCAGCCTGTTCTCCCAGAAAATCGATAAACGAATGATTGGGCAACTGGTTGCTGATAAACACGGTATGGAATCCGGCTTCCCTGAAGGCTGCCAGAATGCCTTTCTCATGAAAGAGCCGTGGGAAATCCTCTGCCGAAGCAGCCGACAGAAGCATCGGTACACTCTTGTGGGTGGTGTTGCTCTGCGTGGTTGCATCAGGGAAAGCCATAATACCCTGCGTTTTGGAAAGCAGAGGATTGGTATTTCGAGGATAACCATAGAGACTGAAGTTATGGGCTCGTGCCGTCTCTCCCACTACCATCACATACACCTCAGGAGTTTCCACATCGTGCTCGCTCCGGGCATCAAACCGGAAGTTACGGCTTGCCTCCCTGTAATTCTCCGATGCCGCATTGCGCTCGAAAGCCAGATAGAGATTGTAGCAGACGTTGACAGGATAGAGCTGATTGCGCATCCGGTAATCATCCATCACCACATAGCATGCCAGCAGACAGAAGAGGCCGATAGCCCCCACCTCCATCACCCATTTTCGAACGTGATGCTGAAAAGAGACAGATAACTGACGCTTCTTCCTGATATGGATGACAGCCAGAATGAGCAAGGGAAGATAAATCACAAAAACACCTACCACGGCAGTTACCAGATTGTCCAGCAGTTCCATCACCTCTCCTGGATTGGTAGTCACGAGATTCAGGAACATATCCACCGCTATCACTCCTGTACCGAAGAGATAGAGCAACACCAGCTGGAAGGCTGCGAAAAAGATAAAGAGAAATGCCCACCATACCATCTTGCCCGGACATCTGGCTACAGAAAAGAACCACATATACAGTGCCAGAGGCAACAGCACATTGGCTGCGCCCGCCCAGAAAGACAATCTTTCGGTAAAGCACAGGGCGATGTTGGGCAGCAGCAATGCCACCACCGCATACCAGTAAAGGAAGGTACCCGAAGACACCTTATTATATATAGTATTACATATAGAATGATTCATAGACTACACCTTTTTATATATAGAGCATATCGTGAAAAGAATTCATGAGCATATCGTGAATGCATCATGAATGCATCATGAAAAAGTCTCATCAAAAAGCCTCGTTGATATTGAAGAGGAAGCCAGACTGTCCCGACTTTCCAAATCCATAATCCAATCGTACATTCACATTCTTCTTGAACTCCCAGCGATAGCCTACTCCCGCATTCGGCAGAATCTGTCTGCTTCGCAACGCAGAGAACTTAGGGAAAACTGTACCTGCTCCAGCCCAGACCACAATACCATTTCGCTTCCAGACATGCTGGCGCAACTCCACGGTAGCCTCCAGGGAATGCTTGTCGCGATAGCGGCCCTCGTAATAGCCACGCATCGAACTGGTACCTCCCAGTTCCGCCATCATACCCCATGAAGGATTGCCGAAATTGAGATTGGCTCCGAAATCCTCGGCAAGAATCGTTCCTTTGCCCAGTCGCTGATAGGCATCAAAACGGAAATGAGTCGTACTAAAGGCATAATCATTACCCATAAATTCTGGCCGGAACATCTGCTTCAGATTCAGATAGATACCCCGGTGCGGATTGGTAAGATTATCTCGGTTGTCATAAACCAAAGATACACCCACTCCTACATTCCAGGTATGCTTATCCATCCCCTGCAGCAATTCCGGGCGCTCTATCTGCTTGCCTATCACATAGTCGTAAGCTGCCATCGGTCCCACATAGAAGTTATCGGCTACCCTGAACAGAAAACTGGCTTCTGCCTGAGCCTGCCAACGCTTCATATCACTCTTGTTGTCATCGTTATCGCCCATCTCGTAACCGATTCCCCAGAAATCGGAAGGGAAGGAATAGAAATAGAGATGATAATCAATGCGGTAACGACCGGCAGGAGCTATATGATTGCCCCGAACACCCAACATATAGAAGCCCACCGAACTGACATCACCGAAAAGCGATACATTGGAAGGCGGCAAAATGCTATCGTTAGGATCGGTGCGGTAAAGTCCTGCAGCCACCATTCCCAGACCAAACTTGGTATCAGAAGCATAGTGAGGACCTCCAATTACGCTGAAGTCGAACCGCTTATGCTGCTTGTTCTTGTTGGCATCATTGAAGTAGTCTAGGAATCGCGTCATCCACGATTTCTTGACCTGCTGGACAGTATCCACCTTCTCTGAAGAGAGAGTATCTGAAGAAATTGGCTCCGAGGCATAGCTGCTCAATGCCATCATCGCAAAAAGTATGATTAGAATATGCTTCATAAAGTCAATATTTTCCTGTTGATTCTTTTTTCGTCATTTACTAATAAACCTGTGATACATCATTAATATACCAGTGACACATTATCTATCCACAAGGTGTTGCCTGGTGTTCCGATATAGGCACCGCCATCCGAAGAAGAGAACTGGAGAATGAGATGAGTAGGCGTTTCATCGGCAGCAGCCCATCCCACTTCTCTTACGGGCACACTCTTACCCTTGCTGTTGCGGGCATAATCGGTAGAACGGAGTCCCATCGTTGCGGCATGGTAGCCAGCCATGTGACGGATATCACCATAGTGAATGGTATAGGTTGCATCTTCCACCCATCCATTCGTACTCTTGCCGTATCGTACCACCATCGTACCCACTCGCTTGGCTGTGATATTACCCTTGGCATCCTCGTGACGCTTCTGAAGATAGAGCACCACGATGGCATGGTCTCTTCCAGCCACAGTAGAGGCACCACTGAATCCATTCTGTTTGATACGGTTGGCAACATTAGGAAGGGAGGTCTTGTAATCGAAACGCAAAGCCTTAGGACGAGCCGTAAACGGAATACCCCAGTTGATAGCCTTTGGACCATCCTTGGTACTGGTGATCGGTTCACGAACATCTCCCAGGAAAAGGGAACCAGCTGCAAGTACCTTGATATTGATAAGTCCCAACACCTTTACCTTTTCTATATGAGTCTCCAGTTTGGCGCAATAGCCACTGCCGTGCCTGTCGCGATAAACCGAATTATTGGTCTTGTAAATGCCGGAAACATGCGCAAGAACATTGGATGAGCCCCAAGGAGACCCACCCTTATTGGTATATGGAGTATTGCCATGGATAGTCATATTAGGTCCTACGGCATAAATGGTTTTCTGATTACCACCAATGATAGCCGACTCTTTGATATTTCTGATTACCCAGTGGTCCATGTTTCCATATTTCAGAGGAACCACTTTTTCCTGTCCCTGCATAGGAAGGCATGACAAAATAGCAAGCGCTAATGCAATGCCGAAAATTACTTGTTTTTTCATATCTATTACTTTTATCTTTCTAGATGCTGCAAAGATAGAAAAACTTTTCGTACTTTCGGGTTTTCAAAGTACTAAAAAATGAAATATTAAGAAATAATAATATATTTAGGGGATTTTAATCGATGAAAAACAAAAAAAGCCCCGCAAGAGCAAAAGCTTGGGATTGTGAAAGCTTTTGCTCTTACAGGGTGTCTATTAACGGTTAGAATACATGTTGTCATAGTACTTCTGGTAATCACCAGAGGTAACGTTGTCCATCCATTCCTGGTTCTCGAGATACCATTTTACGGTCTCCTCGATACCCTCCTCAAACTGGAGTGATGGCTCCCAACCGAGTTCCTTCTGAAGCTTGCGAGAGTCGATGGCGTAACGCATATCGTGACCCTTTCTGTCAGTTACATAAGTGATGAGGTCCATATCCTCGCCTTCCTTTCTGCCGAGCAATCTATCAACGGTCTTGATCACCACCTTGATAATATCGATGTTCTTCCACTCGTTGAAACCGCCGATGTTGTAAGTCTCGGCAATCTTACCCTT
>OCMB01000026.1_pt1 | contig 58613 bp, 41 predicted proteins | sample 1496101 | NCBI WGS metagenome assembly OCMB01 (sample SAMN01760949, study PRJEB22395) | human gut metagenome | reverse complement strand
CGCGCGTACCTTATCTAATACCTCATCAGTAGGCAGCATGATTTCCGGCAAACCGATACGTTCCAGCTCGCCTTTCAGACTCAAGTCCCATCCCCAAGGATGCACACAGTCTATAAACTCCGTCTTAAGCAGATGCTCAAGCTGCAGTTTGGTTATAAACTCAACTTTTTCCAACAGGTGTTCTCCAAAATGGCGCACCTTATCGCGTGCATTGTCTATGTCGTCAACAAGCACCAAGTCACCCTGATCTGCCCACAAGGCAGGTATGAATGCAAGGTCGCTTCGCAACTGTCTTCCTGCATGTGGAGCGGTAAACTGTCGCAAATGAGCGGCCAATGCCAAATCGTGTTCTGGATTGAAGATATGTAGTTTCATACTGCAAAGATACAAATTATTGAGATAAAAACGGCAAAAGAAGGTAAGTTTTACTTAGAAAAGTGCTAAATAATGAAAAAAATGTTAGTTTTTGCTATCTAGAGTTTGCAAATTTAAAATATATTATTACCTTTGCATCGTAAAAAACAAATATGAATCAATATTAAACGCATGGAAGAAGCATTCTTCAGAACACATACATACCTAGTTGAGCATACAGATGCTCCAGTCAGACGAACCTTGATGGATGAGATTGACTGGAACGATCGTATGATTGGCATCAAAGGCACTAGAGGCGTAGGCAAATCTACCTTTCTCCTCCAGTATGCCAAGGAACACTTTGGACCATACGATCGCAAGTGCTTGTATGTGAACATGAACAACTTCTATTTCCAGAGCAGAGGTATTGCCGATTTTGCAGGTGACTTTGTGAATCAAGGTGGACGCACACTTCTGATAGACCAGGTTTTCAAGCAGCAGGACTGGAGCAAGGAACTCCGCAAATGTTACGACTTGTATCCTGAATTGAAGATTGTGTTTACAGGTTCCAGCGTCATGCGCTTGAAGGAAGAGAATCCAGAACTCAATGGCATCGTGAAGAGTTACAATCTCCGTGGCTTCTCATTCAGAGAATATATCAATCTGAAGACGGGCAACGATTTCCAGCCATATGAGCTCGAAGATGTTCTCCGCAATCATGAGCACATCATCAAGCAGATCCTTCCCAAGGTGAGTCCGATGAAATACTTCAATGATTATCTGCATCATGGCTTCTACCCATTCTTCTTGGAACAGCGTAACTTCACAGAGAATCTACTAAAGACAATGAATATGATGACCGAGGTTGACATCCTCCTCATCAAGCAGATAGAACTGAAGTATCTGCCAAAAATAAAACGCCTGTTCTACGAGTTGGCTGTCGAAGGCGCCAAGGCTCCCAATGTGAGCCAGCTGGCCGAAAGCATCAATACAAGTAGGGCAACCGTGATGAACTACATTAAGTATCTGGCTGATTCCAGACTCATCAATATGATCTATCCAGAGGGGCAGGATTTTCCGAAGAAACCATCCAAGGTGATGATGCATAATACTAACTTGATGTACGCTATCTATCCTATACAGATTGACAAGCAGGAAGTGATGGAAACATTCTTCGTCAATTCACTTTGGAAAGACCACAAAGTTCACCAGGGCGGCAAAGACCACTATTATACAGTGGATGGCAACAGAAAATTCAGAATCTGTGATGCACAAACTCCCAACAAGATGCGTAGTAATCCAGATACCATCTATGCCCGTTACAATACGGAGGTGGGCAAGGACAACAAGATTCCGTTATGGCTCTTGGGATTCCTATATTAATGAGATTTCGAAAGAAGAATTAAATACAAAACATTTTTAATATTTTATCTAAAAGTAAAATGGCTAAAGAGAAAAAATTTATCACTTGTGATGGTAACACAGCTGCCGCACACGTAAGCTACATGTTTACTGAGGTTGCTGCTATCTACCCTATTACTCCATCATCTCCAATGGCGGAGCATGTAGATGAATGGGCTGCCAAAGGTCGTAAGAACCTTTTCGGTCAGCGAGTTTCTATCCAGGAAATGGAGTCTGAGGCTGGTGCTGCCGGTGCAGTTCACGGTTCTCTCCAGGCTGGTGCCTTGACTTCAACTTACACTGCTTCTCAGGGTTTGTTGTTGATGATTCCTAATATGTACAAGATTGCTGGTGAGTTGCTTCCTTGCGTATTCAACGTATCAGCTCGTACATTGGCTTCTCACTCACTTTGTATCTTCGGTGACCACCAGGACGTAATGGCTTGCCGTCAGACTGGCTTCGCTATGTTCTGCTCAGGTTCTGTTCAGGAGGTGATGGACCTCTCTGCAGTTCCTCACTTGGCTACATTGGAGACAAAGGTTCCTTTCATTAACTTCTTCGACGGTTTCCGTACTTCTCACGAGTACCACAAGATCGAGGAGATGGATATGGAAGACATCCGTCCATTGGTTAAGGAAGAGTTCATCGAGGACTTCCGTAACCGTGCTTTGACTCCTGAGCGTCCTGTTACTCGCGGTACTGCTGAGAACCCAGAGACATTCTTCACTCACCGTGAGGCTTGCAACCCTTACTACGATGCAATCCCTGAGGTAGTAGAGAAGTACTGCCAGGAGATGACAAAGATCACTGGTCGTGAGTATCACCTCTTCAACTACTATGGTGCTGAGGATGCTGAGAACATCATCATCCTGATGGGTTCTGCTACAGAGCCAGCTCGCGAGGCTATCGACTACTTGAACAAGCAGGGCAAGAAGGTTGGTATGGTTGCAGTTCACCTGTACCGTCCATTCTCTGTTGACTTCCTGAAGAAGGTAATCCCAGCTACAGTTAAGCGCATCGCTGTTCTCGACCGTACTAAGGAGCCAGGTGCAGAGGGTGAGCCATTGTACCTCGACGTGAAGTCAGCTCTCTACGACGACGAGCGCAAGCCATTGATCGTTGGCGGTCGCTACGGTCTCGGTTCTTCTGATACAACTCCAGCTAAGATTGTTGCTGTATTCAAGAACCTCGAGTTGCCACAGCCAAAGAACCACTTCACTGTAGGTATCGTTGATGACGTTACATTCACTTCTCTCCCAGAAGAGGAGGAAATCCCAATGGGTGGCGACGACTTGTTCGAGGCTAAGTTCTATGGTTTGGGTGCTGACGGTACTGTTGGTGCTAACAAGAACTCAGTTCAGATCATCGGTAACAATACCAACAAGTATTGCCAGGCATACTTCTCTTACGACTCTAAGAAGTCTGGTGGTTTCACCTGCTCTCACTTGCGTTTCGGCGACAGCCCTATCCACAGTGCTTATCAGGTAAATACTCCTAACTTCGTAGCTTGTCACGTACAGGCTTATCTCCACATGTACGATGTAACACGTGGTTTGCGTAAGAACGGTTTCTTCCTGTTGAACACTATCTTCGACGGTGAGGAGTTGGTTAACTTCATCCCTAACAAGGTAAAGCGTTACTTCGCTCAGAACAACATCACTGTTTACTATATCAACGCAACTAAGATTGCTCAGGAGATTGGTCTCGGCAACCGTACCAACACCATCCTCCAGTCTGCATTCTTCCGTATCACAGAGGTTATTCCTTTGGATCTCGCTGTAGAGCAGATGAAGGCATTCATCGTTAAGTCTTACTCTAAGAAGGGTCAGGACGTTGTTGACAAGAACTTCGGCGCTGTTGACCGTGGTGGTGAGTACAAGCAGTTGACAGTAGATCCAGCTTGGGCTAACCTCGCAGACGATGAGGCTAAGGAGGATAACGCTCCAGCATTCGTTAAGGAGCTCGTTCGTCCTATCAATGGCCAGGCAGGTGACCTCTTGAAGGTTTCTGACTTCGTTAAGCACGACACAGTTGACGGTACATGGCAGAATGGTACTGCAGCATTCGAGAAGCGTGGTGTTGAGGCATTCGTACCAGTATGGAACGTTGAGAACTGTATCCAGTGTAACAAGTGTTCATTCGTTTGTCCTCACGCAGCTATCCGTCCATTCGTATTGACAGATGAGGAGCTCGCAGGCATCGAGGGTCTCGAGACTCAGGACGTTAAGGCACCTAAGGCTTTGGCTGGCATGCACTTCCGCATCGAGACATCAGTACTCGACTGTCTGGGTTGTGGTAACTGTGCTGACGTCTGCCCAGGTAAGAAGGGTGAGAAGGCGTTGACAATGGTTCCATTCAACGTTGACGCAGAGGATATGGTCAAGGAGGCAGCTAACTGGGAGTACCTCGTACACAACGTTGCTTCTAAGCAGGATCTCGTTGACATCAAGCAGAGCCCTAAGAACTCTCAGTTCGCTCAGCCATTGTTCGAGTTCTCTGGTGCTTGCTCTGGTTGTGGTGAGACTCCATACGTTAAGTTGATTTCTCAGCTCTTCGGTGATCGTCAGATGATTGCTAACGCTACTGGTTGTTCTTCTATCTACTCAGCTTCTATCCCATCTACTCCATATACAAAGAACGCTAAGGGTCAGGGTCCTGCATTCGACAACTCATTGTTCGAGGACTTCTGCGAGTTCGGTCTCGGTATGGTAATGGGTAACAAGAAGATGAAGGAGCGCATCGCTCACTTGCTCGAGGAGGCTAAGGCTCAGGAGCATGTTCCTGCTGAGTTCGTAGCTGCAGCTGACAAGTGGATGGCTAACATGAACGATTCTGAGGGTTCTAAGGAGGCTGCTGCAGAGTTGAAGCCTCTCATCGCTGCCGGCGCTGAGCAGGGTTGCCCTATTTGCAAGGAGCTCAAGACTTTGGATCACTACCTCGTTAAGCGTTCACAGTGGATCATCGGTGGTGATGGTGCTTCTTATGATATCGGTTACGGTGGTCTCGACCACGTATTGGCTTCTGGTGAGGATGTTAACATCTTGGTACTCGATACTGAGGTTTACTCTAACACTGGTGGTCAGTCTTCTAAGTCTACTCCACTCGGTGCTATTGCACAGTTCGCTGCTCAGGGTAAGCGTATCCGCAAGAAGGATCTCGGTCTGATGCAGACTACATACGGTTACATCTACGTAGCTCAGGTAGCTATGGGTGCTGACAATGCTCAGACATTGAAGGCTATCCGCGAGGCTGAGGCTTATCCAGGTCCATCACTCATCATCGCTTACGCACCATGTATCAACCACGGTTTGAAGCGTAAGGGCGGTATGGGTCGTTCACAGCACGAGGAAGAGTTGGCTGTTGAGTGCGGTTACTGGCACTTGTGGCGTTACAACCCACTGTTGGCTGATGAGGGTAAGAACCCATTCACACTCGACTCAAAGGCTCCAAACTGGGAGAACTTCCGCGACTTCTTGCTCGGTGAGGTTCGTTACCTCTCTGTACAGAAGGCATTCCCTAAGGAGGCTGATGAGCTCTTCTCTCAGGCAGAGAAGATGGCTAAGCTCCGTTACCAGACTTACGTTCGTAAGAGCCAGGAGGACTGGAGCGAGCAGATCTAATCAAAGAAGATTTTAGATTCTAACATAATGGGCCTTGGTTGCTATTTTGGCAACCAAGGCTTTTTTATTCCGATGCTCACGGCTTTGAAGTTATATCTTTATTGTTTAGTGATTGCAAAGATACTCATTTTCAGCGAGTTATACATTCTCAGGTTGAGTCCGTCGTAACGAAATAATAGCTTCTTAAAACTGAATAACTGAATACTGAATTAATTTATAATGTTACTCAAGTTTCGCATGTAAGCTCCACACGCCCTGAAAGGGCAGAAGCCCCTAGCCCAGGGCATCGCCCTGGGTTATTATGGACGCAACCCTGTCGCCCTGTAAGGGCAAAAGCTTTAAAGAACCGGACTATTTATAAGGCTTTTGCCCTTACAGGGCGCCTTGCTGATTGCTTTTATACCCAGGGCGTTGCCCTGGGCTAGGACCTTTTGGGCCTTCAGCCCGTACTTAAACCACATGCGAAACTTCAGTAATGTTAAAGGGTTGGACTGCGAGATATTCACCAAATTTCTGTTTTCAGGAACGGCACCGGATTCCTATAAACAAAAAACGTCCGCAACCAGACTTTACTTGCCTGATTACGGGTGCAAAGGTACGAAAATATTTTTGTATTTACCTAGTACGTACTATGTACGCGTACTAGTACTATCTTTTTCCTGATGCTGCCATGATACCCAGGGTGCGAGGTATCTAAGAGGGTGTTCAGTATTCAGTATTCAGTTTTTTTCGGGATAGTTACCCTTTCTATGGTTATAAATTATAAGTAATTATTTTATATTATATATATATATATTTATATATATATAATATACTATCTATACAGAGAATGGTAACAAGGGAGAAAAAAACTGAATACTGAATACTGAATACGTTTCCCTGTAATCGGATATTACTTTGTAATATGCTGATTTATATCGCAAAACATAGCTTTCGATACCGCAAAAACATACAGATGCGCCCCATAAGAAATAGAGTCCGTTTTTTAACAAAGTTTCAAATCGTAAGTGTTTTGCTGAAAATCGAACCTTATCACATGCAAAAATTTGGTAGATGCCGAAAATCTTCGTATCTTTGCACCAGCAATCGAAGGAACAGCCTATCGTGCCGAAAACCGGTCATCTATGAAGACCGGGGCGGGGCTTAAATGATGGCAGGCGCCGGCCATCAATGAAGACCCAGAATCGGGGCTGAAAACAGGGGCTTCCGGGTAGTTGTGATTTCTAAGAACTCTTAAACACAGAACAGAGTATGATTAACTACAGCATCGTAATGCGGATTGCAAATTTTCGGTCATTGTCATTTCCGGTATTCCCGGTCATGGTTATTCCCAGTTATTTTCATTGTATATTACTTTTTTTTTCGTATCTTTGCAACAAATTTCGTAAAAATGAGTTATTATATAATAAATAGCTAGTTATAGGATCATAAATGAATAGGAAAATCATGAAGATAAATAAAATGAGGAAACAGTTCATCCTCTTCCTTCTGCTTGTGACGACAGCAGGTTCGGCCTTCGCACAGACTTCCACCATGACCGATGATCAGGTGATGAGTCTGGTAGTGAGAGAGCATGAAAAAGGGTCATCAAATGCTCAGATTGTTACCAAACTGATGCAGCAGGGTGTAGATATCTCCCAGATTCGACGGGTAAGAGACAAGTATCAGCGACAGTTGAAACAAGGGGGTGTAACTGGCACTTCCGCCCAACTGCAAGGGAAGGAAACCTCCCGCCTTCGCACCAACAATGGTAAACCCCGTGAAGATTATGGCAAGGGTATCAGCGAAGAATCGAAGAACTACAGTAACTATCGCATCACTGCACAGAAGGATGATCAGTACAAGCATACTTTCGATGAGGATGACGAGGAGTATATGGATTTCCAGAACGAGATGGATGGTATCATCCCAGATACTGCGATGATGATCAAACGGCTCCTTGCTGAACGGGAAGCGAAAATCAAGAAGGTTTTCGGAAGAGATATCTTCAATAACAAAGAGCTGAGCTTCGAGCCAAATATGAATATTGCCACTCCTCAGAACTATCGCCTAGGACCTGGAGATGCGGTTATCATTGACATCTATGGTGCATCACAGAAAACCATAGAAAGCACCGTTTCTCCTGATGGCGAAGTTACCATCGAAGGCTTTGGGCCTGTATCGGTGGCTGGTTTGACCGTAGCTCAGGCAAATGCCCGACTTCGCAATACGCTGGGTAGCAGATACCGTTCGAGCAAGATAAAACTCACCGTAGGACAAACCAAGACCATCATGGTGAATGTGATGGGCGAAGTGAAAACGCCAGGCACTTATACCCTATCTGCCTTTGCCACCGTTTTCCACGCACTCTATATGGCAGGTGGCACCAACGACTTGGGTACATTGCGAAACATCAAGGTTTATCGCCATAACAAACTGGTTACAGTGGTAGATATCTATGATTATATTCTCAATGGCAAACTGACCGGCAATGTACGTCTGGCAGATAATGATGTCATCGTTGTGGGAGCCTACGACTGTCTGGTTACGATTACCGGAAAGGTGAAGCGCCCGATGATTTATGAAATGAAGAAAAATGAGAGCGTGAACTCTCTTCTTAAATATGCTGGCGGATTCACGGGAGATGCTTACAAAAAATCAGTTCGCATCCATCGCAAGACTGGCAGAGACTATTCAGTATATAATGTAGAAGAATTCGATTTCTCCAGTTTCCATATCGACGATGGCGATTCTGTAAGCGTAGATTCCATCCTCCCCCGCTACAGCAACACCGTAGAAATCAAGGGAGCCGTCTTCCGGCCAGGTATGTACAATCTAGGAGATCAGATCAACAGTGTCCGCACATTGGTAGAACACGCAGAAGGATTGACAGAGGATGCCTTTACGGCACGTGCCGTCATGCACCGAATGAAATCGGACAGATCGCTGGAAGTGATAGCCGTAGATATTGCAGGCGTGATGAATGGTACTGTGGCTGATATTCCACTCAGGGAAAATGATGTCCTATTCATTCCGACAAGACAAGAAAAGATTTCAGAGAGAACTCTCACCATCCGCGGAGAAGTACAATATCCGGGAATCTATCAATATGCAGAAAATGAAACGATTGAGGATTTCGTTCTGCAGGCTGGTGGATTGACCGACAAGGCTTCAACGATTAATGTTCTGGTAAGCCGAAGAGTAAATGACGCTAAAGCTACAAGACCAGACAGCATTATAGCCAAGACCTACACGCTCGCCCTGAAAGATGGTTTCGTGGTGGATGGCACTCCAGGATTCAAGCTGATGCCTTTCGATGAAGTGAGCATCCGCAAGAGCCCAGCCTATACGGAACAGCAGAACGTGATGATTGAAGGTGAAGTGATGTTTGGAGGCACCTATACCCTTGATCGCCGCAATGCCAGATTAAGCGATCTCTTCAAGAAGGCTGGAGGAAGCACAGACCAGGCATATATCAAGGGCGCCCGTCTGATGCGTAAGGCAAATGAAGCTGAAAAAACACGCATGGAGGCTGTTCTGAAAATGCAGAGAGAACAACAGCAGAAAAATCTTCTGCAGTTGGCGGCAAGCAGCAATAATGCCAGTGCCATTACCCAGACTGCAAAAGATGCGCAGAATGCTGATCTGTTGAAGTTCAGTGTTCCTGAAGAATATCCTGTAGGCATCGACTTAGCCGAAGCGCTCAAGCATCCGGGCAGTGATGCAGATATGATTTTGCGAGAGGGTGACAGGCTGATTGTTCCACAATACAATGGAACCGTGAAAATCAATGGTTCTGTGATGTATGCTAATACGGTAGCCTATGAAAAGGGGAAGAGCATTGCCAGCTACATCGATGAAGCGGGTGGATTTGCATCTGATGCCAACAAGAGCAAGGCTTATATCATCTATATGAATGGCAAGGTAGCTAAGGTGGGGCATGGTGCCAAGGCTCAACCTGGTTGCGAGATTGTTGTTCCATCCAAAATGAAACGCAAGATGACGGTGGCGGAAACCATGAGCATGGGTAGTAGTCTTTCCAGCATCGCTGCCATGATTGCAACAATTGCCAATCTCAGCAAATAACGATAATGAAAATCCAAAGAACACAAAAAGCAGGTAACGGAAGATCGTTACCTGCTTTTTTCTTATACTTTTTATACTTTTTCCTTGTTCTTTGATTATTATATGGACATTTTATTGTTGCTTCAGATACTCTGCACACATTTCTGCGCATCTTTCGCCATCCACACCTGCAGAAACAATGCCGCCTGCGTATCCGGCACCCTCACCACATGGGAAGAGACCTTGGATCCGGACATGCATCAACGTTTCTCTGTCACGTACGATGCGGACAGGTGAAGAGGTGCGGGTTTCCATAGCAATCAATGTAGCCTCATTGGTGAGAAAACCATGCGCATTCTTTCCAAAAGTCTTAAAGCCTTCCTGCAGGCGCTTGGAAATAAAAGATGGCATCCAGAAATGAAGTGGACTGCTGATCAAACCAGGAGCATAACTGCTTTTTGGCAAATCATAGCTCAAACGGTTGTTTACAAAATCAGCCATACGCTGCGCTGGAGCAGTCTGCTTCATATTCGCCTGCTGCCAGCACTGCTTCTCTACCCTTTCCTGGAAATGCATCATAGCCAGAGGATCCTTCAATTCCTCTTCCGACTGTACAACATCTTCAGGATGCGTCTCTACCACCATACCGGAATTACTCCAGGCAGTACCACGGTTGCTAGGACTCATACCATTCACCACCAGCTGCTCAGGACCTGTAGCAGCTGGAATCACAAAACCACCCGGGCACATACAGAAGCTATATACACCCCGTCCATCTACCTGAGTTACAAAACTATACTCGGCTGCCGGAAGATACTTTCCTCTGCCATTCCTGTTGTGGTACTGTATCTGGTCGATGAGCTGGGAAGGATGCTCCAATCGAACACCGACGGCAATACCCTTGGCTTCGATTTCTATCTTCGAAGAAGCCAGATAGCGATAGACATCCCGGGCACTATGACCTGTAGCAAGAATCACCGGTCCACGATAATTCTCCTCCGCACCTGTTGCCAGGTTAACAGCTTCAACCCCAATCACACGGTCACCTTCCAGGATAAACCGAGTCATCTTGGTCTGGAAATGCACCTCACCGCCACAATTGATAATTGTATTGCGCATATTCTCTATCACGCGAGGCAACTTATCTGTACCGATATGAGGATGGGCATCTGCAAGGATGTTCGTATTGGCACCATGCTGGCAGAAGACATTCAGAATCTTATCCACGCTACCACGCTTCTTGCTTCGGGTATAAAGCTTACCGTCACTATACGCTCCTGCACCACCTTCACCAAAACAATAGTTGCTCTCACTATCCACCTTCTGAGTCTTGGTGATATTGGAAAGGTCTTTTTTACGCTCACGCACGTCCTTGCCACGCTCCAGGACAACAGGGCGATATCCCAGCTCTATCAAACGTAAGGAAGCAAAGAGACCGCCGGGGCCCTCTCCTACCACAATGACTCTCGGACGCGAACTGACATCTGGATATTCCGTATGGACATACTGATCGTCCTGAGGCATCTCATTGATATAGGCACGTACCTTCAGATTCACAAAAATGGTACGCTGGCGGGCATCAATACTGCGTTTCAATACACGCACATTATTTAAGGTTCTTGCATCCAATCCTTTTTCTTTAGCCAGATAGCGCTTGATACCCTCTTCATTGGCTGCCTGCTCTGGCAGAATTCTAATCTGATATTCCTGAATCATTTACTTTGAACTTTGAAATTTGAACTTTATGATTAGCTTTATGAAAGTGATGAGTGAGAAGTTCATACTTCCATAGTTGCCAGCACTTCGAATGTATCTAATTGATACATTGTGAATTTACCATTCTCAAGTGTAGCAAACGTTGGCACATTACCACCCTTAGGGAAAGTGATGCTACCCGTGTTGACAATAGCTTTTCCTTCGTCATTGTGAGACAGTTCCCAAAGATGCGAATGACCATAAATCATTGCATCGTAAGGTCCCTTTGGCATATTATCCTTATTGTAAATATGTCCATGGGTCAAGAGATAGCGCTTACCATTATCTACCAGCAGCGCATAGGTTTCCATAATTGGGAAGTCGAGGAGCATCTGATCTACTTCTGCATCACAGTTGCCTCTGACAGCAACTATCTTGTCAGCCAGATCATTCAGTCGTTCCACAATCCCTTTAGGATCAATACCTTCCGGGATTCTGTTACGCGGACCATAGTTGATGATGTCACCCATGATACACATCAAATCACACTTTTCCTTCTCAAAGAAATCGAGAACTTTCTCCAGGGCTGGCAAGCAGCCGTGAATATCTGAGAATAATAAATACTTCATTGTGCTTATCTATATCTGTTTCTGTTTCAATTTAACATCCGCAAAAGTACGCAAATTATCCGAAACCTCCAAACTTTTCGAGAAGATTTAACGCTTTTATCATATATAATAATGTATAGAGAGTATTTTAAACTATAAAAAACTACAAAATAAGGAAAATCGCCTACATATTGCCACTTTTTTAAACTTTTCTTTGGCAGTTTGCTATAAATTTAGTACTTTTGCCCACAAGTTCTGCTTCGGCCCCGGTCGTTTCGGGGGGAGCATTACAATACCAACGCAAAATTCAATAACGTATGAAAGTATTAAAATTCGGCGGAACATCAGTTGGTTCCGTAAAAAGCATCCTCAGCTTAAAACGTATCGTTGAAAATGAGGCAAAGAAACAGAGTGTAGTGGTTGTCGTGAGCGCACTTGGCGGTATCACCGACAAACTCTTGCAAACCTCTCAGCTTGCCCTCAAGGGTGATGAATCATGGAGAGTCGAATTCGATGCCATGGTTGATCGCCACCATAAGATGATAGATACCATCATCACCGACACAGCAGATAGAGAAAATCTTTTTAAATCAGTTGATGCCCTCTTCGAACAGTTGAAGAGCATCTACTTCGGTGTGTATCTGATTCATGACCTCAGCGAGAAGACCCAGGATGCTATCGTGAGCTATGGAGAAAGACTCAGCTCGAAGATTGTTGCCACACTGATTCGTGGCGCCAAGTGGTTTGACTCACGTAACTTCATCAAGACTGCTCGCCTCAATGGCAAGGGTAAGCATACCCTCGACAGCGAGTTGACGACCAAATTGGTGAAGGATACTTTCGCTGACCTTCCTCGCATTTCTCTCGTTCCGGGTTTCATCAGCCGTGACAAAGATACAGATCGTACCACCAACCTCGGTCGTGGTGGTAGTGACTATACGGCAGCTATCATTGCGGCAGCATTGAATGCGGAAGTCCTTGAGATTTGGACTGATGTGGATGGATTCATGACAGCCGATCCACGTGTCATCAAATCAGCTTATACGATCAACGAACTGAGTTATATTGAGGCGATGGAGCTTTGCAACTTCGGTGCAAAGGTTATCTACCCTCCAACCATCTACCCGGTTTGTGTCAACAATATCCCAATCAAGGTAAAGAATACCTTTAATCCGGATGCTCCTGGTACCATTATCAAGAATAAGATAGATAGTGACCAGAAACCTATCAAGGGTATCTCTTCCATCAATGGTACTGCGCTCATCACCGTAACCGGTCTTTCCATGGTGGGTGTCATCGGTGTAAACCGCCGTATCTTTACTGCTCTGGCTAACGAGGGTATCTCTGTATTCATGGTTTCACAGGCTTCTTCAGAGAACTCAACCTCTATCGGTGTACGTGAGCAGGATGTAGATGAAGCAGTAAACGTATTGAACCGCGAGTTCCACAACGAGATTGCAGATGGAGCCATGTATCCTATGCATGCAGAAACCGGACTTGCTACCATTGCCATCGTGGGTGAGAACATGAAGCATGCTGCAGGTATTGCCGGTAAACTCTTCGGTACACTGGGTAGAAGCGGTATTTCTGTCATTGCATGTGCTCAGGGTGCTTCTGAGACCAACATCTCTTTTGTTGTCAAGAGCGATTACTTGAGAAAGTCACTCAACGTATTGCACGACAGTTTCTTCCTTTCAGAATACAAGGTTCTCAACCTCTTTATCTGCGGTGTAGGTACCGTAGGTGGAAAATTGATTGAACAGATCAAAAAGCAGTCTGCAGACTTGATGGAACGCAGCAAGTTAAAGTTGAATGTTGTGGGTATTGCTTCTTCCAAGAACGCCATCTTCAACCGTGAGGGACTCGACCTGGAGAACTATCAGGCAGAACTGAAGAATTCCTTGCCTAGCACACCGGAACTCCTTCGCGATACCATCCTCGCCATGAATATCTTTAATAGCGTATTCGTAGATTGTACAGCAAGCAAGGATGTTGCAGCCTTATACCAGAGTCTTCTGGAGCATAACGTAAGTGTGATTGCTGCCAATAAGATTGCAGCTTCAAGCGAATATGAGAACTACGAGAAGTTGAAGAAGACAGCCATTCAGCGTGGTGTATTCTTCCGTTTCGAAACGAATGTGGGCGCAGGTCTTCCTATCATCGGAACCATCAACGACCTCCGAAATTCCGGAGATAAAATCCTTAAGATAGAGGCGGTTCTATCAGGAACGCTCAACTTTATCTTTAATGCCATTTCTGGAGTTGTTCCATTCTCAGAGACTGTGAAACTGGCAAAGGAGAAGGGTTACAGTGAGCCTGATCCACGTATCGACCTCAGTGGCATGGATGTCATCAGAAAGCTTGTCATCCTCTCCCGTGAGGCTGGATATCGTGTAGAACAGGACGATGTCGAAAAGAATCTTTTTGTTCCAGACTCATTCTTCAAGGGCAGCATCGATGATTTCTGGAAGAAACTGCCAAAGCTCGATGCCGACTTTGAGGCTAAGCGCAAGACCCTGGATCTGGAGCACAAACGCTGGCGTTTTGTTGCCACCCTCGACAAGGGAAAGACCAGTGTAGGTCTGCAGGCTGTAGGACCGGAGCACCCATTCTACAATCTGGAGGGTTCCAACAATATCGTATTGCTCACCACAGAGCGCTACAAGGAATACCCTATGATGATTCAGGGATATGGTGCCGGTGCCAGCGTAACTGCAGCCGGTGTTTTTGCCAACATCATGAGTATTGCCAACGTTTAATTTCGTCGTATCAATCAATAAAGGATAACAATTATGAAGCATATTATCATTTTAGGCGATGGCATGGCCGACCACCCGGTAGAAAGACTGGGTGGCAAGACTTTGCTTCAATACGCCCATACACCATATATGGATATGCTTGCCAAGAAAGGCAAGACAGGAAGACTCATTACTGTACCCGATGGTTTTCTGCCAGGTTCAGAGGTTGCCAACAGCTCTATCATGGGCTACGACCAGAATGAGGTTTACGAAGGACGCGGTCCACTGGAGGCAGCCAGCATCGGCTACGAGTTGAAGCCAACCGACCTGGCACTTCGCTGCAACATCATCAACGTGCAGGATGGCAAGATCATTACACACAATGGTGGTAACCTGGAGACAGAAGATGCTGATGTACTCATCAAGTATCTCAATGAAACCCTGGGAAAGGACTATCCTGATGTAGAATTCGTAACAGGTATCCAGTATCGCCATCTGCTCGTGGTGCATCATGGCAACAAGCACATAGAATGTGCTCCACCTCATGATCATCCTAACGAGAACTGGCATGAACTGCTCGTAAAACCTATCCTGCCGGAATCAGAAATTGAAGAGGGACATATCTCATGCAGCGATACTGCCGCTCTCTTGAACGAGTTGATTATCAAGAGTAAGGAACTCCTGGAAAATCATCCTTTCAATATTGAACGCAAGAAGCGTGGCGAGCGTATGGCAAACCTGATCTGGCCTTGGGGCGGTGGTTACCGTCCACACATGCTGACTCTTTCGCAGATGTATCCTCAAATCAAGAAGGGCTCTGTGATTTCTGCCGTGGATCTGATTCGTGGTATCGGTCATTATGCTGGTCTTCGCAACATCATCGTAGAGGGCGCTACAGGCCTTTCTGATACGAATTACGAAGGCAAGGCTGCTGCAGCTATCCAGGCTTTGAAGGATGGAGACGACTTTGTCTATGTCCATGTAGAGGCAAGTGATGAGGCAGGTCATGATGGTGACTTGGAGTTAAAACTCAAGACCATTGAGTACCTAGACCAGCGCTTGATCAAACCTATCGTTGATGAGGTGAGCACATGGAAAGAACCTGTCTGCATCTCGGTATTGCCAGATCACCCTACTCCAGTGGAAGTTCGCACTCACGTGAAGGAACCAGTTCCTTTCATCATCTACTATCCAGGTATCGAACCTGATCAGGTAGAGGAATACGATGAGGTAAGTTGTGTAAGCGGTAGCTATGGATTGCTCCAGCTGCAAGACTTCATGAAAGCCTTTATGGCAATCAATTAAATAATAACAACTTAATGATTGTTTCCAAAGCTAATTAATGATAGCGTCCGAAAGCTAATCATAAAGTTCAAAGTTCAAATCTCAAAGTTCAAAGCAAAAATGAAATATTATTCAACAAATAAGAAAGCACCGATCGCCGATTTACATAAGGCGGTAGTTAAAGGTTTGGCAGAAGACCGTGGTCTCTATATGCCAGAAATCATCAAGAAGTTACCACAGGACTTCTTCGACCATATCGAGAAGCTGAGCTTCCAGGAGATTGCATACCAGGTAGCTGATGCCTTCTTTGGCGAGGATGTAGATGCAGATTCTCTGAAGAAGATTGTATATGATACCTTGGCATTCGACTGCCCTGTTGTAGAGGTAGAGCCAAATATCTACTCTTTGGAGTTGTTCCATGGTCCTACTCTCGCCTTCAAGGATGTAGGTGCCCGTTTCATGGCTCGCCTGCTCCAGTACTTCGTTCGTCAGGAAGGTAAAGAGGAGGTCAACGTACTCGTAGCAACATCGGGTGATACGGGTTCTGCTGTTGCCAATGGTTTCCTCGGTGTAGAGGGAATCCACGTTTACGTGCTTTATCCAAAGGGCAAGGTGAGCAAGATTCAGGAGAGTCAGTTCACAACTCTCGGTCAGAACATCACAGCCCTTGAGGTAGATGGTGTTTTCGACGACTGCCAGGCGCTGGTTAAGTCTGCGTTCATGGACGAGGAATTGAACAAGCACATGAAGTTGACTTCTGCCAATTCCATCAATGTAGCCCGCTTCTTACCTCAGGCATTCTACTATTTCAATGCATACGCCCGCATGAAGGAGAAGGGCTTGGCAGACAAGTTGGTCATCTGCGTACCTAGCGGTAACTTCGGTAACATCACAGCCGGACTCTTCGGTCATGAAATGGGCTTGCCAATTCATCGTTTCATCGCAGCCAACAACGCCAATGATATCTTCTACGAGTATCTCCAGACCGGCAAATATAATCCACAGCCAAGCAAGCAGACCATTGCCAATGCTATGGACGTGGGTGATCCTTCAAACTTTGCCCGCATCTACGACCTCTACAAGGGCAACCACGATGCCATCGCTGCCTATATCGGCGGAGCTACATATAAGGATGATCAGATTGCAGACACGATGAAGAAGTGCTATAATGAAACCAAGTATGTACTTGATCCTCACGGAGCTTGTGGCTATCAGGCATTAAAGGAGCAGTTGAAGCCAGGTGAGGTGGGTGTATTCCTGGAGACTGCTCACCCAGCCAAGTTCAAGGAGAAGGTGGATAGCATCCTCGGAACCGACATCGAAATTCCAGCCCGTCTTGCTGAATTCATGAAGGGTGAGAAGAAGAGCATCCAAATGACCAAGGACTTTGCATCATTCAAGAATTATCTGATGAACGAATAAAAATGAAAATAGTTATCTTAGACGGCTATGCAGCCAATCCGGGCGATCTGGATTATCATCTGCTGGAACAATTGGGAGAGGTAGTGGTTTATCCTCGCACCTCTGATGAAGAAAAAGTGGAACGTGCCAAGGATGCAGACATCATCCTGTTAAACAAGGTACAGATGGATGCTGAAACACTGGCGCAGCTTCCAAACTTGAAGTACATCGGAATCCAGGCTACTGGTTTCAATGTAGTGGATATAGCTGCTGCCAAGAAACAAGGCATCGTTGTTACCAACATCCCTGCCTATAGTACGGATAGTGTGGCACAGATGACCTTTGCCCTCATCCTCGCTGTAACCAACCGTGTAGAGCATTACACTCAGGAAAACAGAAACGAACGATGGGCAAGCAACAAGGATTTCTGTTATTGGGATACACCTTTAATGGAACTTGCAGGCAAAAAGCTTGGCATTATGGGATTGGGCAACATCGGTATGAAGGTTGCCAATATCGCCCGTCAGTTCGGTATGGACATTTGCGCCTGCACCAGCAAAAACGCTTGCGACCTTCCTGAATGGATCCAGAAGGTTAGCAAGGATGGGCTGCTTGCCACAAGTGATGTTCTCTCCCTGCATTGTCCTCTCTCAGATGACACCTATCACTTTATCAATGAGGAGAGTATCGAAAAGATGAAGGATACAGCCATTCTGGTAAATACCGGTCGCGGACCATTGGTAGATGAAGAGGCTGTTGCAAAGGCTTTGCACGACCAGAAACTCGGTGCTTATTGTGCGGACGTGATGAGTCAGGAACCACCTTCTAAAGAGAATCCTCTTTTCAAGGAGCCTAATGCCTATCTCACTCCTCACATTGCCTGGGCTACCTTTGAGGCTCGCGAGCGCTTGAATAGGCAGGTAGCTGCTAACGTAAAGGCTTTTCTTGAGGGAAACCCTATCAATGTGGTGAACCCATAAATTGTATATTTATTTCAATAAGACAAATAAACCGCTTATTCCCTAGATTTTATGGGGGATAAGCGGTTTATTTTTTTCCCTTAAGGGAAAATAAAAATATCCTTAAGGAAAAATATATTTTTCTTTAAGGGTAGGAAAACTTTTCCTTAAGGACATTATTGCAACAGAGTAGCGTTGTATATTTATTTCTTAGATGTAAACATCAGTTATCTCACTGGAATCTATCGTCTTCTTACCAGAATATAGATAATAACAGGTGCACCAAAAAGTGGAGTAACTGCATTGAGCGGAACGATTCCCCCATCTGATGGCAGTGAACAGAGAAGATTGCATAGAAGGGCAATAGCCGCCCCCATCAGCATTGTAACAGGCAGAAGCGGTCGATGATTTTCTGTACCAACCAGAAGACGTGCTATATGAGGAGTGGCAAGTCCAATAAAGGCTATAGGGCCACAAAAAGCAGTAACTACTGCAGTAAGCATACCCGTTATGACGAGCAGGGCTATTCGGAGTTTCCTGATAGGAAAACCTAAATTCTCCGCATATTGCTCCCCCAACAGCATTGCATTAAGCGGCTTGATGAGCAAAAGGGAGACCAATAGACCGAGGATGGCAAATGGCACAAACCATCTCACCTCGTCCATAGAAACATTGCCGAAACTTCCCATTCCCCATATCAGATAGGATTTCACACCTTCTGCCGTACTGAAGAAATTCAATAACGAGATGGCGCTGCTGGCAAGATAACCTACCATCAAACCGATAATAAGAAGGACTGTATGACTTCTAACAATGGCAGAAAAAGCTGTGATGATTCCCATCACCAGCATTGCACCTGCAAAGGCTGACACAAGAATAGCCATGAATCCACCAATAGCATAACCACATTCTCCATCCAGAAAACCCAGACAAAGATGATCCAGACTTATGTTGCCTCCAAAGGCTAATATAACGATGGCAACAGCCAAACCTGCTCCACTGCTGATTCCAAAAACATCCGGTCCAGCCAGAGGATTACGGAAAGCTGTCTGGAGCAGTAAACCGCTTGTGGCAAGAGCTGCACCAGAAAGCAAAGCTGTGATGGCTTGAGGAAGACGCGATTCGAGGATAATATAGCCATAAGTATCAGAGACTGTCTGATTCCCCGTCAATGCACCGACCACCTCCCTGTATGGAATGTTGACGCTACCCCATACCAAATTGCCGAAGAACAACAGCATGATGGCAACTGCCAAGACAATAGAGATAATGATTTTGTTCATGGTTTCTATTGTAATTGACGATGATAGAATCTCAAAGCTCCCAACATTCTGATTTCCTTTGCATACTTCGAGAACTTAGCGTGATCAGCAGGATGTGAAAGGAGGATAAATTCACGAAGCAGGATTTCAGGATGAAAACTGGTGAGTTCAAAATAGGGTTCTGTACTGGTATCCACCTCGTAAATCTGCGGATTGGCAAAGCAATGAAGAGCTTTGTAGCCATCATACTCCTGAAGCAATTGGGCACGTGTTAATGGTGCACCGCCGAAATACTTAAATGCCCAAACATCAATATCTTTGCCTTTTGAAAGAATCTGCTCCGGACTCATCGCAAGGCTTCCACTGTGCAAATCGTCTTCAAAGACATAACGGGCATTGGCATCCTTTAACAAAATACCTATAGTACTCCGTCCTCCAGGAACATACCATACGCTTCCCGTTTTTCTTTCGGTCAACACCGACAGACCTTGCGGTAACTTCTTGGCAACAGCCTTCAGATGCTGATAATCCTGTTCTATGCGCGTAAAGAGCGAGTCCGCATTCTTATCAAAAAGCATCCCATAAAACTTCATCCATTCTGCTCTCCCCAATGGCGAAGTCTCCATATAATCGGCAGCTTCAATGATGGGAATATGAAGTTTATCCAGTTTACCATACCCTCCACTGTTCTCGAAAGGAGAAACCAGGAGAGCATCCGGCTTCAAGGAGATGATCCGTTCAATATCCGGTTGCATACTGGAACCACAATCCACCACTCTCTTCCTGATATCTGGGATATTGATATAATTCATATCACATACGCCAGTGATGGCATTCTTGCAACCCAGTTCATACATCAGCTGACAATGAGGTCCCGTGAAGACCACGCTGCTCGTTACCGGTGTGCGGACTGTATCTGTAGCGCATCTGGCAGCAGAAGCACGTCGCAGAGCAAGTCGTGTTACGGTTTCATTTCCCTCCTGCCCTTTTGGCACCAGAATATAGCGATGCAGAAGTGTTCCCTCTTTCCAAGGATTGGCAAGAATCACCTCAGTATATTCTTCTCCGTGCTTCACCATCGTGAGATGCTGCGCATATTTTAACGGGATGGTATCCCCTGCATCCACATCATTTCCAGTCTGAGTCTTACTCATCTGACAGGATGCAAAAAGAGAAGCTAGACCCAAGAACAAAGCTGCCTTAAAAATCCTATGATTGATAAATATCTTTTTCATCATTGAACATAATTATATAATCTGTCTGCAAAAGTACAAAGAAAAAATAAGCCAGACAAGTTTTCTGCAAAAAAAAATGCTCCGGGAAAAGTCTTGGAACCTTTCCCGGAGCAATAATCATTATTTCTAAAAGAGTTCAGGCAATATTACTTGCTCTCTGCCTCAGCCTTCTTGGTCTCAGCAGCTGTTGGACCATAGTAGCCGTAGTAAGCCTGGTAGCGAGTGTAACCCCAGTTAGCCTGAGCCTTCTCTGGGTCGAGCTCCTTAGCCTTGTCGAGAACCTTGATAGCCTCCTGGTAAACTACCTTGCGACCATTAGGATCCTGCAAGTTACCAGCCTTGCTGTTGTAGCAAGCACCGAGGTAAACCAAAACTACAACATTGTCTGGCTTTGCGTCAAGAGCCTGCTTGAGGCAGCTGATAGCCTTGTCTGCATCATTCTTCTGGATATACATCATACCCTTGTTAGCAAGAGCAACGAAGTTCTTTGGATCCCTAGCGATAGCACCATCTAAAAGCTCCATCTGCTCCTTCTCCATCTTCAAAGAAGAATACATAGAGTTCAAACCATCAAGAATAACCTCATTGGTCTGATCCTTATCAAAGAGAGCCTTCAGCTTGTCAACATAAGCCAAAGAATCAGCCTTAGTCTTCAAACCATCCTTCATTACATAGAGCTTGAGGTTGAGAGCATCCTTAGCCTCCTTCTCGCTTGTCATAGCGATGTCGCAATACTTCTCACAACGAGCAACATCCTTAGCCTGATAAGCATAACGAGCAGCGAAGAGAGCTACCTGACCGATATAATCCTTCTCAGCATCCTTCTGCTTAGCATCAATGCCAGCGAAGAGAGGATCAGAATCAGTATCGAGGAATGCACCCCAGTACTTCAATACCTCATCAGCCTTATTGTTCTGAGCAGCAGTCTGACCTGCGTTTACGAGCTGCTGACGAGCACCCCAAACACGTGATGCATTGCCATTGAACTTAGGAGCCACCTTACCCTTAGCATTAGGAAGCTGATCGTACTTATAGCACTCAATAGCATTCATCAATGCATTGTAAGCACCCTCGTTCATAGCATTCTCATCCACTGGATCATTCTTCTTCATGATCTGATTGGTCTGCTGGATGCTCTGCTGGTCATTGAAAGCCTTCATTCCGAGATCAACAAGCTTGTTGTAAGCCTTTGCCTTCTCAGCATCGTTAGCCAACTGACCCAAATTCTGCTTAACCAAAGCCTCAGCCTCAGCATAAGTCTTAGCTTTCAGCACTGCCTTGAGGGCATCGCTGTCTCCTGCGAATGCTGATGTGGTACCTAGTACCATCATTGCAGCAACGATTAACTTTTTCATTTTGTTTAAAGTTTAAAAAGTTGAAATTTATAATTCTTTACGCGTCTTCAATATGATGTGAGCGAGCGTTCAGGATGTTACTCCTGAACGTTCTCGTCTTCTTGATTCTCTAATTCAGTTTCAGCCTCGACTACTTCTTCTGCTGTCTTGGCACCCACTGTGTCATTCTCAATCTCCTCGCTCTTCTTGGCCCAGGCAGAACGGCTTTCCTCCTCTACCGAAGCTTCGAGCTCTGAACTCATCACCTTACATACGCTGGCGATGACATCATTTTTCTTTGTCAGATTGATGAGGCGAACACCCTGAGTTGCACGACCCATCACGCGGCAGTCTGCCACTGCAAGACGAATCACGATACCACTCTGGTTGATGATCATCAGGTCGTTTTCATCAGTAACGTTCTTGATAGCAACCAGACGACCGGTCTTCTCGGTGATATTGAGAGTCTTCACACCCTTACCACCACGGTTGGTTACACGGTAATCAACTACGTCTGAACGCTTACCATAACCCTGCTCACTTACTACCATGACCGTCTCCTTCTCAGGATCATTGACTACAATCATACCAATCAATGCATCATCACCCTCATCGAGACGCATACCACGAACACCGGTAGAAGTACGTCCCATGGTGCGGATCTGATTCTCATCGAAACGAACGGCACGACCATTGCGGTTAGCAAGAATCAACTCATTATGACCATTGGTCAAGCGAACATCTACCACCTCATCGCCTTCAACGATATTGATGGCAATCACACCATTGGCACGAGGACGAGAGTATGCTTCCAGACAGGTCTTCTTGACTGTACCATTCTTGGTAGCGAAGACTACATAGTGACTATTGATGAACTCAGCATCATTCAATCCCTTCAATCGGAGGAATGCGTTTACCTGATCATCGCTCTCAATGTTGAGGAGGTTCTGGATTGCACGACCCTTGGAATTGCGGTCACCCTCTGGAATCTCGTAACACTTCAACCAGTAGCAGCGGCCCTTCTTGGTGAAGAACAGCATGGTCTGGTGCATGGTTGCAGGATAGATATACTCGGTGAAGTCCTTATCACGAGTACGGGCACCCTTGGCACCAACCCCACCGCGAGCCTGCTCACGGAACTCTGACAATGGAGTGCGTTTGATGTATCCGAGATGACTGACAGTGATAACCACAGGATCGTTTGGATAGAAGTCCTCTGGATTAAACTCGTGATCGTCTGGCTTGATCATAGTACGACGTGCATCGCCATACTTCTCCTTCACCTCATTGAGTTCATCCTTCATCACCTTCTTGCAAAGTTCTGGATCGTTCAAAATCTGGTTCAAGTAGTCGATGGTCTTCATCAGCTCATTGAACTCGTTATGCAACTGCTCCAGACGCAAGCCGGTCAACTGGCTGAGGCGCATATCAACGATAGCCTTACTCTGCAGTTCGTCGAGTTCAAAACGCTTCTCCAAGTTGCGCTGAGCATCAGAAGGAGTCTTGCTGGCACGGATGATATGAACCACCTCATCAATATTGTCGCAGGCGATAATCAATCCCTCGAGGATATGAGCACGCTCCTGTGCCTTCTTCAGTTCAAACTGAGTACGGCGGATTGTAACATCATGACGGTGATCAACGAAGTACTTCACGCATTCCTTCAAACTCAGGAGACGTGGACGACCATTAACAAGAGCGATGCAATTAACTGAGAATGAACTCTGAAGAGCTGTCAGCTTGAAGAGTTTGTTCAAGAGGACATTAGCATTCGCATCACGCTTTACATCAACCACGATACGCATACCCTGACGGCCAGACTCATCGTTAACATTAGCAATACCATCTACTCTGCCTTCCTTGGCTAAATCAGCAATAGCCATCACGAGCTGCTCCTTGTTGACACCGTATGGAATCTCGGTGATGACAATCTTATCGTGATTTTCGCCAGTCTCGATCTCAGCAGTAGCACGTACCACGATTCTACCCTTACCGGTCTCGTAGGCATCCTTCACTCCCTGGATACCATAGATGGTAGCACCAGTAGGGAAATCAGGAGCAGGGATATACTGCATCAAGCCGTCTGTATCAATATCATTATTGTCGATGTAAGCACAGCAGCCATCAATTACTTCACCCAGGTTGTGGGTAGGAATATTGGTAGCCATACCTACAGCAATACCGTTACCGCCATTTACCAGCAGATTAGGAATCTTGGTAGGCATTACGGAAGGTTCCTGGAGTGTGTCGTCGAAGTTGTTCATCATATCAACGGTCTCCTTGTCAAGGTCGTCCATGATGTGCTCACCCATCTTGGAGAGTCGGCACTCAGTATAACGCATCGCAGCAGGAGAGTCGCCGTCCACAGAACCGAAGTTACCCTGTCCATCAATCAAAGTGTAACGCATGTTCCACTCCTGACCCATACGAACCAAGGCACCATACACAGAAGAGTCACCATGTGGGTGGTACTTACCAAGTACCTCACCCACTACGCGGGCACACTTCTTGTAAGGTTTATCACTGGTGTTTCCAATACCCAGCATACCATAGAGGATACGGCGGTGCACAGGCTTGAAACCATCGCGTACATCAGGGAGGGCACGAGCCACGATCACTGACATCGAATAGTCGATGTAGCTAGACTTCATCTCCTCCTCAATGTTTATTTTCATGATTCTATCATGATCCATTGTCTGATTTTCGTCCATATTTAAATTTTAATTGTTTATACCTTATTATATATATACCTATTAACCTTTCTATTTTCAGGCGTTGACAGGTATTTGCCACCATCCAAGGGAGAAGCATCAGCGATTGCTTCCAACCAACCTCGCAAAAATGGCTCGAAATTGCGTTTAAGGGCTTTTTCTTGCGTTTTAAGCCGTTTTAGCCTCTGCAAAATCACGACAAAGGTACAAAAATAAAATGAAATAAAAGGCACAGAATCGAAAAAAAACGATAATTTAGCATTAATTGTGTTTTAAATAAGTAAAAAAGTTGCCTAAACTCTTGTTTGTTACCAAAATAATGTGTACTTTTGCATTATAATTTAATGAGTAAGACATGCAAAATCCATTTCAACATATCAACGACGTACTCAACTACAGTGGCAGGGAAGCCTACCGTATGTTGGGAAATCAGGTGAACACAGAGCACCTGATGTTGGGAATCCTGCATTGTAACAACAAGCAGGTGAACGATATTTTCGAGCATTTTGGCATCAACACCGACGTACTCCGCTCCACGCTTTACGATTCGCAGGAACAGGCGATAGACAAAATCTCTGCTGAGGAAATTGCGGAAACAGAAGAAGGACGAGCCTTGAAGTACGACAAGGAGACCAGCGAAGTGATCAGCGAAGCCATTATCGAAGCTCGTCTCTGTGAGGGAAAGGCTGCTTTGGTACAACCGGAGCACCTGCTGCTCGCCATCCTGAAGAAGGATGAGTGCGACCCTGCCAAACTGCTCATCACACAAGGTCTGACCTATAAGAAACTGTTCGACTATATCAATGGTATCAACCTGGACATTGACAACAAACTCAATAAGTTGAACCAAGAAGTAGAGAACTACAAGCGCAATCAGATTGACGGGGATTCAGAACAGGAAGCTATAGATGAAAAACCGGAAACAGAGACTGCGCAAGAGCAGAAAAAGTTTTCTGCTGAAGATGACTTCAACCTGATTGACTTGAGAGACAAAAAACAGCTTTCTGAAAGCCAGCTTTCAGAAAATCAGGAAGAAGCCGATACTTCTACCCTTCCTGACGGTGCAGCTTCAGCCCAGGACAATCAGGGTGATCTGCTGGATCCAGAGGAGGAACCTCTTGACTTCAGTGAAAATCAAAATTCCAACAACGGAAAGCAGGATGGTAACAACGGCAAGCGTACACGCAATGTAGTGGGCGCCAAGCCAACCAAGTCGAATACTCCATTTCTGGACAAATTCAGCTACGATCTGACCAAGGCTGCCAAGGACGGAAGCCTGGATCCTGTAGTAGGAAGAGACAAGGAGATTACCCGCCTGATGGAGATTCTGGGAAGAAGAAAGAAAAACAACCCTGTATTAATAGGTGAACCTGGCGTGGGCAAAAGTGCCATCGTAGAAGGATTGGCACAGATGATTGCCAAGGGCGACCAGAGTTCCCTCTTCTTCAACAAGCGAGTATTGAGTCTCGATATGACAGGCATTGTTGCCGGCACCAAATATAGAGGTCAGTTTGAGGAGCGCATCAAGGGTGTCATCAAGGAACTGGAAAGAAACCCGAACATCATCGTTTTCATCGATGAAATCCACACTCTGATTGGTGCGGGTGGCGCAGAAGGAAGTATGGATGCTGCCAACATCATGAAACCAGCTCTGGCACGTGGCTTCATTCAGTGCATCGGAGCCACCACCCTCAACGAATATCGCAAGAGTATTGAAAAGGATGGTGCTTTGGAGCGTAGATTCCAGAAGATCATCGTAGAACCTACTACTGCCGAAGAGACGCTGGAGATTCTGCATAACATCAAGGAGAAATACGAAGAGCATCATAATGTGAGCTACACCGACGAAGCACTGAAAGCATGTGTAAAGCTTGCAGACAGATACATGCACGACCGCTCATTCCCAGATAAGGCCATTGATGTGATGGACGAGGCTGGCGCTCACATTCACATCAACAGCGCAACCGTCCCTGACGAACTCATAGAGGCTGAAAAGAAGCTCAATGCAACCATCGCCAAAAAACAGGCTGCCGTGGCAAGCCAGAATTTCGAGATGGCTGCAACATTGAGAGACTACCAGACAAAGCAGGAACGCGACATTGAGATGATGCGCAAGCAATGGGAGCATGGCGATCCAAACCACCGTGTCACCCTCGACGAAACGGAAATCGCCAAGGTAGTAAGCAACATGACAGGCATCCCTGTCCAGCAAATGGCAGAGAGTGAGAATATCCGTCTGAGAAATATGGGCAAGGTACTCAAGGAAAAAGTGATTGCCCAGGACGCTGCCATCGACAAGGTTGTGAAATCCATCCAGCGCAATCGCATGGGACTGAAAGACCCTAACCACCCTATCGGCGTGTTTATGTTCCTAGGTCCTACAGGTGTCGGAAAGACCTACCTCGCCAAGAAACTGGCAGAAGAGATGTTCGGTTCGGCAGATGCACTCTTCCGCATCGATATGAGCGAGTATGCTGAAGGGTTCAACACTTCACGACTCATCGGTTCGCCTCCAGGATATGTAGGCTACGATGAAGGTGGACAGTTGACAGAGAAAGTACGCCGCAAGCCATACAGCATCGTTCTGCTGGATGAGATAGAGAAGGCAAACAGCCAGGTGTTCAATCTCCTGCTGCAGGTAATGGATGAAGGAAGACTGACAGATGGAAACGGTCGCCTGATAGACTTCCGTAACACCATCATCATCATGACCTCCAACGCTGGTACCCGACAGCTCAAGGAATTCGGCAGAGGCGTAGGTTTCAATGCAGGCGGAATCGGCAGCAACGGAATGCCTATCGACGAAAAGGATAAGGAGTATGCTCGTAGCGTCATTCAGAAGCATCTGTCCAAGCAGTTTGCTCCGGAATTCCTCAACCGTCTCGATGAGATTATCACCTTCGACCAACTCGATTTGTCTGCCATCACCAGCATCGTAGATTTGGAGCTGAAATCTCTCGTAAAGCGAGTTGAAAATCTGGGCTATCATTTCCAGATGACCGACAAGGCAAAGGAATTTGTAGCCAGCAAAGGATACGATGTGCAGTTTGGTGCCCGCCCACTGAAGCGAGCTATCCAAAACTACGTGGAAGACGGACTCTGCGAACTCTTGATGGAAGGCAACCTGAAGCCTGGATCCGTCATCAGCATCGGAAAGAATCCGAAGAAAGATGAATTGACTTTCAAAAATATGATAAAAGATTAATTTGGTATATAAAATCTTACATCGGGGAGTTTGCCTGTGAAGGTAGGCTCCCTCCCATTTTGTTAATGATGGTTAACGCAAAGAAAACTCTTCACAAATTATTTTCTCAATTAGAAAATTTTGGTTACCTTTGCATTCACGTAAAGAGAAAAGCCATGATGGCTCAGTTGGTAGAGCAACGCATTCGTAATGCGTGGGTCGCGGGTTCGAGTCCCGCTCGTGGCTCTCTTTTCTTTCGCAAGCCGTGCTTGCATCTCCCTCCAAAAGTTTTTTGTCTGCGAGATTAGCACATCGGTAGTGCACGGGCTTCCCAAGCCTGTGAGGCGGGTTCGACTCCCGTATCTCGCTCAAATACTGATAATCAGTAACTTACATCATTTTTCACCATTAAAAGCATAGTAAAATCCATCATTTTCACCCACAAAATAGGTACAAAAACGTGCATAATGTACGACAACTTGAGCAGTTTTGTGAGTAATATGTGAGTAAAATTGAGTTGTGAGTAAAATTGTGAGTAAGTATGAATAGCATCAAGACATACGTTGAAGGAAAGTCACTGAAGGTTTTCTTCATCATCAGTTATAAGGGAAAGAGATTCCAGGTTTACACCGGTATATCGAGTACTGTCTTTAATTACAAATATTAAACTAAAATGAGTTATGGGAACATTAAATTCAGTACAAGAAAGATTAGATTACCTCATCAAGATCAAGAAGATGAGCGAAAACGCCTTTATGAAAGCTACCGGTACAAACAATATCGGTAAGATGAGAAGCGGAAAGCTGTCAGTATCCGAGGGAACGATTAGTAAAATATGCAATTCACTTGGAGTCAGTTATTACTGGCTGAAGTATGGAAGCGGAAGCATGAATGAGAATATGTTGATTCATCTAAGTGACGAGGCGCATCGAAAGATGGAGGAATCCATTAAAGAGGCACTCATACACGGCATGCCAATACCTCAACTTACAAATACTGGCAATGTAGGCGGATAATAGCCAGAATATAACTACAGGTTCTGAACGGGCAAAGGACCGCGAAGAGCTCTCACTTAAAGACAAGAATGCACAGCTCATTCAGATTATCAACGCCAAGGATGAGATTATCAAGGCAAAGGAAAGCGAGATTCGTCTTCTTAGGAAGATTCTCGCAGATAACGGAATCGAAGTATAACATTATTATATATAAGAATTATGAAGAAGGTATTATTAGCAGCAATGGTACTTCTTGCAGGAGTATCATTCACATCATGCAGCAGTAGCGATGATGACGATGAGAAGCAGGAACAGAAGTTTGATGCCAGCAAGGTTATGAACGGCAAGTGGGAGCTGAGCAAGGTTCAGGATTTTCCTCTTCCGGTAAACAACTACTCTATCCAGAAGGGAAATATCATTTCGTTCCTAGAGGGCGGCACGATTCGTGCAGAAGGCGATTTTTCCGTAGTGATCAATGGAGATGCTGCGAGGCCGATAACAATGCCGTTTGGCAGCTACAAGACCTGGAAGGCCAATACCGCCTATAAGCAGGATGGAACTGTTGACACGGGCACTTCCGCTGTATACTTTGATGGAAGCGAAATGTACGTAGCTTACTTTATGTCTGCAACGGAAATCGACTTGGTGAAGTTTGCATCAGATAGTGTAGGTATGGTGTATATACTCAAAAAAGTGCAGTAAAACACGACTTTTCTGTGAGTAATATGTGAGTGAACAATCCTTAATTGCATTGAATACAATCAGTATCAGCTCATTACAAAAACAAACGAGAGTCTTCCCTAGCCTGTGAGGCGGGGTCGACTCCCGTATCTCGCTCCATCCCCGTAAAAGCTCTCCTCTTATTTAGTTTCTCCCTGCCTTTGTCTGAAAATTCAGCATTGGAAGCGTAAACCTTTACGCACGATTTTTCAGGTTTTTCGATATAAGATACCGATATTTTTTATACCTTTGCATCAGATTTCAGAAAGATAAGAATTTCTTTTCTAACAGGTACGGGTTCCTTTTTAATTAGGTTCAATTTCCTTTTCAGAAAGATATAGGTATCGAGAAAGAAATAGATGATATTCTATTATGGAACTAACGAATAAAACAAATAACAAACAATATAAACAGATCATGAAAGAGCTTAAAGCATTGAACAAGCGCACTGCTCCTAAGAGCGTAGCGCCAGAGAAAATCATTCAGTTTGGTGAAGGTAACTTCCTCCGTGCATTCGTAGATTGGATTGTATGGAATATGAATAAGAAAACCGACTTCAACGGTTCTGTCGTTGTCGTTCAGCCATTGGCTGGCGGTATGGTAGATTGGTTGAATGGTCAGGACTGCCTCTATCATGTCAACCTTCAGGGTAAGGAGAACGGACAGGCTATCAACACATTGGAGCGTATCGACGTAATCAGCCGTGCATTGAACCCATATTCTCAGAACCAGGCTTTCATGGCTTTGGCAGAGCAGCCAGAGATGCGTTTCATCATCTCTAACACAACAGAGGCAGGTATTGCTTTCGATGATTCTTGCAAGTTCACAGATGCTCCTGCAGCTTCTTACCCAGGTAAGTTAGTTCAGTTGCTGTTCCACCGTTACAAGTTCTTCGAGGGCGATCCTACCAAGGGTATGATCCTGATGCCTTGTGAGTTGATCTTCTTGAACGGTCACCATTTGAAGGAATGCATCTACCAGTATATCGAGCTTTGGAAGGAAGATATGGGTGCTGACTACGAGGGCTTCAAGGAGTGGTTTACCAACCACTGCTACGTTTGTGCAACACTCGTTGACCGTATCGTTCCTGGCTTCCCACGCGACACCATCAAGGAAATCCAGCAGAAGGTTTGTTACAAGGACAACCTCGTAGTAAAGGCTGAGAGCTTCCACCTCTGGGTAATCGAGAAGGCTGAGAACATGACAGTAGAGCAGATGCAGGAAGAGTTCCCTGCCCACAAGGCTGGTCTCCACGTTCTCATCACAGACAACGAGAAGCCATACCACGAGCGTAAGGTTACTTTGCTGAATGGCCCTCACACAGTATTGAGTCCTGTTACATACCTCAGCGGTGTGAACATCGTTCGCGATGCTTGCGAGCACCCAGTATTGGGCAAGTACATCCACAAGGTACAGTTCGAAGAGTTAATGCAGACATTGAACCTCCCTATGGACGAGCTTCAGAAGTTCGCTTCTGACGTATTGGAGCGTTTCGAGAACCCATTCGTTGACCACCAGGTAACCAGCATCATGCTGAATTCATTCCCTAAATTCGAGACTCGCGACCTCCCAGGCGTGAAGATCTACTTGGAGCGTAAGGGTGAGTTGCCACAGGGATTGGTATTCGGTCTTGCAGCCATCATCACTTACTACAAGGGTGGAGTTCGTGAGGATGGTGCTCCTATCCAGCCAAACGACGACCAGAAGATCATGGACAAGCTGACAGAGCTTTGGGCTACTGGCGACACCCAGAAGGTAGCAGAGGGCGTACTCGGTTTCGACTACATCTGGCATGAGAACTTGAACGAGACTGTTCCTGGCTTGACAGAGTTGGTTAAGAAGGATCTCGATCTTATCCAGGAGAAGGGTATGTTGGAGGCTGTGAAGACTATCCTCTAATTTTTGAACAGAAAAACAATACCAATTGAAAAGACAATATAAATAGGTATTACTAGAAGGTAAAAAGATAACGTAAAGTCCGGTAAGGCAAGCGAAAGCTTGATTCTTACCGGACTATTTTTTTTATGAAATGGTCTGATGCTTAAGAAAAATTAAAGCCAATAGCTTAAGATAAATAAAGCCAATAGATGGCTGCAAGAACAGCTACGAGAATAACTCCCACCACCGTCTTGACCAAACAGGTTGCAACCTTCTTCAGGATAAAGAGACCAACAACCAGCGCCACCAAGGCAAAAGCATAATAAAGGAAATCATTATCCATTCCGTTCCTCCTTTCTGAATGGCTTGCGGTTTGCCTCCTTAGGATTTCTTCCTCTTTCATCGAATGGTCTGTTGTCTTCCTTCATCGCTCTGACGAATTCATTTGGAATCGGAGTCTCGAATTCCATTGGCTGATGGGTTACCGGATGATAGAAGCAGAGAACATAGGCGTGCAGGCAAAGGCGACCGCATGGATCATCACCATTACCATACTTGATGTCTCCACATACAGGATGACCCATATCGGCTGTATGAACACGAATCTGGTTCTTGCGGCCTGTCTCCAACTTATACTCTACCAGAGAATGCGCAGTGGTTCGCTGCAGGGTATGGAAATGGGTAATAGCATACTTGCCACCGTTGTCAGTTTCGCTGGCAAAGGTAATGTACGCCTTGTTGTCCTTCAACCAGTTGGCAACCGTACCTTCATCTTCCTCCATCTCTCCAGAAACCAGCGCCACGTATCGGCGGTCATATACATTATGGTGCCAGTCGTCTTCCAAGGCAAGTTCAGTCTGCTTGTCCTTGGCGTAAATCATCAAGCCCGAAGTATCTCGGTCAAGGCGGTGCACCACGTGAGCCTGACAGTTCTGACGGGTCTTGTGGAAGTAATCATCCAATACGCTCTTTACATTCAAAGTAGAATGACCGGCAGCCATACTGAGAATGCCTACGTTCTTTTCAATGACGATGAGATAACGATCCTCATAGACAATCTTAAGATAACGGCTCTTGAAGACATCCTGGTTCTTCTTGGTCTTGCTCACGCTTACCTTCATACCAGGTTTCAGGGCATAGTCAAACTGGGTGATGGTTTTGCCATCCACCTTGATTCCCCTGCCCTGCAGAGTCTGCTTCACCTTGGTCTTGCTAGGACCTTTCACATTTTCCATCAGCCATTCCAACAACTGAGCAGGCTTTTCCACCTTGTAGTGGTCGTATTCATTGGGATTTCCGTAGCCATAAGCATTGTTGGTGTGCTTACTAAAATTTCCTTTTCTATTTTGTTGTCTCATGTTTTAAAACCAATTTAGTGTTTAGGGTTCATCTTTTCTTCTTAACACTCAAACCGATGAATCAGCCCCTATTGGCGCCAATTCAGCCTACAAAAGTAAGACTTTTCTGCAAAATAACAAAGAGTAGCCCAGTTTTTAACTAAAAATTAGTAACTTTTGCCAATAAAACATTGATATACAAATAATTTTTCGTACCTTTGCACCCAAATAAAGATAAAATCAGATAAAAAGATATTTAGAAATAAGGAATGATTACAGTAACAAATCTTGCAATTCAATTCGGTAAGCGAGTGCTTTACAAAGATGTAAACCTCAAGTTCACACATGGTAATATTTACGGCGTAATCGGTGCCAACGGTGCCGGCAAGTCAACTCTCCTCCGCGCCATCAGCGGCGATTTGGAGCCAAACAAGGGAACTGTGGAGATGGGACCAGGCGAGCGCCTTTCCGTTTTGGAGCAGGACCACTTCAAGTATGACGAGTTCCGCGTGATGGACACCGTTCTGATGGGTCATCAGCCTTTGTGGGAAAACATGAAGGAGCGCGAGCGCCTCTACTCTAAGCCAGAGATGACTGAAGAGGATGGTAACCTCGCAGCAGAATTGGAGCTTAAGTTTGCCGAGATGAACGGTTGGGAGGCTGAGAGCAATGCTGCCCAGTTGCTTCAGAACCTTGGCGTAAAGGAAGATCGCCACGACAAGCTCGTAGGTGAGCTTTCCAACACAGAGAAGGTGCGCGTGATGTTGGCGAAGGCTCTCTTCGGTAACCCAGACAACCTCCTCCTCGATGAGCCTACCAACGACCTCGACCTCGACACTGTAGAGTGGCTGGAGGAATACCTCAGCAATATCGAGCAGACTGTTCTCGTGGTTTCCCACGACCGTCACTTCCTCGATGCTGTCAGCACTCAGACCGTGGATATTGACTTTGGCAAGGTAACTATGTTTGCCGGTAACTACTCTTTCTGGTACGAGAGTTCTCAGTTGGCTCTCCGTCAGGCTCAGAACCAGAAGATGAAGGCCGAGGAGAAGAAGAAGCAGCTGGAGGAGTTCATCCGCCGATTCTCTGCCAATGTGGCTAAGAGTAAGCAGACCACATCCCGCAAGAAGATGTTGGAGAAGCTGAATGTTGAGGAAATCCGCCCATCTAGCCGTAAGTACCCAGGCATCATCTTCCAGATGGACCGTGAACCAGGCAACCAAATCCTGGAGGTTGAGGGCTTGAAGGCTTGCGACGAGGACGGAACAGTACTCTTCGACAACGTAAACTTTAATATCGAGAAGGGTGAGAAGGTTGTATTCCTCTCTCACAACCCTAAGGCGATGACTGCCCTCTTCGAGATTATCAACGGCAACCGCAAGGCTGACGCAGGTGAATATAAGTGGGGTATTACCATCACAACAGCCTATCTCCCACTCGACAATACTGAGTTCTTCCAGAGCGACATGAACCTCGTAGATTGGTTGAGCCAGTATGGTCCAGGCAACGAGGTGGCTATGAAGGGTTACTTAGGTAGAATGCTCTTCAGCGGTGAGGAAGTGTTGAAGAAGGTGAACGTGCTCTCAGGAGGTGAGAAGATGAGATGTATGATTGCCCGCATGCAGTTGCAGAACGCCAACTGTCTGATTCTCGATACTCCAACCAACCACTTGGACTTGGAGAGTATCCAGGCATTCAACAACAACCTGGTAGCATTCAAGGGGAATGTACTCTTTGCCAGCCACGACCACGAGTTCATCAACACCGTGGCAAACCGTATCATTGAGCTCACTCCTTCTGGAACCATCGACAAGCTGATGTCTTATGATGAGTACATCTACGATGAGGCTATCAAGGAGCAGAAGGCTAAAATGTACGGAGTACAATAATAATAGAAAAACATATTAATTCATTTAGTTTTATACAAGTGCCAATTCGATGAGAATCGAGTTGGCACACTTTTTGTCAAAACAACCAATAAAAGAATAATCATGTTTAAAAAATTTAAGGCTATGTCAAAAGAAAAGAAAATTAATATAGAGGACGGTAACGCAAAGGAGCAGGTTCTCAATGAGAATGCAGAACAGAACGCTACCCAGAATAACGATAACGTAGAGAATAAGACTGATGAGCAGAATGCGGAAAAGGCTGACACAAAGTCAGCAGACGCTGACAATCAGACAGAGAATACTGACAATGCGGCAGACAAGGCTGAAGTTGACCCTCTGAAGAAGGCTCAGCAGGAAGTAGAAGAGCTCAAGAAGGCTTTGCTTTACAAGACTGCCGAGTTTGAGAACTACCGCAAGCGCACCATGAAGGAGAAGACTGAACTGATTCTCAATGGTGGCGAGAAGACCATCTCTGCCATCCTTCCTATCCTCGACGACTTTGAGCGCGCACTCGCCGACAAGAGCGAAGATCCTAAGGCTATCAAGGAAGGTGTACAGATGATTTTCAACAAGTTCATCAAGACACTCGAAGGTCTCGGCGTGAAGAAGATTGAGACTGCAGACAAGGATTTCGATGTAGATTTCCACGAGGCAATCGCTATGGTACCAGGAATGGGCGATGACAAGAAGGGTAAGGTAATCGACTGCGTACAGACTGGTTACACCCTCAACGACAAGGTGATTCGTCACGCTAAAGTAGCAGTAGGTCAATAAAAATATAGAGAAAAATGGCAAAGAGAGACTATTACGAGGTGCTGGGCGTAGATAAGCAGGCATCAGAAGACGAAATTAAGAAGGCTTACCGCAAGATAGCCATCAAATATCATCCAGACCGCAACCCTGGCAACAAGGAGGCAGAGGAAAAATTCAAGGAAGCTGCCGAAGCATACGAGGTTCTTCACGACCCTCAGAAGCGCCAGCAGTACGATCAGTTTGGATTCAACGGTCCTCAGGGAGGATTTGGCGGTTTCGGCGATGGCGCAGGCATGGACATGAACGACATCTTCTCGATGTTTGGCGACATCTTCGGCGGTCACGGTGGATTCGGTGGCGGTTTCGGCGGATTTGGCGGAAATGCCCAGCCACAGCAATACCAGGGTAGAGACTTGCGCGTACAGGCTAAGCTTACTTTGGAAGAGGCTTACGCAGGTTGCACCAAGAAGTTCAAGATTCGCAAGGACGTTCCATGTTCTTCTTGCCATGGTACAGGATGCGAGAGTGGTTCTCTGCCAGAGACCTGCCCTACTTGTCACGGAACAGGTTACACCGTTCGCACTGTCCGCTCTATGTTCGGTACGATGCAGACCCAGGCTGCCTGCCCTACTTGCGGCGGCGAAGGTCACATTATCAAGAACAAGTGTAAGGCTTGCGGCGGCGACGGAATCGTAACTGGCGAGGAGGTTGTAGAAATCAACATCCCTGCTGGTGTAGATGACGGAATGGTTGTAACAGTTCCAGGAAAGGGAGGCGCTGGTAAGCACAATGGTGTAAACGGCGATCTTCAGGTGATTGTACGTGTAGAAAAGAACGAGAACTTTGAGCGTAAGGACAAGGATCTCTACTACAATCTCGTACTCGACTTCTCTACAGCCGTTCTCGGTGGTGAGGTAGAAATCCCTACATTGGAGGGAAAGACCACCATCAAGATTGAACCGGGCACCCAGCCGGGCAAACAGGTTCGCCTTCGTGGCAAGGGAATGCCAGCTATCCAGGGAGACGGTTACGGAAAGGGAGACATCATCGTGAACATCACTGTCTATATTCCTAAGACGCTGAACAAGGAGGAGAAGGAACTGGTGAAGAAGTTCAAGGAGTGCGAGAACTTCCAGGCCGACAAGGCTACCAAGAAGTCTCTCTTCGACAGCATCAAGAATCTCTTCAATAAATAACTCTCTCCCATCATGAGGAGAAAGTGATTTCTAGAGAACAATATCTTTCTAGACAAACAAAAGATTACTGGCAATCTCAATCATTGGCTGACGCCGGTGTTGGGATTGCCTCTTTTTGTTTATACACATTATTATATATATAGAAAATGAATTATCAAGAAACAATAGAATATCTCTTCAATAGTACTCCTGTCTTTGAGAAAATCGGAGCGAAGGCTTACAAGCCAGGCTTGCAGACCACATTCGCCCTGGATGAACACTTTGGTCATCCTCATCAGAAGTACAAAACCATTCACATAGCCGGAACCAATGGCAAAGGTTCCAGCTCCCATACCCTTGCTGCCATTCTTCAGAGCCAGGGTTACAAGGTAGGACTCTACACCTCTCCCCATCTGGTAGATTTCAGAGAACGTATCCGAGTGAACGGAGAATGCGTTCCGGAGCAGTATGTCATTGACTTCGTTGAAGAGAACCGTGCTTTCTTCGAACCACTTCATCCATCCTTCTTCGAACTCACCACTGCCATGGCACTGAAATACTTCGCAGAGCAGAAGGTGGATTATGCAGTCATCGAAGTGGGACTGGGCGGAAGACTCGACTGCACCAACATCATCACCCCTATTCTTTCCATCATCACCAACATCAGCTTCGACCACACCCAGTTCCTGGGCAACACCCTTGCCGAGATTGCCGGTGAAAAGGCAGGAATCATCAAGCCTGGCGTTCCGGTAGTCATTGGAGAATACCTCCCGGAGACCCGACCTGTATTCGAGAACAAGGCGAAGGCTGAGAATGCACCGATTCTTTTCGCCCAGGACTTTGACGTAACCCGTCTGGAAAACAGCGAACCCAGCGATGTGGATATGGAACTCAAGGGTTCCTATCAGGAGCGCAACAAGAAGACAATCCTGACTGCACTTCATATACTGCGCCAGAAACTCGCCGTCAGTGATGAAGCCATCCGTGAAGGATTCGCCCACGTATGCGAACTGACTGGTCTGCGCGGAAGATGGGAAAAGCTCAATGATGCTCCCCTCACCATCTGCGATACGGGCCATAATCTCGCCGGCTGGAACTACCTTGCACCGCAGATCAACTCCGTAAAAGCCGAGACAAAGCACATCGTTTTCGGCATGGTGGATGACAAGGATGTGGCGCACGTATTACAACTATTGAAGGAAATGCTGGAAAACCGGGTAAAATACTACTGGACGCAGCCTTCTACCAAAAGAGCCATCCCTGTAGAGAAACTGAGCGAACTTGCATTAAAGCTTGGCTTACACGGAAGTCTATATCATTCTGTAAAAGAAGCATATAATGCAGCTATAGAAAATGCAGAAAAGGGCGATTTTGTCTTCGTTGGCGGTTCAAGTTATGTAGTGGCAGATTTGCTCTCCTGAAAATTTTTAGTTTTTTTAAATCAAATAATTGCTAAATAATTTGTCACATTCATTTTTTTTTAGTTACTTTGCAGTAGATTACTTTAGAACATAAAGTAGAGTAACTAAAAAATGACATATTATGAATACAGAACCAGTTAACAAGTGTGGTTTGAAAAGAGAAGATTTTCAGACCACAGTACAGGGAAAGAAGACTGATCTCTTCGTGTTGAGAAACAATCAGGGCAACGAGGTTGCTGTGACGAACTACGGTGGTGCTGTTGTAGCTATCATGATGCCAGACAAGGACGGCAACTATGCCAACCTCGTTCAGGGTCACGACAACATCCAGGACGTCATTAACTCTCCTGAGCCTTTCTTGAGCACGCTCATCGGTCGATACGGTAACCGTATTAAGGAGGGTAAGTTTACTCTTCATGGCAAGGAGTATCAGTTAGCATGCAACAATGGCAAGAACCACTTGCATGGAGGTCCTACTGGATTCCACGCACATGTTTGGGATGCTACTCGTATGAGCGACAATGCTGTTGTCCTGAAGTACACCAGCCCATACGGCGAGGAAGGTTTCTCAGGTGAATTGACGGTTTGGGTGGCTTATACCTTGACCGACGACAATGAGTTCGTCATCAAGTATCAGGCAACCACCAACAAGATGACCATCTGCAACCTCACTCACCATGCGTTCTTCTCAATCCAGGGTATTGCTAACCCTACCCCAACAGTTGACAACATCATCTGTCAGGTTAACGCAGACTACTATCTCCCTATAGATGAGACATCTATCCCTACAGGTGAGATCTTGAAGGTAGAGGGTACTCCATTCGATTTCCGCACTCCAAAGCCAATCGGACAGGACATCGATGCAGATGATGAGCAGATTAAGAATGGTTCTGGCTACGACCATAACTATGTATTGAACAAGAAGGAAGAGGGCGAGTTGAGCTTTGCTGCTCGCATCAAGGATCCTGTAAGCTGCCGCACCATGGAGGTTTACACCACAGAGCCAGGTATGCAGATGTACACAGGTAACTTCTTGGCAGACTTCAAGGGTCAGCATGGTGCAACCTTCCCACGCCGCAGCGCAGTATGCTTCGAGGCACAGAAGTTCCCAGACACACCTAACCACCCTTACTTCCCAAGTTGCAAATTGTGTCCAGGTGAGACCTACACCCAGAAGACCATCTACAAGTTTGGTGTAGAGAAATAGGATAAATCACTAATAATCAGATAGGAGTTGCTGCCTCTGGAAAGAGAACTTCGAGGCAGCCACTCCTTTTTGCGGTAAAATTCTGACTAGAATAAACATTAAATAATAACAATATCAACTATCAAGTTTAAACAATGGAACAAAACAATGGAAACAACAACGGTCGTGTCATTGCAATCATCACGATGTGTTTTATCTTTGCAATGATCTCGTTCGTAACTAACATGGGAGCGCCTTTTGGCAACATCTGGGGCTTCAAGTACTCTTGGGCAGCCATGATGGGTAACTTCATGAACTTCGCCGCTTACCTCTTTATGGGTATTCCTGCAGGTAAGATGATCGAAAATAAGGGTTACAAGAAAACAGCTCTCATCGCGCTTGCAGTCGGTACAATCGGTTTGATGATTCAGTACTTATCAAGCATCTTCGGTGACGACATCCCAGTATTCACACTCAGCTCTGGCGCAGTTTGCCTCAACCTCATCATTTATCTGTTGGGTGCATTCATCTGCGGTTTCTGCGTATGTATGCTTAACACAGTGGTAAACCCAATGTTGAACTTGCTCGGTGGCGGCGGTAACCGTGGTAACCAGCTCATTCAAATTGGTGGTACATTGAACTCATTGAGTGGTACTCTTACCCCATTGTTGGCAGGTGTGCTCGTAGGTACAGTTACAACCAACACTAGTATGAGCGACGTTGCTCCTCTCCTCTTCATCGGTATGGCAGTATTCATCGCAGCCTTCTTCATCATCTGGTTCGTAGCTATTCCTGAGCCAAACATCAAGAAGGAGAATGTACAGTACGACCACAGTCCTTGGTCTTTCCGTCACTGCGTACTCGGTGTCATCGGTATCTTCTTCTATGTAGGTGTTGAGATTGGTATTCCTGCTCAGCTTATCTTCTACATCAGTAGCATGGACTTCACAGGTGCAGCTTCTGTAGGTGGTGCTTTCGCAGCAGTTTACTGGTTGCTTATGATGTGCGGCCGATTCCTCAGCTCATTCATCAGCGGTGCCGTTTCTACCAAGACACAGATGACAGTAGTATCAACAGTAGCTATCCTCCTGTTGCTCACAGCCATCTTCTTGCCAGAGGCAAACACATTGAACTTCTCTTTGGCAGGTGATTCAGAGATTGCAAGCCTTCTCAAGCTCGACGACCACGGTACTGGCGTTGTAGCATTTACAATCCCTACCAAGTGTGTGCTCATCGCCATCTGCGGTTTGTGTACTTCTATCATGTGGGGTGGAATCTTCAACCTTGCTGTTGAGGGTCTTGGCAAATACACAGCTCAGGCATCAGGTATCTTCATGATGATGGTAGTTGGTGGTGGTGTAATGCCTCTCATCCAGGATGCAGTTGCTAAGGCTGCTGGCCCTATCGCATCTTACTGGGTTATCATCGCCATGATCGCATACATTCTTTTCTATGCGCTCGCAGGTTGCAAGAATGTCAACAAGGACATCCCTGTAGAGTAAATTCCGGAAAAATCTATTCCCGGGTGAAGCAAAACTTGATTTATCCGGGAATAACTAGCTTATAATCAAATCTTTAATAATAACTTTTTAAACAACAACTATTATGGACATCGAAAAAGTAAGAAGCCGTTTCATCAAGCACTTTGATGGCAAAACAGGTAACATCTATATGTCACCAGGTCGTATTAACCTGATTGGCGAGCACACAGATTATAATGGTGGATTCGTATTCCCAGGTGCAGTAGATAAGGGTATTATGGCTGAGATCCGTCCTAACGGAACAGAGACAGTGATGCTCTACTCTATCGACTTGAAGGACCGTGTAGAGTTCAAGGTAAACGACCCTGAGGGTCCTCGCGCATCTTGGGCACGCTACATCTACGGTATCTGTCAGGAGATGAAGGCGCTGGGTGTTGATGTAAAGGGCTTCAATGCTGCATTCTATGGCGACGTGCCTCTCGGTGCAGGTATGTCTTCTTCTGCTGCTCTTGAGAGCTGCTTCGCTTTCGCTTTGAACGATCTCTTCGGTGACAACAAGGTTTCTAAGTGGGATCTCGTTCTCGCTGGCCAGGCTACTGAGCACAAGTACGTAGGTGTAAACTGCGGTATTATGGACCAGTTTGCTTCTGTATTCGGCAAGGAGGGCAAGTTGATGCGTCTCGACTGCAACAGCCGTGAGTTCGAGTACTTCCCATTCGAGCCTAAGGGTTACAAGCTCTGCCTGGTTAACTCTAAGGTTAAGCACGAGTTGGCTGGTTCTCCATACAACGACCGCCGCAACTCTTGCGAGAACGTGGTTAAGCACATCGCTGCCAAGCACCCAGAGGCTAAGTTCGAGACTCTCCGCGATTGCACATGGGAGCAGTTGGAAGAGGTTCGCGCTGAGGTAGGCGAAGAGGATTACAGCCGCGCTCACTTCGTATTGGGCGAGAAGGACCGCGTATTGGCAGTCTGCGATGCTCTTCAGAAGGGTGACTACGAGACTGTAGGTCAGAAGATGTATGAGACTCACCACGGTTTGAGCAAGGAATACGAGGTAAGCTGCGAGGAGCTCGACTTCTTGAATGAGGTTGCCAAGGAGAACGGTGTTACCGGTAGCCGTATCATGGGTGGTGGCTTCGGTGGCTGCACCATCAACTTGGTTAAGGACGATATCTACGACAAGTTCGTTGAGGATGTTACAGCTAAGTTCACAGCTAAGTATGGTCACGCTCCTGAGGTTTACCCAGTAGTTATCTCTGAGGGTTCTCACAAGGTTTGCTAATAGATACACATTATTATAATATAAAGGAACTGCAGTTGGTGTTTGCCAGCTGCAGTTTTTTCGTTATAAGATATTGTCCTGACTTGAAAGCTTTTGCCCTTTCAGGGCGACAGGCTTGCATCCACAGTAACCCAGGGCGTTGCCCTGGGCTAGGAGCTTCTGCCCTTTCAGGGCGTGCTGATCCTGGAGCTTTTGGGCGGAAATCAACCATTGATTGAAAAATGAAAATGACCGAAAATGACCATGACCGGAAATGACCGGAAAAGCTTAATGACACTTAATGACCCAGACCTTAATGACACGACCGAATCATAAACTAACCCAATCATAAAACGAACCCATCATAAAACGAATCTTTGATAAAATTCCACATCTTTACACTACTCCATCATAAAACACAGAAAAAGACAAAAAACACGGGAAAAAGAGCAGAAAAGAGGGGGCTTTGATGCAAATAGTGTTAAAAACACACTATAGAAGAAAAAAAGTTTGGGAAAAGTATTGTGGTTTCAAAATAAAATTGTAATTTTACACCCAAAATTAGTAAACAACATTAAAAGCAACCTAGAAATGAACAACGTAAAGAACCTTTTTATGGGAGTTGGTTTCGCAGCAGTCGCTACCCTCTCAGCATGTTCTTCAAGCAGCAATGCTAGTTTAACACAGTCAGGCTTGAATCCAGCAGACTTCGATTCTACTGTTTTGGGCAAGAAGACTGAGTTAGTTACCCTCAAGAATGCCAACGGCATGGAGGTTTGCCTCACCAACTATGGTGGTCGTGTAGTTTCCATCTCTGTCCCTGACAAGGATGGCAAGCCTACAGATGTAGTGCTCGGCTACGACAACATCCACCAGTATGCAGACACACTCAACTCTCCTTCTGATTACGGATCATCAGTTGGCCGTTACGCCAACCGTATCAAGGACTCCAAGTTGACTCTTGCAGGCAAAACATATAATCTGAAGCCAAACGACAATGGCAACTGTCTTCACGGCGGTGGTGCTACCGGTTGGTTGAACCAGGTTTACGATATTACAGAGAAGAATGATTCTTCTGTAACCTTCACTATCCATGCAAAAGATGGCGAGAATGGTTTCCCTGGCAATGTTACTGCAACAGCAAAATATACGGTAAAGAGCAACAATACACTCGACATCGAGTTTGGTGCTACAACCGATAAGGAGACCGTGGTTAACATGACCAACCACAGTTACTTCAACTTGAATGGCGATCCTTCTAAGGAAGGTTTCGACCAGGTAATGTACATCAATGCAGATAAGTTCACACCTGCAGATTCACTCTATATTCCAACAGGTGAAATCAAGGACGTAGAAGGAACTCCAATGGACTTCCGCACTCCTACCGAGATTGGCAAGAAGGTAGATTACAGCTTCGACCAGATCAAGAACGCTACAGGATACGACCACAACTGGTGTCTGAACACCTATAAGGATGGCAAGGGCGACGACAAGACCATCTGCGCAAGCCTCTACTCTCCAAAGAGCGGAATCCTCCTTGAAGTCTTCACCAATGAGCCAGGAATCCAGGTTTATACAGGTAACTTCCAGGGCACAGGTATTGCCTGCAAGCATGGAATCAAGTATCCTAAGCACGTGAGCGTCTGCTTCGAGAGCCAGAAGTATCCTGATTCACCAACCAAGATTGCCCAGGGCGTAAAGGGATGGACAGATGCAACCTTGAAGCCAGGAGAGAAGTACTACTCTCACCTCGCTTACAAGTTCAGCGTTAAGAAGTAAGGAATGGCTATGCGGCGGATTGCAAATCCACCGAGACCCAAGTAAGGAATGGCAAAGCGGCGGATTGCAAATCCGCCGAACTCCATAGGATTAAGCATCCAATAAAAGAAAGAATAAACAATAATAAATAAACAAACGATCTTATAGTAATTATGAATTGGAATTCAACAGAATTCGTATGGCTTGATTGGACAGTACTCGCCATTGGTGTAATCGGCGTAATCTGGGCTGTCTGGCATGCGATTGTGAAAGACAGAAAGGCTCAGAAGGGCGAAGACTCTTCTGCTTACCTCTTCGGTAAGGGCGAGCCATGGTATGTAATCGGTATGGCTATCTTCGCAGCCAACATCGGTTCAGAGCACCTCGTGGGTCTTGCTGGTACTGGCGCCAAGAGCGGTGTAGGTATGGCTCACTGGGAGATGCAGGGTTGGATGATCCTCATCCTCGGTTGGTTGTTCGTACCATTCTATCAGTTGCTCATCAACAAGATGGGTAAGATCATCACTATGCCTGACTTCCTGAAGTTCCGCTACACTCAGCGTACAGGTTCATGGCTCTCTATCATCACACTCGTGGCTTACATCCTCACCAAGGTGAGTGTTACCGCACTTACAGGTGGTATTTTCTTCGAGTATCTCTGGGGCTTGAACTTCTGGGTAGGTGCTATCGGTTTGATCATCCTCACAACCATCTTCACCGTATTCGGTGGTATGAAGGGTGTAATGACCTTGTCAACCATCCAGACTCCTATTCTCGTCATCGGTTCATTCCTCGTGCTCTTCCTCGGTCTCTCTACCCTGGGCGGTGGAAGCATCTCTGCTGGTTGGGCTGATATGATGGACTACTGCGGCAAGTTGAACAACGGCTACGGAACAACCCACATGTTCCACTGGGAGGCAGGTGACTCAATGTATCAGGAGTATCCAGGTTTCGTAGTATTCATCGGTGCAACCATCATCGGTTTCTGGTACTGGTGTACTGACCAGCATATCGTTCAGCGTGTACTCGGTCAGGTTCCTGGCGAAAGCAACGTAGAAGTTATGAAGCGTGCTCGCCGCGGTACTATCGCAGCCGGTTTCTTCAAGGTACTCCCTTGCTTCATGTTCCTCATTCCAGGTATGATTGCAGCAGCCTTGGCTCAGAAGGGCGCAATCCAGATGAACGAGACTGATGCAGCCTTCGCCATCATGGTAAAGACCGTACTTCCTGCAGGTATCAAGGGAATCGTAACCATCGGTTTCATCTGCGCACTCGTTGCTTCATTGGCAGCATTCTTCAACAGCTGTGCTACCCTCTTCACCGAGGACTTCTACAAGCCATTGAAGAAGGGAATGTCTGAGGCTCACTATGTACTCGTTGGCCGTATCGCTACCGTAGTAGTTGTTGTTCTCGGTTTTGCCTGGTTGCCAATCATGATGAAGATGGACACCCTTTACAACTACCTCCAGGGAATCCAGTCACTCCTGGCTCCAGCCATGGTAGCAGTATTTGCGATGGGTATTTTCTTCAAGAAGATTACTCCAAAGGCAGGCGAATACACCATGATTACCGGTTTCCTCATCGGTATGCTCCGCCTCGTTACCAACGTCATTACTGATACAGGTAAGGCAACAATGGATGGTGCGTTCTGGGATTACACCGCATGGTTCTGGCAGACCAACTGGCTCGTGTTCGAGTGCTGGCTGCTCGTCTTCCTCATCATCTTCATGGTAGTAGTGAGCTGCTTCACTCCAGCCCCAAGCAAGGAGCAGGTAGAGGCAATCACCTTCACATCCGACTTCAAGAAGTCTATCCGTGAGAGCTGGGGTGCGTTCGATATCATAGGTACACTCGTAGTAATCGGCCTCTGCGCTGCATTCTACGCTTACTTCTGGTAAAATATAGAAAAGGTTAGGAGTTAGAAGCTGAAAGGATGGAATTTTCCTTTAGTGTGTAATAGTTAGCAGGTTCCTTTCTTCTCCTTCTGACTCCCAACTTCCCTAAAAAAAACTATCAATCAAATTCATTGAATCTTAACATCAAAAATCAACACGACCATGACGCAGTTTTATAATGAATACTCCAAAGTTCTGGTTTCCGTGGACTGCATTATCTTCGGATTTAACGGCAACAACCTTCAAGTTCTGATAGGCAAACGTAAAATGGACCCGGGACGCGGCGAATGGTCACTCTATGGTGGTTTCGTTGGAGCCAACGAAAATCTAGAGGACGCTGCAAACAGAGTCATCCTGGATCTTACTGGAATGAAGAACCTCTATATTAGACAAGTGGGTGCGTTCGGCCGAATCGACCGAGACCCAGGTGAGCGAGTCATCTCCATCGCCTATTGCGCCCTCATCAATGTGGTAGATTACGATGATAGTCTCCGCATCGAGCACGGCCTGGAATGGGTAAGCCTGAATGAACTTCCAGAACTCTATTCCGACCACCGCACCATGATTCACGACGCCATCTGTCAGATCCGCCGTCGCATCAATCATGAGCCACTGAGCTTCAAGCTCCTCCCCGACCTCTTTACGCTGACTCAGCTTCAGCACGTGTTCGAGGCTGTGATGGGAGAAGAGATTGACAAGCGCAACTTCCGCAAGCGCATTAAGGATATTGACTTTATCGAGAAGACAAAACTCATCGACAAGGTTACTTCGAAACGAGGTGCCGCCCTCTACCGCTTCAATAAGAAAGCATACGAGGAAGACCCATCGTTCAACTTGAAATAGAAAACAAACACATTTAACGAAATATATTATGTTAGAAGAATTAAAAGAAAAAGTGTTCAAGGCAAACCTTGACCTGGTGAAGCACAACCTCGTGCTCTTTACATGGGGAAATGTAAGCGGAATCGACCGCGAGAAGGGTCTGGTTGTCATCAAGCCATCAGGTGTAGACTATGACACCATGAAGGCTAGCGACATGGTGGTAGTTGACCTGGAGACCGGCAAGGTTGTTGAAGGCGACCTGAATCCATCTTCAGATACTCCTACCCACCTGGTTCTCTACCGTGCATTCCCAGAGTTGGGCGGCGTGGTTCACACCCACTCTACCTACGCTACAGCCTGGGCTCAGGCTGGATTGGACATCCCTAACATCGGTACTACTCACGCAGACTATTTCCACGACTGCATTCCTTGCACCGATGCAATGACAGAGGATATGATGGCCGAGTATGAGCACAATACAGGTGTAGTAATCGTTGACAGATTCAAGAAGGACAACATCAACCCGGTTCACACTCCAGGTGTACTGGTGAAGAACCACGGTCCTTTCACATGGGGTAAGGATGCTGACCAGGCAGTTTATCACGCAGTGGTAGCCGAGCAGGTGGCAAAGATGGCGTTCATCTCTTTCAGCGTGAATCCAAACACCACCATGAACCCATTGCTCGTAGAGAAGCACTTCAACCGCAAGCACGGTCCTAACGCTTACTACGGACAGAAGAAGCACTAATCTCCGAATGAGATTGATGCTGACAAAAGAAGTAAAAAAAAGATTTTCAATAACACAATATTTAAAAACAATAAAACAACAAACAATCATGATTAAAGCATTTGAAAATTTAGAGGTATGGTTTGTAACTGGTGCACAGCTTCTTTACGGAGGCGAGACAGTTAAGATAGTAGATGGTCACTCAAAGGACATGGTAGATGGTCTGAACAACAGTGGCATCATCCCAATCAAGGTAGTTTACAAGGGCACAGCTAACTCTTCTGCAGAGGTAGAGGCTGTAATGAAGGCTGCCAACAACGACGCTAAGTGCGTCGGTATCATCACATGGATGCACACCTTCTCTCCTGCTAAGATGTGGATCAAGGGCTTGCAGGCTCTCGAGAAGCCTCTCCTCCACTTCCACACTCAGTATAACGCAGAACTCCCTTGGGATTCTATCGACATGGACTTCATGAACCTCAACCAGTCTGCTCACGGCGACATCGAGTTCGGTCACATCTGCACCCGCATGCGCATCCCTAGAAAGGTAGTTGTAGGTTACTGGAAGAGCGAAGAGGCTCAGAAGCAGATTGCAACATGGGCTCGCGTAGCTGCAGGTGTTGCTGATGCTCACAACGTACGCTGCCTCATGTTCGGTATGAACATGAACAATGTAGCCGTTACTGATGGCGACCGCGTAGAGTTCGAGCAGCGCATGGGTTACCACGTAGATTACTACCCAGTTTCTTCACTCATGGAGTACTTCAAGAAGGTAACTGATGCAGAGGCTGATGCTCTCGTTGAGGAGTACAAGAAGGAATATACCATCAAGATTGATGAGTCTGGCGAGGAAGTTTACTGGGAGAAGGTAAAGAACGCAGCTAAGGCAGAGATTGCTCTCCGTCGCGTATTGAAGGATGAGAATGCAGTAGCATTCACAACCAACTTCGATGACCTCGGCGATGCAGACATCGACGATCCTAACTTCTGCGGTTTCGACCAGATTCCTGGTTTGGCTTCACAGCGCCTGATGGCAGAGGGTTACGGTTTCGGTGCAGAGGGTGACTGGAAGACAGCTTGCCTCTACCGCACACTCTGGGTAATGAACCAGGGCTTGGAGAAGGGTTGCTCATTCCTTGAGGACTACACACTCAACTTCGCTGAGGACCGCACATCTAGCCTCCAGAGCCACATGCTCGAGGTTTGCCCATTGATCGCTACAGACAAGCCAAAGCTCGAGGTTCACTTCCTCGGCATCGGTATCCGCAAGCAGCAGACAGCTCGCCTCGTATTCACATCTAAGACCGGTAAGGGTGTTAAGGCAACAGTAGTTGACCTCGGCAACCGTTTCCGTCTCATCGCAAGTGAGGTAGAGTGCATCGAGCCAAAGGCAATGCCTAAGCTCCCTGTAGCTTCAGCTCTCTGGGTTCCACAGCCAACCTTCGAGATTGGTGCAGGTGCTTGGATCCTCGCTGGTGGTACTCACCACAGTGCATTCTCTTACGACATCACTGCTGAGTACTGGGAGGACTTCTGCGAGATTCTGGGTATTGAGTTCGTCAACATCGACAAGAACACAACTATCAGCAGCTTCAAGCAGCAGCTCCGCAACAACGAGATTTATTACATGCTCAACAAGGCATTGAGATAATTTTTATTGAATATTATAAGAAATGAGTGCAAAAACTATTATAGAATCAGGTAAAGCCATCCTCGGTATCGAGTTTGGCTCTACCCGAATCAAGGCTGTCTTGATCGACACCGACAACAACCCTATCGCACAGGGTAGCTTTGAGTGGGAAAACCAGCTGGTTGATGGCCTCTGGACTTACAGCATCGACACCATCTGGAAAGGTTTGCAGGATTGCTACGCTGACCTCCGCAAGAACGTGAAGGCTGAGTACGACTGCGAAATCAAGCAGTTGGCTGCCATCGGTATTTCTGCGATGATGCACGGCTACATGGCTTTCGGCAAGGATGAGAACATCCTCGTTCCTTTCCGCACCTGGCGCAACACCAACACCGCACAGGCAGCAGCCGAGCTTTCAGAGCTCTTCCACTTCAACATCCCATTGCGTTGGAGTATCTCTCACGTTTACCAGGCTATCCTCAACGGTGAGGAGCACATCAATAAGATTGACTTCCTGACCACTCTCGCTGGTTACATTCACTGGCAGCTCACAGGCAAGAAGGTGCTGGGCATAGGCGACGCATCAGGTATGCTCCCTATCGATTCCAACACCAACAACTACGATGCTGAGATGGTAGCTAAGTTCGACAAGCTTATCGAGCCTAAGAACCTGGGCTGGAAGATTCTCGACATTCTCCCAGAGGTTTTGAATGCAGGCGAAGATGCAGGCGTTCTTACCGAGGAAGGAGCGAAGAAGCTCGACCCATCTGGCACACTCCAGGCTGGTGCTCCTCTCTGTCCTCCAGAGGGCGATGCAGGTACGGGTATGGTAGCTACCAACGCCGTACGTCAGCGCACCGGTAACGTAAGTGCAGGTACTTCTTCTTTCTCAATGATTGTATTGGAGAAAGCCTTGAGCCAACCTTACGAAGTCATTGATATGGTGACAACTCCAGACGGTAGTCCTGTAGCCATGGTTCACTGCAACAACTGTACTTCCGACCTCAACGCATGGGTAGGACTGTTCAAGCAGTACCAGGAGTTGCTCGGCGTTCCTGTAGATATGAACGAGGTATTCGGCAAGCTCTACAACCACGCTCTCGAGGGCGATGCAGACTGCGGCGGACTGATTGCTTACAACTACATCTCAGGTGAGCCTGTAACAGGTTTGGCTGAGGGTCGCCCAATGTTCGTACGTTCTGCCAACGACCACTTCAACCTCGCCAACTTCATGCGCGCCAACCTCTACGCTTCAGTAGCCGTATTGAAGATTGGCAACGATGTATTGTTCAAGGACGAGAAGGTACAGGTGGACCGCATCACCGGTCATGGCGGTTTGTTCAAGACCAAGGGTGTAGGTCAGCGCATTCTCGCAGCAGCCATCAACTCCCCTATCTCTGTCATGGAGACTGCAGGCGAAGGTGGTGCATGGGGTATTGCCCTGCTCGCAGGCTATCTCGTCAACAATGCTGAGAAGCTGAGCCTGGCTGATTACCTCGACCAGAAGGTATTTGCCGGCAATACAGGTGTAGAAATTGCTCCTACAGCAGAAGACGTAGCAGGTTTCGACAAGTACATCGAAACCTACAAGGCTGGTCTTGCCATCGAGCAGGCAGCTGTAGCCAACAAGAAATAATCCCATCTTTTCCAGTACGTTTGTGGGGGGAATTGACCCTCACAAACGTACTATCAATAAATTTAAACTTCAATTTACCCCTATTCTTATAACAACACAAAACTTACAAACATGATGAATAAACTTTTCGCTGCTGCCCTCCTCTCTTCAGCAGTTGCATTCTCAGCCCAGGCTCAGGATGTAACAGGAACCATCCATGCGAGCCAGGGAACGCAGAAGATAAACCGTGAAATCTACGGTCAGTTTGCCGAGCACCTCGGAAGCTGCATCTATGGTGGACTCTGGGTAGGTCCGGAGTCAAACATCCCTAACACCCAGGGTTACCGCAACGACGTGCTCCAAGCCCTCAAGGACCTCAAGGTTCCAGTTTTGAGATGGCCAGGAGGATGCTTCGCCGACGAGTACCACTGGATGGACGGAATCGGTCCGCGTGAGAATCGCCCTAAGATGCAGAACAACAACTGGGGAGGAACCATCGAGGACAACTCCTTCGGAACCCACGAGTTCCTGAATCTCTGCGAGATGCTGGGCTGCGAGCCTTACATCAGCGGTAACGTAGGTTCGGGAACGGTAGAGGAACTGGCTAAATGGGTAGAATACATGACCAGCGACGGCGATACTCCGATGGCAAAGCTCCGCCGAAAGAACGGACGCGACAAGGCATGGAAGGTGAAATACCTCGGAGTGGGCAACGAGAGCTGGGGATGCGGTGGAAACATGCGTCCAGAGTACTACTCAGACCTCTTCCGCCGTTACTCCGTATATTGCCGTAACTATGATGGCAACGAGCTCTACAAGATTGCATCAGGAGCCAGCGACTATGATTACAACTGGACCAAGGTGCTGATGGACCGTGTAGGTCATCGTGCCAACGGAATCTCCCTACATTATTATACAGTAACCGGATGGAGCGGAAGCAAGGGTTCGGCTACCAAGTTCAGCAACGACGACTACTACTGGACCATGGGCAAATGCCTCGGCATTGAAGACGTAATCAAGAAGCACGAAGCCATCATGGACAAGGCTGACCCTAAGAAGCAGATCGGTCTGCTCGTAGATGAATGGGGAACTTGGTGGGATGAGGAACCAGGAACCATCAAGGGTCACCTCTATCAGCAGAACTGCATGCGCGATGCATTCGTGGCAGCCCTCTCGCTCAATGTGTTCCACCGTCACGCCGACCGCATCAAGATGGCAAACATCGCCCAGGTGGTAAACGTGCTCCAGTCTATGATTCTCACCGACACCAAGGGCACTGGTCATATGGTTCTCACTCCAACCTACCACGTGTTCAAGATGTACAAGGACTTCCAGGATGCAACCTATCTCCCTATGGACGTGAAGTGCGATTCTATGGATGTACGTGGCGATGATCACGCCAAGGATGGCAGAAAGATTCCTGTGGTTTCTACATCAGCTGCCAAGAAGGCAGACGGCACCGTAGTGGTTTCACTCGCCAACGTAAGCCTCGACAAGGCACAGGAGGTAGAGTTCTGCCTCGATGGTCTGAAGGCTCCAAAGACAGTGGCAGGCGAGATCCTGACCTGCAAGAAGGTGAGCGATTTCAACGATTTCGAGCACCCGGATGTAGTGAAGCCAGCAACATTCAAGGATGCAAAATTGAAGAAAAACACCTTGAAAGTGAAAATTCCTGCAAAATCTATCGTAGTTTTGAAAATAAAATAGTACTTTTGTAGGGTAATTTGCTCACATCATCAGTCATCTTCTCCGTAAGAGGCTGATAAGCAACCAGTTTCAGCCGTCTTCCTACCTAAACAGGGAGGGGACTGAACGTCTCAGCAGAAAAAATAACAACAACATTAAATACATTTGTATGATGAACGACATTAAAGTAATGAATCATGCAGCAGATAATATCCGTATCTTGGCTGCTTCAATGGTAGAAAAGGCAAACTCTGGTCACCCAGGTGGTGCTATGGGTGGTTCTGACTTCATCAACGTGCTCTTCGCAGAGTACCTGGTTTATGATCCAGCAGATCCAACATGGACAGGTCGCGACCGCTTCTTCCTCGACCCAGGTCACATGAGCCCAATGCTCTATGCAGGTTTGGCTTTGCGCGGTTTCTTCTCTATCGAAGACCTCAAGCAGTTCCGCCAGTGGGGTTCAGTAACTCCAGGTCACCCAGAGCTCGATCTTCAGCGTGGTATCGAGAACTCATCAGGTCCTCTCGGTCAGGGTCACGCCCTCGCAGCTGGTGCAGCTGTTGCTGAGAAGTTCCTTGAGGCACGTCTGGGTTCAACCATGATGCAGCACAAGATCTACGCATACATTTCTGATGGTGCTGTAGAGGAGGAAATCTCTCAGGGTGTAGGTCGTATCGCCGGCAACCTCGGTTTGAACAACCTTATCATGTTCTACGATTCCAACGACATCCAGCTCTCTACAGAGTGCGGCGTTGTAATGAACGAGGATACAGAGATGAAGTACAAGGCTTGGGGTTGGAACGTCATCAAGATCAATGGTAACGACGTAGCTCAGATCCGTGAGGCGCTCGATGCTGCCCAGAAGGAGCAGGACCGCCCTACCCTCATCATCGGTAAGACTGTAATGGGTAAGGGTGCCCTCCGCGCTGACGGCACAAGCTACGAGGCTTGCATCAATACTCACGGTGCTCCTCTCGGTGGCGACGCTTACGTTAACACTATCAAGCACCTCGGTGGTGATCCTGAGAATGCATTCGTTATCTTCGACGATGTAAAGGAGATCTACGCTAAGCGTGCTGAGGAGTTGAAGGGAATCGTGGCTGAGCGCAAGGCTGCAGAGGCTGAGTGGCGCAAGGCTAACCCAGAGAAGGCTGCACAGATGGACGAGTGGTTCAGCGGCAAGGCTCCTAAGGTAGATTGGAGCAAGGTTGAGCAGAAGGCTGGTTCAGCTACTCGTGCTGCTTCTGCTGCTTGTCTCGGCGTTTTGGCAGAGCAGGTTCCTAATATGATCTGTGCATCTGCTGACCTTTCTAACTCAGATAAGACAGATGGTTTCTTGAAGAAGACCAAGAGCATCGTTCGTGGTGATTTCTCAGGTGCATTCTTCCAGGCAGGTGTTGCTGAGTTGACAATGGCTGATATGTGTATCGGTATGATGCTCCACGGTGGTGTGGTTGCAGCAATGGGTACATTCTTCGTATTCTCTGATTATATGAAGCCAGCTGTTCGTATCGCTGCCCTGATGCAGGTTCCAGTTAAGTTTATCTGGACTCACGATGCATTCCGCGTTGGTGAGGACGGACCTACTCACGAGCCAGTTGAGCAGGAGGCACAGATCCGCTTGATGGAGAAGTTGAAGAACCACGCAGGCAAGGACAGCGTTCGCGTATTCCGTCCAGCTGATGCTGACGAGACTACAGTTTGCTGGAAGCTCGCTATGGAGAATGTTGAGACTCCTACAGCGCTCATCTTCTCTCGCCAGGGCATCGCTAAGTTGCCAGAGGGTACAGACTACGAGCAGGCTGCTAAGGGTGCTTACATCGTAGCAGGCAGCGACGAGAATCCAGACGTTATCCTCGTAGCAAGCGGTTCTGAGGTTTCTACATTGGAGGCTGGTTGCGAGGCTTTGCGTGCCGACGGCATCAAGGTTCGCGTGGTAAGTGCTCCATCAGAGGGCTTGTTCCGTGGTCAGAGCAAGGAGTATCAGGAGAGCGTATTGCCAAAGAACGCTAAGATCTTCGGTATGACTGCTGGTCTTCCTGTAACTCTCGAGGGTCTCGTAGGCGCCAACGGTAAGGTTTGGGGCTTGGAGAGCTTCGGTTTCTCTGCTCCTTACAAGGTACTCGATGAGAAGCTCGGCTACACAGGCGAGAACGTTTACAAGCAGGTAAAGGCTTTCTTGGCAGAGGCTTAATTAGCATAAACTAAACAGGAGTTGGAAGCTGGAGTTGGAGATTTTGCCGGATGGCAGATTTCCATTTCCGGCATCCGACTCCTTTCACTCTTTTAATATTAACCTTGTGAAGGATAAGGGTTTACCCCGGTTTCTTCACTTAAAAACTTAAAGTATTATGGAAGTAAAGACAGTTGGTATTGCATGCGACCATGCAGGTTTTCCATTGAAGCAGTTCGTATTGGAATATTTGGAGAAGAAGGGTTATCCTGTAAAGGATTACGGTACATACAGCGATGCGAGTGTTGACTATCCTGACTTCGGCCATGCGCTCGGCGAAGGCATTGAGAGCGGCGAGGTTTATCCGGGTATCGGCATTTGCGGCAGTGGCGAGGGAATCGCCATGACTTTGAACAAGCATCAGGGTGTACGTGCCGGTTTGGCATGGTGCAAGGAGATTGCTCATCTCGTTCGTCAGCACAATGATGCCAATGTATTGGTACTTCCAGGACGTTTCATCGACAACAAGACCGCTGAGGCTATCCTCGACGAGTTCTTCGCTACTACCTTCGAGGGTGGCCGTCATGAGCGCCGCGTCAAGAAAATTCCTCTCCAGAAGTAAGGAAGGAATTTAAGGAAAGGAGTTAAGGAGTTAAGAAGTTAAGGAGTTAAGACGAATGCCTAGTAGATTAAAAACTACGCCAAAAGACTGTTGTCTTAACTCCTTAACTTCTTAACTCCTTTAACTCCTTAATATCTATAACCATCAAAACATAAAGATTATGAGCAAATATTTTGCAGAGTCAGAACTCATCATCAATGAGGATGGAAGTTGCTTCCACCTTCATCTGCGCCCAGAGCAGGTGGCGGATAAAGTAATCCTCGTAGGCGACCCAGGCAGAGTAGCCCTCGTAGCATCCCACTTCGAGACCCAGGAGTGCGAGGTTTCCAGCCGCGAATTCCACGCCATCACCGGAACATATAAAGGCAAGAGAATCACCGTGCAGAGCACCGGTATAGGATGCGATAATATTGACATCGTGGTCAACGAGCTGGATGCGCTGAAGAACATCGACTTCGCTACCCGCACCGAGAAACCGGAGCACACCACCCTCACCCTCGTGCGCATCGGAACCTGCGGCGGCTTGCAGCTCAACTGTCCTGCCGGAACCTTCGTCGCTTCACAGAAGAGCATCGGTTTCGATGGACTCATCAACTTTTATGCCCGCCGCAACGAAATCTGCGACCTCGAGACAGAGGCTGAATTCAAGCGCCAGGTGAAGTGGAACGACCAGATTGGCAATCCATACTGCGTGAACAACGACCCGGAACTGCTCAATCAGATTGCCGGAGAAGACATGGTTCGCGGAATCACCATCGCCTGCGGCGGATTCTACGGTCCTCAGGGCAGAGAGCTCCGTGCCCCTCTTGCCGACCCGGAACTTAATCAGAAGATTGAAGAATTCGAGTATAAAGGCTTGCGCGTCAACAACTTTGAGATGGAGAGTTCAGCCCTGGCTGGTCTTTCTCTCCTCTTAGGCCATAAGGCACTCACCTGCTGCATGGTCATCGCCAATCGCCGTGCCCTCAGTGCCAACACAAGCTATAAGAGCACCATCGACAACCTCATCAAGGTTGTATTAGATAGAATCTAGTTCATTGCAGCAATACGCCCTGAACCAACGGTCTCCGGCCGAAGGGAAAGGTAAAGGGCAGAAGCTCATTGCAGCAATACGCCCTGAAAGGGCAGAAGCTCCTAGCCCAGGGTAACACCCTGGGTTAAAACAGCAAACAACCCTGTCGCCCTGAAAGGGCAAAAGCTTTAAAATAAACAAGAAAGAATGAAGAATCAAGAAGAATGTATCTGCGCCCTGGCAACCCCAGCTGGCGGTGCAATCGGAATCATCCGACTCAGCGGCTCCGACGCCATTACCCTCACCGACCAAATCTTCCAGTCAGCCAATGGCAAATCGCTGGAAGAAGCCAAGCCCTACACCCTGCATTATGGAGAAATCAAGGATAAGGATGGCAACACCATCGATGATGTACTGGTGAGCGTGTTCCGTGCACCCCACAGTTATACAGGCGAGAATTCCACCGAAATTTCCTGTCACGGCAGCCGGTACATTCTTCAGCAGGTTCTCCATCGCTTTACGGAGGTAGGATGTCGCCAGGCAGAACCCGGCGAATACACCCGTCGTGCCTATCTCAACGGCAAGATGGACCTCTCGCAGGCAGAGGCAGTAGCTGATCTCATCGCCTCTACCAACAAGGCAACCCACAAGATGGCGCTTAGCCAACTGAAGGGTCACTTCAGTAACGAACTCTCCCTGCTGCGCGAAAAATTATTAAAGATGACTTCGCTCCTGGAGTTGGAGCTGGACTTCAGCGACCACGAGGAACTGGAGTTTGCCGACCGCAGCGATCTCCAGGCACTAGCCGAAGAAATCAATCATAAGATTACCACCCTCGCCCACTCCTTCGAGACCGGCAACGCCCTGAAGCAGGGAGTAGCCGTAGCCATCGTAGGCAAGACGAATGTGGGCAAGAGCACCCTGCTCAACCGTCTGCTCCACGAGGAAAAAGCCATCGTGAGCGACATTCACGGAACCACCCGAGACGTAATCGAAGACACCACCCTCATCGACGGAATCACCTTCCGCTTCATAGATACGGCAGGAATCCGAAAGACGGATGATGTGGTAGAGAACATCGGAATAGAGCGCACCTTCCAGAAGATGGAAGAGGCGAAGATTGTAATCTGGCTATTGGACGAGCAGCCATCGGTCTCAGAAATCGAGGAGATGAAGCAGAAGAACCAGGGCAAGAAGCTGCTGGTGGTATTCAATAAGATGGATAAGCTGGAGGATGAAAAGCTTGAGCTCGATAAGTTCACTCATTCCTGCGGTTCAGATTCCGGCGAAACAGAATCCACTGAAGCAGAATCCCCACTCTTTATCAGTGCCCGCACGGGCGAGAACGTTTCATCCCTGGAGCAGGCATTAGTAAAAGCCGCTGATATTCCGGAGATTACAGAGAACGACGTCATCATTACGAGTGCCCGCCACTACGAGGCACTTCTCCGTGCCCAGGATTCCCTCTCCCGAGTCTTGGAGTCGATGGAAATGGGAATGAGCGGCGACATCATCGCCGAGGATTTGAAAATGGTACTGGAGGAGCTGGGAGAAATCACCGGCGGCCAGATCAGCAGCCAGGAAACGCTGAACAATATCTTCAAGCACTTCTGCATCGGAAAGTAATATAAGTATAAATAGGGAACGCACTGCGTTCCCTATCTGTTTTTACGGTAAAAGTTATGACATACTCTCTATCTATTGGATGGTAATCCAGATATTTTCGTCTCGGTCGCGAGCCGATATCATGGCGTTGATGAATCGCTGCAGCCAGATGCGAGAGTCCACAACCATGCCCTCAAGCTTGTTCTACCCAACGAGGATACAGCCTTGCGTGTCGTCAGGATAAAACTGTTAAACGTTGAAACCTCTCAGATCGAGTCCGTCGGAACGATATAATAGCTTCTTAAAACTGAATAACTGAATACTGAATACCCTTCCGCCTTGCTTTCCGTCAGCTCCGTCGGCATTTGCTCCCTTCGGAGGAATTTTCTCGATGTAATGGCGGTTCACCAGTTTCTCTGCATCATCGCCGTCCCCCTTCTTTCCGAAGTCGTTCTGCAGGCGCATCAGCCCAGGGCGTATGGTGCTTAAGAGGGTGTTCAGTATTCAGTATTCAGTTTTTTTCGGGATAGTTACTCTTTCTGTGGTTACAAATTATAAGTAATTATTTTATATTATATATATTATATATATAATATACTATCTATATAGAGGATGGTAACAAGAGCGAAAAAAACTGAATACTGAATACTGAATACGTTTCCATGTAATCGGGTATTACTTCATAATATACTGGTTTATAACGCAAAACATAGTTTTCGATACCGTAAAAACATAGAGATGCGCCCCATAAGAAATAGAGTCCGTTTTTTACGAAGTTTCAAATTGTAAGTGTTTTGCTGAAAATCGCTCCTTATCACATGCAAAAATTTGGTAGCAGCCGAAAATCTTTGTATCTTTGCACCAGCAATCGAAGGAACAGCCTTTTGTGCCTAAGAGCGGTCTTAACAGAAGACCGGGGCTGGGCTTAAATGATGGCAGGCGCCGGTCATCTATTAAGACCCAGAATCGGGGCAAAAACGAGGGTTTTCCGGGCAGTTGCGATTTCTAAGAACTTTTAAACAAAGTACAGAGTATGATTAACTACAGTATCGTAATGCGCAGCGTGAACGCAAACCTCCTTGAGATCAACCAGGCAAAGTCACGTATCAACCAGGCTAAGAAGGACGGCAAGGAGCCGG
>OCMB01000025.1_pt1 | contig 58928 bp, 43 predicted proteins | sample 1496101 | NCBI WGS metagenome assembly OCMB01 (sample SAMN01760949, study PRJEB22395) | human gut metagenome | reverse complement strand
TACTTGTCTGTTTATGTAAAATCTTTCAAAGAACTCTTTCTTTAGTTGCTTAGAGTAATACTTGATTTCTCAAAAGCGAGTGCAAAAGTACTAACTATTTTTCATTCCACCAAATGTTTTGAGGAAAAAGTTTCAAAAAACGCCACTTTTTAACAGTCGTAAACACTTAAACAAACTATCAGATACTCAGCACCTTATAATATACATGCGCACACTGGAGCGCGCATACATACGCATATATGCGCACGCTCTCGCGCGCGCATATTATATATTGTATTCAAATATTTTTGCTTATTTTTTAAGGGTAAACTCAAACTTGAGACCGCCTTCCGGCAAATTACTTACCCGAATAGTACCTCCATGCAGGAGAACGGCATTCTTAACAATGGCAAGTCCGAGACCTGTACCACCCATTTTGCGGCTACGCCCCTTATCCACCCGATAAAAGCGCTCAAACAAACGGGCCAGATGCTCCGGTGGTACTCCCTGACCATTATCCTGGAAAATGAAATGCCATTTATTTCCCTGTTCCTTCGCCTCCAAGGTCATCTTGCGCCCCTCTCCAGCATAAGCAATGGCATTATCTGTAAGATTGCGGAAAATACTATATATCAGACTTCGGTTTCCCTTCACCACGATATGTTCCGGCATCCGGTTATCAAAAGTCATTTTCCTTTCCTGTCGAGCCAACGCTGTCTCACGGGTAATATCAGCCACCATCTGGGTAATATCTACCGCTTCAAAATCTATCATATCAGAACCATCATCCAAACGGTTAAGCGTAGAGATATCGTGAAGCAAGGAGGTCAACCGCTCACTTTGGGCAAAGCAGCGTTGCAGGAATTGCGCCTTGGTCGCCTCATTGATATGCGGGTTATCCAGAATCGTTTCCAGATATCCCTGAATACTAGCCACAGGAGTTTTCAACTCATGAGCGATATTCTGAGTAAGTTGTCTTTTCAGAATATCCTGTTCTTTTCGGGTAGTCTGCACGCGCTTATACATCTTGATGATTCTTTCAGCAATTTCTCCCAATTCATCCCCCGGGAAGCTTGCCAAATCTTCTACCTCCAGGCTTTCATTGTGATCTGCCTTATAGGCAAATATACGGAGTTTGGAAATATTACTTCCCAGACGACTGGTGAAACGATAGAGCACAAGCGTAAGAATGATGACGGCAACAAGAGCAAACCAGATATAATGCTGATCAGCCTGAAGCGACTTTGCCAAATCATCGTTATATGGCAACGCCGTACGCACAACTAGCTGACTTTTAGGAAAATATGATGCTACATAGAAATAATCGTGCTTGAGGGTAGAAGACTGGCGTTCTACACTGGTTCCCATTCCATCCTGAAGTGCCTCCGCAATCTCCGCTCTTTTTGCATGATTGGAAAACTTGCGAAAATCCTTACGCATATTATCATAGATTACCTTACCATCAGGCTTGATAAGAGTCACTCGCAAGTCTTTACTTTCGTGTTCCTGAACAAAATCCTCAAGTTTAGCCTCAGCTACCCTGACACTATCCACCAGATTCACCGTATCCGACAATAGAATACCATTTGAAGAAGATAGAGCGAGATCCTCCACCAGCAACTCGTTATAGTTGGCAAGTTTCAAGGTAAGGGTACTAATCTTATACTGCTTCTCTCGTGTTTGCTGAAACACGATAAAGCTGACAGCGAACACTAGGAACACCGCCAGCACACTAAAGTACAATTTTCTACCTACAGTATTTGTTTTAAGCATTGAACTTTAAAAACTGAATATTAAACTTCACAATTATCTGTAAATCAAAGTCAAACCAATCAGGCATCAAAATAATATCCGAAACCGAGACGAGTCACGATGCACTTTGCGAATCGTCCAACCTTTTTACGCATACGGGTAATGTTCACATCCACGGTACGATCGAGCACCATCACATCCTTAGGCCACACCCTGTCTATCAATTCCTGACGGGAGAATACCCTACCCTTTTCCTCCAATAAAAGGTGGAGCAACTCAAACTCAGTCTTGGTAAAAGGAACAGCTTCGCCATCAATGCTAACCGTTTTCTTATCAAGATCCAGCACCAGCCCCTGATAGCCAATCACCTTAGGTTCATCAGCACTACCATTCTGTTCTGCGGTACGGCGCAATACGGCACGAATACGTACCATCACCTCACGGATGGAGAATGGCTTGGAAATATAGTCATCAGCACCCAGGTTGAATCCCGTCAACGTATCATTCTCCGTATCCCGAGCGGTAAGGAAAATGATTGGCACATGGGCAGTCATCGGGTTCTCCTTCAACTTCTTAGCCAGTTGGAATCCACTCATACCTCCCATCATCACATCCAGCAGCAACAGATCATAGGATGCAATATCCATTTCCAAAGCCTCTTCGGCAGAATTGGCTGTATCCACATGATATCCTTCTATTTGGATATTGAAACTCAAGATTTCACACAAATCCTGTTCATCATCAACAACAAGAATTCTTTTATCCGCCTTTTCCATAATCTATTTTTTATAAATTCGTAATTATGGTGCAAAAATACATTTTTTATCTCGTAATAAGCGTTACATCAGATTACAATTTTGTAACAACAATGTGTTTTTTACAAAAAAATGATAAAGCACAGTATAATATTACACTTTTTAACTCAGTGTAATTATATTGGCTACACCATATAACTAAACAAATCGCTTTTCTAACAAATAAAACCCTGCAATACTTCTATATAAATGAGAAGTACTGCAGGGCTTTTTTATCTTTCTAAAGAAGAGAGAGGACTATGCCAATCTCTTCTCCAGGCGCTCACGGATAGCAGCGATGAAGCCGGCTGAGTTGACAGGCTTAGCCTCAACACCTTCCATCAGATTGACGAGATCCTTGGTAGCGATACCATCATTCAAGGTATCGAAGCAAGCAGCCTCCAGCTGGTCGCCGAAGTTCTGGAGTTCCTTAAGTCCATCCATCTCACCACGCTTTCTCAAGGCTCCACTCCATGCAAAGATGGTTGCCATTGGGTTGGTAGAGGTATCCTCACCCTTCAGATAGCGATAGTAGTGACGGGTAACGGTACCATGCGCAGCCTCATACTCATACTTTCCTTCTGGAGAGACCAATACAGAGGTCATCATAGCCAGAGAACCGAAAGCGGTACTGAGCATATCGCTCATCACATCACCATCATAGTTCTTGCATGCCCAGATGAATCCACCCTTGCTACGGATTACACGAGCCACCGCATCATCAATCAATGTATAGAAGTATTCGATGCCGAGTTCAGCAAACTTCTCCTTGTAGTCACTCTCGTAAACCTCTTCGAAGATCTTACGGAACTGCGCATCGTAAGTCTTTGAGATGGTATCCTTGGTAGCAAACCAGAGATCCTGTTTGGTATCGATGGCAAACTTGAAGCAGCTGTGAGCAAAGCTACGGATACTCTTGTCGGTATTGTGCATACCCTGGATAACACCTGCACCATCGAAGTTGTGGATTTCCACCTCCTGCTTCTTTCCGCTCTTACCCTCAAACACGAGTTTGGCTACTCCCGGTTCATCGGCACGGATTTCCACACTCTTATATACATCTCCGTATGCATGACGGGCGATGGTGATAGGCTTCTCCCAGTTCTTCACACAAGGGTGGATGCTTGGGATAGTGATAGGTGCACGGAACACAGTACCATCCATAATACTACGGATAGTACCATTAGGGCTCTTCCACATCTTATGAAGCTTATACTCATCCATACGCTGGGCATTAGGAGTGATGGTAGCACACTTTACTGCTACACCATATTTCTTGGCAGCCTCAGCAGAGTCGATGGTCACCTGGTCATTGGTCTGGTCACGATAAGGCAGACCCAGGTCATAATACTCAGTTTTCAAATCTACAAAAGGAAGAATCAGTTCATCCTTGATCATCTTCCAGAGGATTCTTGTCATCTCGTCACCATCCATCTCTACCAATGGAGTCGTCATCTTAATCTTTTCCATAATCTATACAGTATTAATATTGATATTCGCAATTTGTCTGCAAAGATACGGAAATTATTTTAAAACAACACTATTTTTAGTCAATCATTTTACATTTTGACATTATTTACGTATAAAAATACAGATTTTTGCCATCTTCCTCCTTTTTAATTGGTGCTGATTGGCAAATTATAAACAAATATTTTCAACCTGTATGAATGAAAAATAGAAATAGACCGCACACCGCACAAATACGGCATAATTTATTGATAAACAACAACTTGCAGAGTGCGGTCTCCGTGCGGTGTTAAGCAGATACCGCACAATCAAAACACTTTGTATTACAGCATATTACGCTATATCCGTGCGGTGTGCTGTCTAAAATGCAAAATTTGACTCACCAATCAACAGGCATCACTCCACGAAGTTTTTGTACGAGTAGTTGTTGAAACTCCGAATTAGACTTCAACTTATCTATTTGTATAGGACTATTATTATTTGCAAGATTGCCTAAGTCATACTTTAAAAGTTTACCTTTCTCCAAATCATACACATAAAGCCACGTTTCTTCATTATCTTTCAACAATTCAAAATTCGAGACTTCCAACACCTCGTCTCTTGCCTCTCCTTTAGGAGCCAATTGATATTTGAGTTTACCTGTTTCCATATTAAATACTTTTATCATTCCTTTTGCATCTTTAAAATCAGAAACGATAAAAGAGTTCTGCCCTACAGCTAAAGCCATAGGCAAACTTACTTCAACAGAGTTTTTTTGAACACACTCTAATTGCTTTACATCAGTATGTTCTTGCTTACATCCCCATACAGCAATCAAAGCAGCACAAACACTCACGCTAAAATAACTTTTCTTCATAAATATTCTTTTTTAATGCCAAATGCCACTTTAAAATCAAAGAGGCATTTGACATATTTTCACAATTGGTATTGCCAAATTTCATGGGCGTTACTTTTTGTATTCATAGTAAAGAGATAGAGGCATTTATTGTCATCAGAAACCTTTATGTTGTAGCCAACTTTGTCTAGTATGATATGGCGTAAAAGCTTCCCATCCCAGTCATACACCTCTACCTCATTGCCAAATTGAGACTCCATATAATTCTTCGGCTCTTGTCCTTCCTTATTTTTCTCTATCAAAAAAACATATATTGCCTTTTGGTTTGCATCCATTCTAAGAGATTTTCCGCTTATCTTAGTGGGAGCATAGTTTCCGTCAGCAATCTCTTTGTAATCTAATTTCTCAGAATATAGTTCCTTCTCTACTTCAACATTGCCCTCATCTATCTTAAATAGGAAAGCATAACGTTCCCATCCGCACAAATACAAGAATTTATCTTTGTTTCTAAAAATACTCGCATTGTCCGTATAAACGGAATGCTTTGCCAAACCTCCCTTTTGATTTTTGTCTTTTGGCCAATAGTTTAAGGGGGTTAACGTTGATTTTTTAAAATTCACAACCGTAAATATATGTTCTATTTGGCTATATGGAGCACCACATATCAAGAATGTAGAATCTGAAAGCATAATATAATTACCAGGAATATATCTTAGAGCTGGCAACTTAGTCAAATCATAGCTTTCATCAATCTTATAATTTCCATTAAGCCATTTTGCTTGTGCAACTCGTGACAATGAGTATATTTTATTCCCATTGGAAGAACAATTAAGCACATACAGACTTTTGTCTGACGAAACCGCAAATGCCGTTTTGTCATATTCTCCATGTCCAGCACCTCTCATAAATGCAAGGGTTTTGGTCTTAAGTGAGTCTCCTTTCTGAACAGAAACATTAGTATTAAATTTGTTAGAAAATGAACTCAAAAGCCAAACACTATCTGCAAGAATGCTAGGATTAGCACCTGCATTTAAAGAATCTGTAACCATAAGTTCTCCCTGCAAGTTTTCTGTTTCCACATACTTTTGCTCAGAAGAACAAGATATAAATCCTAAGCACAAGCCTATGATTATCAAATTATTTTTAAAAAATCTCTTCATTTGCATAATTTATTAATTAAGAGATATGAAGAATCCCTCCTCCATATCTCTATTATTTACAACTTTACGCCTGCACTTTTTGATGGTCATCAAGTGTCAACACACCTTGTCCACTAGCAGTACTTACATTTACACTGCATTTCCTTGTAAGACTCACATAACAAGGAAGATAGACTCCACCAGATTCTGACTGGGAAAGTGCCTCAACATTTTCCATCAACACAACATCTCTTGAAGGGTTGTCTTCTGAATAACGGCTAGAATAAGCCATTGCACCAGCACAAGCTATCGCAAGGCATAATGCTCCTAAAAATTTATTCTTCATATTCTGCACTTAATTTAAAATTTAAGAATTCTTTTATAAATATTTTTCACTTTTTCATTTTTTATGGGACTACCAACAAACAAAATTTCATTATTTTCTCCTAATAAAAATGAATGATATTTATTATCAATCGGCATAGAAGGATTCAGCTTTCTAAACTCATACGAAGTATCAATATAGACAGAACTCTGTAAATCCGTAACGCCTAGTTCTAAATTTATATCATCCATTTCAGATGGCTTGGGAGCCACAATAAAAATATAGTTTATATCTACACCCTTAGCTCTAGCCTCCATTATCAAAGGATTCCAAATGCGAAGTTTATTCAAGGCACATGGGGTACACTCTGTAGAATCTATATATTCAACCATCGTGTACTTCTTATCCAGTTTATTCAGAGGATTACGCCGACATTCCATCTTGTCTAGGCACAACTCAATCGGACGAGATTTCATTTGTTCAATCTTGTCTCTCACTTGTTCCTTCTCCGACTTGCAGCCCAAAAAGAGCAAGCATATCATTATACCAATTATTGACAATCTAGGATTCTTCATTATTACTAGTCCTTTATAGATTGATAACTCCGCAAAACTCTGTATCGCCATAAAACATATACAAAGTAAACTCGCCTTTCAAACCATCAGGGAAAACAACATTGGCACTACCCTCCGAAGCCATCTGACTATAGACCATCCTATCACCTCTATATACATATATTATAGTGGGTGAGTTGCTTAACTCAAAGGACAATTCTTTATCCTCCAAAAACACTTGTGGTGTCCAAGTCAGCTCTCGCTCCCATGGACGACCATGTTTGGTCGGGTTTTCATAAGAGTTTGGTTGCATTTCCACTCTAACTTTTATTCCTGCCCATACATTTCCATCTAGAAATAGGCACGTAAAGATTATTAGTAACAATCTATTCATATTATTGTTAGTTTTTATTATTTTTGCTTGCAAAATTAGAGAAAAAATGCTTATTTTCCAAATAAAAGCACTACATTTAGTACACAACTTTTCACATAGCCGAATTTTCCATATTATAACAAACAAAAAAACAGCACCTTAACTAAAAAAGTACATTTAGTACATTCTTCATTCTATTCTTTTTATTAAAGCATCAAACCTCTTTATATTGTCAGTTTTAAACAACATCACAACTAGCTTTTTACGCTTGTTAGTAATGCTCTGCTTTGATACACCCAAAAGATTAGCTATCTGAGAGGGACTGAAAGAAAGTCTCGTCAGCAAGCAAAGCTTCAACTCTTCATCCAACAAATTCTCAAACAAAGACATTTTTTTCCAAAATGCAGGCAGATTTGTTTCAACTAAATTCTGTAAGTCTTTCCATTCACAAACAGTTGGTTGCTTACCAGCATCTGCGTATGCCTGAAATAACTGAACTATCTTGGATTCCATAAATGCATTCTCCTTTTTCCATTTTTCTTCATTCTCATTCGTTTTATAAACACACAACACACCATTCAGATTTGCCATTTTTTGTTTTTGAAGTTGTATTTCTTTTTGGGTTGAAGCCAAATCTTTCTTAGTTGTATCATATTGAGTTTGCATTTTTTGATTCTTTGTCCGCAATTTCTTTACAACAATGAGCAACACAACAATCATCAAGAGAGCCGCAAATAGGAGTTTCCAAACATTTTTTGCTTCTTCAGCTTTTCGCACTGCAACTTTCTGACTTTCTGAATAATCGAACAAAGCTTGTACCTTGCCTACCTCTTTTGCTGAATTTCGAAAATTGGCAGTATCGTTTGCATCAGTATACAAATGTGCATATTTCACGACAGAATCCGTCACACCTTGTAGCGCATATATAGACATCAAGCCCTTATATCCTGCCTCCAAATCTTCTATATCAGAAGGATAAGCCAACAATCTACGATAGCAATACAAAGCTGAATCCAACTGCCCAACCCCTTTATAATACCAGCCAAGATAATGATAAAAATACTCTGTTCCCGGATATATAGGATTTCCTTTTTCATCCAATAATTTGGACTTTGCACGATATTCATCTAGTGCTAGCTTAGCTCTCACATAGTCTTTTTGTCTTAAATAGAATTCTTGCAATGGAGCTAAAGCTGCTGCGGCATAATCATACTCACCCATATTTTTGTAATATCGATAAGCCTGAGAGGCAATATGAAAAACCGAATCCATATAGCCTAGCTGATAGTAAACACTACCCCTACGTTCCTGTACTCGAGCATATCCCAATGTATCGTTCATCTTCAAAGCTACTTGTGCCTTCTTATCAAGTATCTTCAATTCCATTTGTGGATAACGCTGCAATCTATAAACATCCGCCATTTGTCCATAAATTTTAGACAACAGAGCGAAATTACAGTCTCGTTTTGTTGTATCATTTTTTACGACTGCCTCATTATAATATTGTAGAGCCATAGGGCTATTTCCTCTGTCACGATATACACAACCCATCATATAGTTAGCTAGTGCCTTTTCTCCATCCTTGCCCCAAAAAGAATAATAGTCCAAGACCTCATCCATATAATTGATGGTATCCATCGCATAAAAGAGCTTATTCATTGCTTCTGTGCGAAGCAACAAAAATTTCATTCTGTCAGACTTAGAGTATTCAGCAAGATGCTTATTTTCCTGGCACAACATAGTCCAAGCTGTGTCGGGGTGTTTCTCCAACACACTCTCTATTTGAAGTAACCGTTGCTTCTCATTTGATGTACAGGCCATCAGAAATGGCAACAGCAACATCAAAAGTAACTTAATATAGCTTTTATTAAAATATAACATCATAATCAATTTCTTTATCTATAAATTTACTAGTTACCGCTTCCCCTTCGCCCCAAACTTGCAAAAGATAGGCATGATGAATATCAGCGCAGGAAGGGAGAAAAGCAGTCCTCCCGTCACTCCCGTGGCAAACGAGAACCAGAATGGCTCGTCCTTGCCATCAAGGAAAAACGGAATCAGCCCCACAATCGTAGAAGACACCGTCAAGAAAATAGGAATAATCTTATGATTGAAGGCTCTGACATAATCCCTTATCTTGCCACGGTGCGACAAGCGATGCATATTGTTATATTGACTCAAAATGTAAATGCCCGAGTTCACGACTATACCAATCAGCAACACCAAGGAGGCGAAGCCTCCGCTGCCAAAAGGAATTTCCGTAAAACAGAAAGTAAGGAAGCTGCCTATCAACGCCACTGGAATGACGGAAACTATCACCAGCGACTGGCGAACAGACTCAAACTGAATGGCACAAATAAAGAACACGATCACCACTATCAAGAAAAGCAACCAATAATTGGATTTCTCATTGATAGACCTGTGGTAAGAAGTATTCTCGCAACGATACCCCACAGGCAAAGTCTTATTGAAATACTTGAGCACTCCGTCTATATACTCTGATGAGTAGGTATAAGAACCCATCACATTGAATGCCACATTCAGCATATACTCCTGGTTTTTCTTAGGAATGACATTCTTCGCCTCACGGCGTTCCATCTTCATCGCCTCTGGCACAAACAGCTCACTTGAGTCCACCTTCACCTGCTCGTTTTCTACATGCCACAAGTCAAAAGACGTTTGAGGCAAGGGCTTGAGATATACGTCAGACTCTATGTTGTTATCCTTATAATACCCTACATAGCTAGACATCAAGATATTTTCCAGCGATCCATGCGTATCATCCACATCCACCTGATAAAGAGCCATTTGCTCCTTCTTGTAGTCCATGAAGAATTCAGGCTCTTGGTTTTCAAAGCCCGGAGTCTCAATGGTCAAGTCCTGCACACGTGGATTTTTTCTCATATAGCGGCACACGTCCTCTGCCAGACGATAGAGCTGGTCGTAATTATAGCCAGAAAGCGTCAAGCGATTGCTGCGATACAGCAAGTTCAGGGCATTGCTAAACCCTCGCTCGCTCACGCCATAAGTGCTCCAGTCAGCGCCGCCAATCGTTATCACCTTGCCTATCACCTCATTTTCCAGGCGATATGGGAAAGAGGTCTTGTCAACACCCTGCTTGAAGTGAACAACGATTTCGCCATTTCTCCTATCAATACGAGTGACGAACTCTTTGATTTCCTTATATTTCTTCAGCGTTTCCTCCACAATCATCATCTTGGGGTTAAGCTGCACGGCTGTGCCGCCCACAGGCATCTGTGCTCGAATGTGCAATACCTTTTCCGCATTCTCATCACTCCGACGGCTATCCTCATCCAAATAATCGGCAAACATCTGCACGGTGCCTCCCAACCATTCCGACAACAACGGCTTGTATGTATCCACAAACCTTTGGTTGCCAAATGTCTGGTTATAAAGCACGTCATACCAAGGCAAATGTTCATCATCCGCCTGTTCCGTTCCGTCAGCTTCGCTATCCGTCCCCAAGCGATCCGGCAAGAATTGGAAAGGAATGCCGAACGCCAACACCAACAAGACATAATACACCCATTTACGGCGGGAGGTGAATGCGATATAACGGCTGTAGAAGCGATTGCACCTAACGACCACCCTGCCCAACCTGAGATGTTGCCTTTGGCTGCTATATTGCCAACGGTCGATGATGGCTGGCACAAAAAACAACGCCACGACCAAAGACACCACCAGATTGATGATGACTATCCAAGCGAAATCGTACAAGTCTTGCTGCAATTCCTTAGGAAGGAAAAAAATGACCACCATAGACCCTATCGTGGTGAGCATAGCCGCCAACAACGACAAGAAAGCCTTGCGGTTGTGATAATAACCATAATGATCGACCATCACAATCGTAGAGTCAATGATAAGTCCTAAAGAGACGGTGATTCCTGCCAAGGAATAAATGTGCAGCTTGATGTCGAACAACCAAAACACGATGATGGCTATCAACAGATTGGCAGCCAATGTGGAAGCAACGATAGCCAGATATTTCCAGTCTCGGTTGGTAAGCCAGACAAACACCAGCAGGATGGCAAGCGACATCAATGTCCTTCTCAGCAACTTCGACATCTCCTCTCGCTGTTGCTTGGCACTGTCATACGACAACTGGAAATACACCTTCTGATGAATGCCAGCCTTCAGCTGCTCCATCTTCTCCTGCACGACATCCGACATCCTCACGGTCTTGCCATCCGAAGGAATATAAACGTTGATATATACCGTGTTCAAACCATTTACCCGATAATAGCTGTCGGGATCCTGGTTCTTCACTTGCACGGCAGCTAAATCGTTCAGATAAACCACCTTTCCATCTATGTTTTTCAAAGGCATCTCACCCAAAGGTTTTCCAAACAACTCGGTGGTGAGATGCAAGGCAATCTTCTCTTGGTTTCCCTGCGCCGTGGTGTGCATCACCGTACCGATGATTTCATCCTGCCCGATATAGTTGCGAATGCCATTGGCTATGTCGTTCGACGTGATGCCGTATGCAGAAAGAGCCATCGGGTCATAACTTATCTCCACGTATGTATCCGTCGTGCCAGTCACTTCCACCTTGTTAACACCATCCACTGCCTCCAGTTGCCTGACCACATTCTCCTTCACAAAGTTCTTAATCAACTCGGGCTGTATGTCGGCATTCACCAGGTAAGTCAGCAACAGTTTTTGGGCATTGTGCGATGCCATGCCGCTGACCACCTCGCCTCCCATCAGCGTAGGATAAGAAACGCCCTTCGGCAATCGCTCGTGCGACTGTCGCAACAAGGAAGAAATCTCGAACCTGACGGAGGAGACATCCACATTCTCCTTCAGATTGACCACGATTTCACTTTTGCCAAAATAAGACTTGGAAGAAACACTCTCCACCCCTTTCAGCGCAGACACCATTCCCTCTATCGGCGAGGTGAGATTCTGCTCCACCACCTTTGCCGACACATGAGGCCACTCGTACTTGATGGTCATGCGCTTGCCCTGTCGTGGTGTCGGCTCAGTCCCCACGTCGATGAGGGGAGCCAACGCCACGCCAATAATCATCAAGATGACGAAAGTCAATATCACACTAAAAGAGGATAGTTTCATCGTATATCAATTTTTCGTTTTGTCTGTTTTCTTTCTATATATTGAGTAATAGAGGATTGGCACAAAGAAGATGCTCACCAAAGTGCCTATCACCATGCCTATGAGGATGGCTAGCGACAACGGGAATTGCATGTCGGCACCTATGGAGCCTCTCGACATAAATGGCAACAAAGAGAAAATGGTGGTCAGCGAAGTCATGATGATAGGCATCAGACGCTCATGCCCCGCCCGCTCTATCGCCTCCATCAGCGGCTTCCCTTCACGGCGATGATGATTGATGGTGTCGATCTTCAAGATAGAGTCGTTGATGACAATGCCCGCCATCACGATGACACCGGTCATCGACATGATGTCGATGGACATTCCGAGCAACCACAACACCAACAACACGCAGAACACATCCAGCACGATTTCCGACAAGATGATGGCTGGCTGTATCATACTCTCAAACTGTGCCGCCAGAATGAAATACAAGAGCAGCAAGGCAACGACCAAAATCCAAACCAAGCCCATGATCATCTGTCGGCTGGAGAAATAGTCGCCACTGGCAACAATCCTCACATCGTCATGCTGAGCCTCGTATTGCGACACGAAATCCAGAATCCGTCTCACCTCCTTGCCAGAGGCTTGTATGTCAACAGGTTGGTATTCGCCCCCTTCCGAGCCATACAGATGCTTATAGTCATACACCATACGCTCCTTCAGCAACAGGCTCAAAGGTATGCTCACCCCATCCTTGGCATCAATGGAAGACGACAATATCGACTCCCTGTCCGCCTTCGACGAACCTATCACCACCGGTACGCTTCCCGCACCTTGGTTGATACGCAAAGCCTCGTTGGTTCCCGATATTTGGCGCAACCTATCACACAGTTGGGTATATGAGATGCCATAAATGGTCATCTGCTCCACATCAGCCACCAACTGCAAATTCTCCTCCGTCACAACAGGTGGAATCATCACTTCAGGGAAATGCTGGCGCAAACTGTCGGTGAAAGCCATAGCCTGCGACACCGTAGGGCGATGCCCCCCAGCGTCTTGCAACTTCAATCGCAACTCAGGTTCCCCAGAAGAGAATATCATATCGAACAGGTTGCCCGAAGGAGAGAACGAGACAGACGCATCGGGATAAGCCTCAGCCACATACGACTGCAATCGCTTCTTGGCTTGCAAGAACTCATCCACCGACTCACACTTAAAATACACCAATGCCTCGGAAGAGGTAATGTCTTGGGTATGGAACAGCAAAAAGTCTTGCGTACCCACCATCGAGGTTGTCGCTTCCACCCCTTTCTTGCAATGCTCCAGCACTTGGCTGATTCTCCTATCGTTCTCTTGCACCGAGATGCCCGCATTCCAATCCACATACATGATGGCATCCGTATAGCTCACCTCCGGCATTTGTCTTTTCTCGGAGATTAAAAACATCACCACGAGTCCCGGGGCAGAGAGCAAGAACAAGAAGAGACAGAGGCGCAAATGAGCAAACATCCAGCTCTGCGTCTTCTCATACCAGCGTAAAATCGCCCGATTTGTTTTCGTCACGTTTTTCTCGTCATCTGCCACCAAAGCCTCGCCCTTCTCAAGCTTGCGCTTGTGCACCTTTTGATATAGCACCTTGAAATATACAGGCAGCACGATCATACTTACAGCCAACGACGCAAAAAGGGCTATGGCAATGCCCATACTCTGGTCGTAGAACAAAGCACCCGTCATTCCACCGATAAAAATCAACGGCACGAAAACACTGCAAGTGGTCAATACAGAACTCAACATCGGCGTAAACACCTCTGCGGTTCCCTGGCATATCGCCTCAGCCATGGTATTGCCACCATGCATTTTCTGCAAGATGTTGTCTATCACAATGATGGAGTTATCCACAATCATACCCACACCCAGAATCAATCCCGACAAGGATATGATGTTGAGGGAGATGCCCAACAACTTGAATGCCAACAGCGTGATGAGCAAAGACAATGGGATGGACAATGCCACCAACATAGCCAAGCGCCACTTACGCATAAAGAACAACAAGACCAACAAGGTAAAAAAGGCTGCCGCCAAAAGGTTCCACTCCAAATTGTTGATAGAATAAGACAACAATTCCGTTTGGTCTCTAGTTATGTCAAATTCCAAATCAGGATAAGTTTTCTCCAGGTCGGCAATCACATTGTCCACCTCGCTCTTCAGCTCATCCATCTGTGCATCATTCTGCTTGATGATGCACAAGGTAACGCAATTCTTCCCATTATGCCTGACGATGTTTCTGCGTATGGCAGGATGCTCCTCTATCTTACACAAGTCCTTGAGCTGGAGCATCCGCCCCTCATGGTTGATATAAACATTGCGTACATCATCCACCGTCAAAATCTGACTGTCGAAATGCACATTATACTGGTAAATGCCATCAGCCACCGTAAGGGCAGACAATCGGATGTCATTCTCAGCCAAGGCTCGCTGCAACTCCTCCACCGTGATGCCCAAAGCCGCCAGTTTGTCCGCATCAGGCACACACTGAATCTCGGAGGTAGTCAGTCCGCTCATATCCACCATGGCTGTGGACGGCAACTGCTCCAGGCGACGGCACACCACATTTCGGGCAAAGTCGCTCAGTTGGGCAAACTTTGTCGAAGCCTCCTGCCCCGATGGTTCACCACGGAAAGAGACGTTGAGGAAAAAGGCAGGAATATCCGAAGCACTCGCCTTGATGACCTTGGGACGAACCACATCCTTCGGCATATTTCCCATCGCCATGTCGATTTTCTCATTCACCTCGATGAAAAGCATGTCAATGTTGGCACCAGGCTCAAACTTCAACAAGATATTTCCCACATCCATTCGAGAGTCTGAGCTGATGCTCTTCACGCCCGACACTTGCGCAAGCTGCCCCCTAAGGGGAGCTATCACACGTTTTTCCATCTCTTGCGCAGAGCAACCTGGCATACTCTCCTGCACGGTAATCTGCGGAATGTCTATGTCGGGCATCAGCGATACGGGAATGTTCTTGATGCCGACGATGCCAATCACCACCAGGGCAATCAGTATCATCGTTACCGCCACCGGACGGTGAATCAAATACTTAATCATAGGCGTTGACAGTTTTTATCTCTTCTTGATTTTCACCTTCGTTCCATCAGCCAGATTCAGGTTGCCGGAAGTGATGACCACATCTCCCGCATGCAACTCCGTCTCCTTGCGTTCGCAGCCCTTGATGGCGTATGAGCCAATGTTGCTATAAGCGATATCCACGTATGTCCACACAGCCTCGCCATCCTTGTAGAGAAAGACCACATGATAGCCATCACGTTCCACCACAGCATCCTTAGGCACCACAAACGATTGAGCCACATCATTCTCTATGATAACTTTCACATTCATGCCATCGAGCATTTTCCCCGAAGGATTAGGAATGCGAGCCGTTATCTTGATGAGTCCCTTCTCGCTCACGGTTGGGTTGATATTTGTTACCGTACCCGCATACTGGGCCGTCTCGTCAACAAAAGGACTCACTATCACCTTCTGCCCCTTGTGGATGTTCTTGATTTCAGCCTCCAACACACTAAACTCCACATCGAGTTGCGTATCGTTGATGACTGTGCAGAGCTTATCCAAACGTTGGTTGCGCTTATTTTCCAAATCGGCGATTCTTCCGGCAAAAGGCGCCACAAGCGCACATTTGTCCATACTGTTGCGAGCCGACTGCAACTGGTATTGGGCCAGATAATACCCCGATGCCACCTTGGCACGGTGCACCACATCGGCAGGCACGTTGGCAGAAATGCCATCATATCCCAATCCGATGAGCCTGTCGGCCAAATCTACCTTTGCCTTTTCCAGTTGCTTGGTAGCCTTCTCCACTTCCAGAGCGGCGTCGCCACCATCGGTTTTGGCTATCAATTGTCCCTTAGCCACCCTGCAGCCATTATGCACATACACCCCCTTCACGATACCTCCATCGGTAAAGGCAAGCTCGCATTTCTCGATAGCCCTCAGCTTGCCATTGCATATCAACTGGCGATGAAACGTCTGCCGATGTAATTTTATCGTATCCACATAAACATCAGTAGGAATACTTTCAGCGTTTACCATTTTTTCTTCCTCCGCATTCGTCTTCTGTCGGCAAGAGGAGTTCAATGCCGACACCACGATAAGCGCAGCCCATATCACATTTTTTATTTTCATCTTCATTATTTTCCGTTTGTTTGAACCAATTTATCAAAATCAACCGTTAAGTCTTGATGCTTATCCCAGTCGTACAGGGTGTATTTACGCAATGTATAATAATAAGACCAATACGCCTGAAGTTGGCTAATATATTGCGACTTAGCGGTTTCTAGTTCTTGGATGGCAGTATTGATCTCCGTAACGGATATATTGCCAGTCTCAAATCTTTTTTTGGTAATCTCATATCTCTCGTTGGATATTTCCTGCGCACGCATTGAAGTGCGGCATTGTTCTGATTGGAAACTGAATTGCAAGATATCTCGCTTTATCTTTTGCACATAATCTTGATCAGCCTGTTCCTTCATAGTTTTAGCTAATTCTAGTTTAGACTTCGCCACCATCACCTTTCCCTTTTGCACGCCCCAGTCGAAAATAGGCAAGGTCACCGTCAGTCCTATGATTTCATTGTCTCGCAGATGACTATAAGCCGCAGCGAAACCATCCGCCGTGCGATTGAAGCCCACCTCGGCATTCAGCCTCATCTGGATACCCTTGGCAGATTTTGCCTGAGCCAGGTTTTGCTGCGCCGTCAACACAGAGATTTCCTGAGTCAAGGAATGTGAAGAATTATCCCACGCCTTTCGCAACACCTCGTCTGCATTCAGCACCATATCGGCAACATTGGCTGGAGGAATGAGTTTTGCATCCTCATAATCCGTCACACGAAGATAGGAAAAGAGGTCGAACATATTGTCATCCATCTTTATCTTCGAGTTGTTGACCGCTACCTTGGTATTCAGCTTCGACAATTCCAGTTGCAGCAGGTCGCTCTTGGTAATAGTGCCTAAGTTAAGACGCTTCTCTGAAATCTTATACAAAGCCTCCAAATCCGAGTATTTGCTCACATTTTGGCTATAGTCTGATTGGGATGATATGGCTTGGAAATAGAGCGTAGCCACCTGGATGGCGATGTCCTCCATCTTTTCCAAATATACTTTCTTGGCTTTTTCATACTCCTTAGGCTCCGTTTTCTTTCGCCATTTCAATTCGTTGTACGACCTCAGCGGCTGGGAATAAGACAGGCGCAAAGGCAAAGTGTTATAGGTAGTCAACTTGTAATCAAACTGGTCGAGTCGATAAAGGTAAGACTGCAGCGACAAGGTACCTCCCAAGGAAGCCACCTGCTGTTCCACCGATAAAGTCAGCGAGTTTGTGAGTGAATTATTATCCACGTAGTTGATTTTACCATCCTCAGAGTTTCTTGCCTCCACCCTGGAGTGGTCGAAGTTCATGAGACCTCCCGTCAGACTCACCGAAGGCAGCAGTTCTGCCCGAAACGACTTGTAAGCCCAATAGCTAGACAAAAAGCTGAAGCGAGCCAACTGAGCATCATAGGAATTCTGTTGAGCGATAAGGATAGCATCGTTCAAGGAAATTACTTTTTGTGCTCTTGCCGTCAAGCCAACACATAGTAACAATAGCAATATGATTTTTTTTCTCATACTCGTCATTGTTTAGTTTTACGATTATAGATTTGGTTACAAAAGTACCATTTTATATTGACACTCACAAACTTTTCAGACATTTTTTTGCATTTTTTTTCATATCACTCACAGCTTGCGATGACACCTTTGCCTGAAAGTCCAATATTTTCTTAGCAATCACCCTCGCATCCGCTTGCCGATTCAGCTGCTGATACAAGCACATCTTTTGGTAGAGCGGATAAATACGATTCGGCATTTGAACGAATGCTTTATTATAACAAATCTCAGCTTCCCGATATTGTCCTAAATCCCGATGATTGTTGCCCATCAACACCCAAAACATAGGGTCATTGCTCACCAAGAGACCTCTGCGAAGCATCGCATTGCTATCCATCCAATGTTTGTTGGCTCGCAACAAATGCGCATAATCAAACAAGAAGTACTTGTCGTCTTCACATAATGGGAGCAAGCGATTATAATCCTGCAAAAAAGTTTCATGAGTCATCCTTGCCATTGCCTGATAAGACCTATGGGCCTGCAAATGTCGGTTCGCTAAGTGGTAGCACAATCCCATCACGCCACACAACGGCAAGCAGAGCAAAGCTATCTTCCTCCCCGAAAAAGCAACACCCAAGCTAGACCTCTCGGCAGCCTTCGCCATCAATATGACCATAACCATCTGGTAAGGGAACAATTGAAAAGAATAAGAGAACAAGGAGAAGACCACCAATGCGACAGCCCCTCCCAACAACACAACTGAGATTTTTCGCAAACGCCACATCGACACTCCCACAGTCATTAGGCAGAATATCACACCTATCAACCCTTGCTCCACACCGACTTGCAATATGTCACAGAATGCATAGTCGATAACATCGGCATTCATAGCATACGAGACAATATGGTCTTTTGAGGAAAAGAAAGTTTGCAACACCTTGCCATATTCGCCGGCAAAGCTCCCCAGTCCTGTCCCTAACCATCCATTATCCGTTAACATGCCCAAAGAAAGCCTCCAGATGAACGTTCTGCCAAGAGCCGAACCTTGTTTCAAGAAAAACAAGTATGCCCCTATTCCGATTGCCATAAACGTCAAATATACACAGTACTTTCTTATCAAACCTCTATATTGCCAGCACAACACTACCGCTACAGCCACGATGGCGCTCCTGCTCCGAATCAACGCCAGCATGACCATCCCCACAAAAAGAACAAAGAGATTTCCCTTTATCATGATGGATTTTTTCCATCCACCGAACTGTTGCTCTTTCCTCAGCCAAACGATAGTCATCGCCACTCCCATGGAGATAAAAGCGGTATAAGGTCCTGAATTGAAAAAATTTCCTTTTATTGCAACGGAAGCACTATTATAGCCACCTCCACAAAATTGCCACACCCCCAATAAAAGCTCATATCCACACACAAAAACCAGCGTACTTTCTATAGCTACTGTTCTAACCGCAAAGCCAACGAATAAAAGCCTCAGCATCAGATACAATACGAACAAAGATGTATAGGTAACAACCTGCAGAGCGCAAGGAACCTCCGATGGCATATAGCCTCGCACTAGCACATACAGCCACCAACAAAACACCAGCAAATCCACCAAATCCAATCGCCAAAGCAAATGTTTATCTCTGCACAAGCCATAAATACAAAAGAATGCGCATAACACACACCCTATGGCACTACCATACAGCAAGGGTTCAGACCATAACGGAGTCACTGTCTGAACCGTAGGGAGCAGACATAGCAGCAATGGCAAAAATCCTATTCCCTTTCTGATATCGTTATCGGAGCTAAAAAGTTTCACTTATCTGTTTTATTGATACTTATCTGTTTATTTTATATCGTAACTAAACACCTGCTTCCCATTTTCATAGAAAAACACCTGTTCTTCCTTGCCTTGCGTCAAGTCTCGAAGCCAAAACAAGGCATTGTTGGGACCACGGAAAGCCACTGTCTTACCTGTAGCTACAGTCTTACCCAATGATACCCATCCTTTGTCACCAGCATAATATAAGAGTTCGTATGTATCGCCAGCCCACACGAAATTTCCATCTGTTCGAGGATAGAAATCTACACACCGAATGGAAGACGGAGTATCCAGCTCATAGGTTAAACTTTTATGCTGCTCACTATAAAAGGCTGTCAACATATCATGGTCTGTTACATTCTCTGGTTTATAAGTAGAATCCACTGGTGTAAGCAATTTCAAGACTATAGGCTTCCTACATAAGGAATCCTCATAAATATCCAAATCAGCCAATTCCATTGGCGCTTTTTTAGGAGCATTATAACGCAGATAGCGAAAACAACGCCTATCAGAAACTCGTATCTTCAGATTGCTATAATCCAAAGTATCTCGAAATTCATACAACTTTTTTGCCTGTACAAAACTTCCATCCACGCTTGCCTCTATGCTCGATCCTATGATAGGACGCCAAAGCCTCTCAGCAAACAATTTGCCTAAGGGCATCTTCCTAGACAATACCATATCGACATAACTTCCAGAAATCGGTTTTAAAACTCTGCACTTTCTATTTCCTGAATAAAAAACAAATGGATACCCCACAGGAATACATTTGCCATTAGCAGCATCATAACATATAGGCTGATAAATAAAATTTGGTTCAATATTATCAAACCGCACCTTCTTACCTTCACATACTCCTACATCAATTGGAGTCCAGCCTTGAGGTGAGAATATTCCGAGATAGACTCGCTCCTCTTGCATGTTCAAAGGAATCTCCACATGGTTTTTTCCGAAATAATTATCTGTGACATCATGTCGGAAGAAATTTCTCATTTCTAAAGGTATTTCAGAGACATCTCCAAACTTCCTTACTTGATCTTCTTGCAATCCAAAACAGCTTCTATACACTTTACCTTTCTTACGCCCATCAGAATGAGGAAGCTTGCGTGTAGGCACAAGGTCATCAAATCCGAATTGTATATAACGACCAGTAGTATCTCTTAACGCAAGCCATTGGTGTGAAGTATGATTTGCGTACATAAATGCATCAATAGCCACAGGAATGCCACAAGAGCGCATAGCATACAGCCCGATGTCGCAACTCTCACGGCAAGTACCAAACTTGGTTGAGAACAAGAAAGTCGCCTCAAAATGTGGAGCTGAGAAATGTGAGTAATATTCAATTCTTTGTTGGGAAATATGCTCATTGATTATGCGGCAAGCCTCTACAACATCACTACCACGGTAAAGAGAATCGAGCAAAGAGCCATAATATGCCTTATATAATGACCTCCAGTTTGTTAATGGTTCGTTAGCGATACGATAAGGCAACAACAATTCACAGAAATCCTCAAAACTTAAATGTTTATTCCAAGGATACCTTTTCCAATCATCAAAAGCTTTATCTATGTTGTCTATTAAATAGTCTGCCTTGATAACCTGAGCATCATATACCTTTGGCAATGACTCAAATGGGTAATAACGCCATTGACTTCCTCCAATCTCGCTCATATCACCCACTTTCGGATTCTTGTAGGCTGTTGCTAGTATATTCTTCAAAGAGTCTAACGGAGCACCCTCGTAACTATACCAATGAGGCATATTACGAATCAAGAACTTAGCCGCCTCAAACTTCAGAGAATCATAGTTATAATGTTCCAATACTTTCTCCAATTCCCCACGGTTTTTGCCAGCAAATTCCAAGGCAGACTCTAGGCGTTGTTCGCCAGAGTCCACCACAGAACATGCTGCCAAGAGCAACAGGAAGAGAGCTAATAGGGTTTGTTTCATTTCAAATTATAAATATCGGCTATCAACCAGCCATATCGAATTTTCTTTTTTTTGTAATATTACTTATATAAATATTTTAAAATATAATAGTCACTATTGTCTGTTTCTTTATAAGAAATGTTCACATTGTTATTTTTCAAATGGGAGATGATTCTCTGCAATCTGTTTTTCTCTACAACTGCATATAAACTTGTTTTATCTGCATTTTTTGTAATAGGAAAAACAATCTCTTTGTTAGAATAACAATTAATTCGTCCAATTTTTCCAGAAGACTTATCGTAAAACAGCATAAACCACTTTTTCATATTACTCCCCTTCTTCATCAAAAAGGAAATATATTTCTCTGTTTCTAATGTCGTGATTGGAAATTCCTTTTCCGTGCTCATTAACAAATTATGTAACCTTTCCTCGTTTTTACCTAAATTATCTACATCAGAAGCCTGTAATCCATTTTTTCCAAATTTTATTTTGTAAGCTTTAGAAAAAACATTTTTTGCTTTATCAAAAGTGTACAAATATTCAGAAACAAATGGCGGAACTATTCCGAGAAGATGGTCTGAAAAATCGAAAAAGCACTGCTCTTGCATATTAATACCAGCAACGAATCCTTCGCTACAATCAAGTTCCTCCTTGATTTTCGCTTTTGAAGAATCAAAAATGAACATTTTGTTACTGTCTTTGCTGATACTTGTTGGAACTAATATATGCTGCTCAGAAGACAAATTGTAAATTTGTCCAAAGAAAAGCATTCCTTTACCTGATTTAGACCATTCTGTAGGAAGCGGTATTTTTTTCACAAAATTGAAATGCGTATCATAGCATAGCAAATTTTGAGGGGTTAAAATCTCAACATGATTAGTATTACTATTAAATCCAAAAGCTGTTACTATAGAATACTCCCCCAAACCATTACCAATTTTTCTAGAAGAACTAGAAACTAAATTTCCTTTATCAGTATATACATATATTACATTTTTTGAATCCTTTATTAAAATGTATGGTTCTTCCACAATAATCTGGGATACATTTGATAAAATAAGATCATCTTTGTTCTGCAATGAAATAATCTCAACTTTCGAGAACAGTTCCTGCTCTGTCATCACTTGAGCCTCATCAAAATCTATAATAGAACAACTTTCTTCATCTGTCCCTTTGCAAGAAACAAATGATAATATAACAATAAATACGATTAAATACTTTTGAATACGCATCATAGAAATCAATATTTAAATTCATAATTCCGGCATTGCTTAGATTTGTAAATTTTCTAAGCAATGCCAAACTACATTTTCAAACTTTTATACTTTTAACATGGATTCTTACAGTAATCTTTAGTATAACCAGTGTACTCACATGCATAAAACATATACTCTTGGCACATTTTCAGATTATACCCCTTTCTAAAACATCTTCCATCATATCCTTTATTGCAAAGGATAACAACACCATCTTCATTGTCTGTAAGTGCCTCAACATTCTCCATTGTCAAAGAACTTTCATTAGATGCAGACTTTGTCATACCACCAAAAATACCTCCAACACAGCCTGCAAGGAGGCAAGTTATAAAAATAAAATGTTTCTTTTTCATTACATTACGATTTTAGTTTTACATTTTCCACTTATTATTCTTTTATAAATACATTTAATTTTCTCTTTTTCAATAGGACTACCTATCAAAATAACATTGAATTCTTTGTCTAAAAGAAATGAATGATATTGTTGACTTTTGGGTATAGTTACATTACTTCTTTGAAATACATTTTCTGTATCTAAATAGACAGAAGATTGCAAATCGGTAATTTCCAATTCCATGTTTACGTCTTCTAATTCCTCTTTTTTAGGAGACAAGATAAATACATAGTCTATATCTATTCGTTCTTTCTTTGCTTCAGAAATCAAAGGATTCCAAAAACGTAGTTTCCCCAAAGCACAAGGACTGCAAACAGCAGAATCCACATATACAACCATAGTGAATTTCTTCCCTAATTTACTTAGAGGGTTACGTCGGCACTCCATTTTGTCAAGGCATAATTTTATTGGTCGAGATTTCATTTGTTCTATATTGTCTCTTACTTGTTCTTTCTCCAAGTTACATCCTGAAAAGAACGAGCACATGATTAAGCCTATTATGGTCAACTTTGGATTCTTCATTTTTCCTATCCCTTTAAAGATTGATTTCTCCACGATACACAGTATCGCCATAAATCATATACAAGATAAAGTCACCTTTTAAGGTACTAGGAAAAACCGCATTTGTGCTCCCTTCCGGAGCTGTCAGGCTGCAAACAATTTTGTCACCTCTGTATACATATATCATAATAGGTGCGCTGCTAGACTCAAAAGACAAGAGATTATCCTCTAAAAAGACTTGTGGTGACCAGGGCATTTCTCGTTCCCATGGAATACCAGGCTTAGTAGGGTTTTCAAAAGAGTTGGGTTGCATTTCCACTCTAAGTTTTGTGCCAGCTAAAACATTTCCGTTAAAAAGCAGACACGCATAAATCATTATTAAAAATCTTTTCATTTCATTTTTATTTTTAATTGTTGTTTTATGTCTGCAAAAATAGGGCGAAAAAGCTTAACTTCCAAATATCAGCAGTACATTTAGTACACTATCTTTCAGAAAGAGTTGGATTTATTGCTTGTAACTCACATTAAATCTGAATGTTAGAGCTAAAAGTATATTTAGTACATACTTCATTCCATCTCCTTAATCAATGCATCGAACTTCTTTATATTGTCAGATTTAAACAGCATTTGAACTAGTTTCTTGCGTTTATTTGTAATACTCTGCTTTGAAGCCCCCAGGAGATTAGCTATCTGAGAGGGCATGAAAGAAAGTCTTGTCAGTAGACAAATTCTAAACTCATCATCTAAAATGTCTTCAAACGAAGATAATTTTTGCCAAAAAGCAGGCAAACTAGCTTCAACTAATTTCTGCAGGTCTTTCCATTCACTAACAGTTGGTTGTTTACCTGTATTAGCGTATGCTTGGAATGCTAGAATAATCTTTGATTCCATAAATATATTTTCTTTTTTCCATTTTTCTTCATTCGCATTCGTTTTATAGAGACTCAATATCCCATTCAGATTTACTATTTTAGAATCTTTAAGCTTGCTCTCCTTTTTAGTTGATACCAATTCTTTCTTGGTATAATCATATTGAGTTTGTATTTTTTGATTTCTTGCCTTCATTTTTCTTATTACCAAAAGTAATATCACTATCATTAAGAGAGACATAAATAAGGCTTTCCAAACATTTTTCGCTTCTTCTGCCTTTCTCGCAGCTTCTTTTTGACTTTCTGAATAATCGAACAAAGCCTGCACCTTACCTACTTCTTTTGCTGATAGACGGAAGTTTACGGTGTCATTTGCATCTGCATACAAACGTACATACTTCACCACAGAATCTACCATTCCTTTGTGACTATATATAGACATTAAATCCTTATATCCAGTTTCTAAATTTTCTATATCAGAAGGGTTGTTCAACAATTTGCGATAGCAACATAAAGCAGAATCCAATTGTCCTACCTCTATATAATACCAACCAAGATAATTATAGAAATATTCTGTTCCAGGATATAAAGGTTCTCCTTTTTCATCCAATAGTTTGGACTTTGCAAGATATTCATCGAGTGTTCGCTTGGCTTTTACATAGTCCTTCCTCTTTAAGTAGATTTCCGTCAATGGTATTAAAGTTGCAGCAGCATAATCATCCTTACCTATTTTTTTGTAGTATCGATAAGCCCGAGTTGCAATTTGATAAACCGAATCCATTTTCCCTAGTTGATAGAAAACGCTTATTTTACGTTCTTGTGCACGAACATATCCTAATGTATCATTTGTCATCAATGCAACTAATGCCTTCTTGTCAAGTATCTTCGATTCCATTTGTGGATAACGTTGCAATCTATAGATATCTGCCATTTGTCCATAAACTTTAGACAAGAGGGTGAAGTTACAACCGCTCTTTGTTGTATCTATTTTTGCGACAGCTTCATTATAATATAGCAAAGCCTTGGGACTATTTCCCTTATCACGATATACACAGCCCATTAAATAGTTAGCCCAGGCCTTTTCTCCAGTATTGCCATAAAATGCATAATATTCTAATACATCATTCATATAATTGATGGTATCCATTGCATAAAAGAGTTTATTCATTGCTTCTGTTCGAAGCAACAAATATTTCATTCTGTCTGATTTGGAGTATTTAGAAAGACGATTTTCATCTTGACTCAACATAGCCCAAGCTGTGTCGGGGGATTCCTCCAACACGTTCTCTATTTGCAGCAACCGTTGCTTCTCGTTTGAAGTACATGCAACAAATAATGATACTATCAACCCCAAAAGCACATTTATACAGTTTTTATTTGATAACAATATTCTTTTCATTCTATCAATTAACTTTTAGACATTATTCAGTGAACACTAATTATTCTCTTTAACATGACAAAGATACTAAATTTTAGTGAAATAGCCAAGCTAAAAGTGTTATAAATATCTAATCATTAGATGCTTCACATTAATTCAGCGAACACTAAATAGGTTAGGGCATTTTTTAACGCCGGATTGCAAATCATAAGTGGTTGATAGATTTTTCAATATTTACAACCACTTAATAATCAGTTATTTATTTGCATGTTTCAATTATTTTTTCTACCTTTGCCGGTAGATAGAAACAACAGGAAATAGTAAATATGGGCAAAATAAAGGTACATGCATGGGATATTCTTAGAATGATTCCTGATGAAGAAATCGCAAAAATAGCAAAAGACACCCATTAGCGGGTCCCACCATACCCGTCGCATGGGCATCCACAGCCCATCAAGTGGGCATCCACAGAACAAGCGCTGGGCAACAAGTGCCCGTACTGCGGGCAATGAATGCCCATACGCTGGGACTAATATTGGGCAAGAGATTACATAAAGGAGGAATGAAAGAAAACATTAAGATTCTTAGAGTCACATGAAAGCCATGAATGAAGTCTCTTCATTTGTAGATGAAGCCAAGTGGAGACAGGAAAACAATGCGAAAATAGTTATTTCGATGCGCAGCAGGTGAAGGTGACCATGAAACACAAGAAATTTGCAGATGGAACGAAGTTTCTCGTAAAGAAAAAGTAAAATAATGAGACTTCTATGATACATTAATGAGACTTCTCGACTTCAGAATAGAGAAGTCTCATTCTTTTTATCTCATTATATACCAATACTTTAAGTCAATATTTTCAGCTAAAGATGAGACTATGAGACTTTTTTTCAAAAAAACTTTTTCACGTAAGAGAAAACTATGAATCTTTTAAGCAGATCATAGAAGAAAGTTCAACCTGTATGGTTAAAAACGGGCTGAAAGCCCAAAGCGGGTGAGGCATAAGTCCATAACTCACTCTTTTTAGTTTTTCAAGAACGTTACGCTCTTGGGGACACTTAGGTACTTGGGGGCTTTTAGCCCGTCCTCGACTACCATAATCAGGGCTCAGGAGAGGTTGTCTTATCCACGGACAATCTCCCCTGAGCCAGTAATTTGCCAATTAGGCAGCTTATCTATAACAAGACCATAAAAAGTGTTTGATAACAATAAAAGCTCTATCTAACTCTTTACTACAATTTTTACACCTATAAGATTTGGCAATCCCAATTGTAATCAATATGAATAAGTGAGTTTTTTTCAAACTCACTTATTCACTTTACGCAACGCAGAAAGCGTCTCCAATCGTACTTACCAGTTACTCTAGCTTTTGAATACTCTATACGCTTTACAATACCAATAATATAGATGTCTGGAACCAAGCCCCAATAACGAGAATCATGAGAATCTACTACATTATCACCACCGGCAAAATAATAATCATGAAGGAACATGTGGCGAGACAGAAGTTTGTGTTTGACAAAAACTTTATTTTTCTCCCAATCAATTGTGATTTTACCCTTCAATTCCCACTCTAAAATTGCCAGATAAAGTACAGCCTCTTTGGGGGTAATCGTTATGACATCCCCTTTACGGGGAATATACAAAGGCCCGAAATTTTTAATCGTCCACTTCGGCAAATGTTCATCGTACGGCATCGCACACATTACTTCAGGAGAGATCAATGTATCTGGCATCTCACGCAAAACAGTTTGATTCTCTCTGCAGCCCAAGACACCCTTATCATTATTATTGCGATAATAACCATTGCGAATGCTCACAGAATCACCAGGCAAGCCGATGCAGCGCTTGCAATACACATAATTGATAACAAACGTAATATGATGATTAATGACTGGTTTATTAAACACAAAGACATCATTACGTCTCAAATCCCCCATACCTTTCATTCTAAAGCACTGTAATTCAACCCCTTGTTTGTCAAAATGGAATTTTCGATAGATTCTTGCACCAAAACAAAGTTTATCTGCTATTATCTTGTCACCTGGTTGCAAAGTTGGCATCATAGAATTACTAGGAACAACAAAAGTATCAAACCAGAAGATACGCACCAGCCACTTACCGACCCATAACAATATCATGAGTAAGAAGCAAATTAGCACCAGTTTAATTATGTTTAGAACTTGTTTTTGATTACAAGAAATATTTTTCATTTTACCGTTTATTAAGGAGACAATACTAAAAAGAAGACCTCTCCATCGTTCAATTTCTAATGAACGAAGGAGAGGTCACTTCTTTTATATCACTTTCAGAATTTCATTACTTCTGAGAATCCTCTGGAGCCTTGTCGATCAAGTCCATAAACTGGTCGAGCTTAGGAGTGATGATGATCTGTGTACGACGGTTACGCATCTTGCCCACCTCAGTATCATTGGTAGTTACAGGATTGTACTCACCACGACCACCAGCAGTCATACGCTTAGGACTTATTCCGAAGTTGTCCTGGAGATACTGAACTACTGAAGAAGCACGGAGAGCAGAGAGGTCCCAGTTGTTGCGGATGTTCTTCATCTTGGCACTGGTAGTGCTTACAGGCACGTTATCGGTGTTACCCTCGATGAGTACGTCGTAATCCTTGTAGTCCTGGATGATCTTTGCAATCTTGCTCAAAGTTTCCTTGGCACGGCTGTTTACCTCGTAGCTACCGCTCTGATAGAGCATGTTGTCAGCCAGAGAGATGTAAACCACACCCTTCAGCACCTGAACGTCAACCTCCTTCATCTCCTCACGGCTGAGAGAACGGGTCAGGTTGTTGGTAAGAACCATGTTGAGTGAATCGCTCTTGCTCTTCACCTCTACCAAGTGACGGATATACTGGTTGCTCTCATTAATCTGGTCAACGAGCTTCTCAATGCTGATGTTGTTCTGATTGGCATTGGTCAAACTCTTGTCCAGCGAGTTCTGCAACTTGGCATAATCCTTCTTGGTACTGCTCAACTGCTCCTGCGCAGCAGCAAGGCTAGCCTCAGTAGCAGCCAACTTCTCCTTGGTTGCCTGATAATTGGCAGTCAATTCTCTATTTTCAGATTGACAATTCTGGAGATCCTTCTTACTAGCACAGCTAGTAGCCATCAGGGCTACAGCCATCATTGCCATTACAAAAATTTTAGTCTGTTTCATATTTGCTTTCGATTTTTAAATTTTCTGTTATTGTTTTTTAATCACTATGTTATTATATAGACGGCAGTTACGCCCTCCATATAAAACGCCTTATGCGTCTCTTTCTGGGTGCAAAGTTACTGATAAGACTCCAATAAACCTTATTTGTCTAATCCATTTATAAAATTTTAACCACTAAATCACTATTTATCACCTTTTTAACTAAAAAAAGAAAATAAATGCGTATTCTTTGCGGAGAAATCAGAATTTTGTATTACCTTTGCAGTCGGAAAGCAAAAGCATATATAAAATATGTAGGCTTTTGTCAAGGTAGAATTAATACATTAACAATATAAAAAGAGAAATAGTATGATTCTTTTTTTCAGAACTCCATCTAAGAGTGTGATTGCGACCGAGATTGACCACAAACCATCTCAGGACGAAATCAATGAACTTTGTTGGCTTTATGGTGACGCAACTTTAGAGGACGCCCAGCAGTTGCAGGGCTTCTATGTTGGCCCACGCCGTGAAATGATTACTCCTTGGAGTACGAATGCCGTTGAGATAACTCAGAACATGAGTCTTGACGGCATTTCGCGTATCGAGGAGTACTTCCCTGTAGATAGCGAAGACGCTGAGCACGACCCTATGCTCCAGCGTATGTACAATGGTATCGGACAGGATGTGTTCACCGTGAACCACGAGCCAGAACCAATCAAGTACGTCGATGACCTCGAGAAGTACAACGAGGAAGAGGGTCTTGCCCTCAGCGAGGACGAAATGGCTTATCTCCACAAGCTGGAGAAGGAAAACGGACGTCCTCTCACCGACAGCGAAATCTTCGGTTTCGCACAGATCAACTCAGAGCACTGCCGCCACAAGATCTTCGGCGGCCAGTTTATCATCGACGGCAAGGAGATGGAGTCTTCTCTTTTCAGCATGATCAAGAAGACCACTCAGGAGAACCCTAACAAGATTCTCTCTGCCTATAAGGATAATGTGGCTTTCTCTCAGGGTCCTGTTATCGAGCAGTTTGCTCCAGCCGATCAGACGACCAGCGATTTCTTCCAGGTGAAGGATATCGAGAGTGTCATCTCGCTGAAGGCTGAAACTCACAACTTCCCTACTACCGTAGAACCTTTCAACGGTGCTGCTACCGGTACAGGTGGTGAGATCCGCGACCGTATGGGTGGTGGTGTAGGTTCATGGCCTATCGCAGGTACTGCCTGCTACATGACTGCTTATCCTCGCTTGAAGGATGACAACGGCAAGAGCGATGCTGAGCGCGACTGGGAAGACATCATGCCAGTGCGTAAGTGGCTCTATCAGACTCCAGAGCAGATTCTGATCAAGGCTTCCAACGGTGCTTCAGACTTCGGTAACAAGTTCGGTCAACCTCTCATCACCGGTTCTGTACTTACTTTCGAGCACGAGGAGAACGGCGAGAAGTATGCATACGATAAGGTAATCATGCTTGCTGGTGGTGTAGGCTACGGCAAGAAGCGTGACTATAAGAAGGGTGAGCCACAGAAGGGCAACAAGGTGGTCGTAGTAGGTGGTGATAACTATCGCATCGGTCTTGGTGGTGGTTCTGTTTCTTCTGTAGATACAGGCCGTTACAGCAACGGTATCGAGTTGAACGCTGTTCAGCGTGCCAACCCTGAGATGCAGAAGCGTGCCTACAACCTGGTTCGTGCACTCGTAGAGAACGATGAGAACCCAGTAGTCAGCATCCACGACCACGGTTCTGCCGGTCACTTGAACTGTCTCTCAGAGTTGGTAGAAGAGTGCGGTGGCGAAATCGATATGTCTAAGTTGCCTATCGGCGACAAGACTTTGAGCGCCAAGGAAATCATCGCCAACGAGAGTCAGGAGCGCATGGGCTTGCTCATCGACGAGAAGTATATCAGCGAGGTTCAGAAGATTGCCGACCGTGAGCGTGCTCCAATGTACGTGGTTGGTGAGACTACAGGCGATGCTCACTTCAGCTTCAAGCAGGCTGACGGTGTGAAGCCATTCGACCTCGATGTAGCTCAGATGTTCGGTCATACTCCTAAGACTGTAATGGTAGATGAGACCGTAGAGCGCAAATATGAAGATGTAACTTATTCTGCAGATAACATCGACGAGTACTTGCAGCGTGTTCTCCAGATGGAGGCTGTGGCTTGTAAGGACTGGTTGACCAACAAGGTTGACCGTTCCGTAACAGGTAAGATTGCCCGTCAGCAGGGTCAGGGTCAGATTCAGTTGCCACTTTCCGACTGTGGTGTCGTTGCACTCGACTACCGTGGCGAGAAGGGTATCGTAACAGCAATGGGTCATGCTCCTCAGGCTGGTCTTGCCGATCCTAAGGCAGGTTCTGTACTCTCTGTAGCAGAGTCATTGACCAATATCGTATGGGCTCCATTGGCAGATGGCATGGACAGCATCAGCCTTTCAGCTAACTGGATGTGGCCTTGCCGCAGCCAGAAGGGTGAGGATGCCCGTCTGTACGAGGGTGTGAAGGCATTGTCAGACTTCTGCTGCGCCATCCACGTAAACGTACCAACAGGTAAGGACTCCCTCTCATTGACCCAGCAGTATCCTAACGGCGAGAAGATCATCGCTCCTGGTACCGTTATCGTCAGTGCCGGCGGTGAGGTTTCAGATGTCAAGAAGGTGGTTAGCCCAGTTCTCGTCAACGACAAGAACTCAAGCCTCTACCATATCGACTTCAGCTTCGACGAGCAGCGCCTCGGTGGTTCAGCCTTCGCACAGAGCCTGGGCAAGGTGGGCAGTGATGTTCCTACCGTCAAGAACCCAGAGTACTTCGTTGACTGCTTCAATGCCGTACAGGAGCTCATCAACCGCGGTTGGGTAATGGCTGGTCACGATATCAGTGCCGGTGGTTTGATTACAACTCTCCTCGAGATGACATTCGCCAACGTAGAGGGTGGTATGAAGATCAACCTCCACGACATCGCAGATGCCGACATTATCAAGACTCTCTTCGCTGAGAACCCAGGTGTTGTGATCCAGGTAAGCGATGCTCACAAGGACGAGTTGAAGGCATTCTTCGATGAGAACGGTATCGGTTATGCCAAGATTGGTTATCCAGCTCCTGAGCTCCGCAAGATTATCATCAAGAAGGAAGGCTTCGAGCACGAGTTCGATATCGATGCATTGCGTGACGACTGGTATAAGACATCTTACCTCCTCGACCGCAAGCAGAGCATGAATGGTATGGCTAAGAAGCGTTACACCAACTATAAGAAGCAGCCTATCGAGATGAACTTCGGCTACGGCTTCAAGGGAACTCTCTCTAGCTATGGTCTCGATGCCAACCGCCGCAAGCCATCTGGCATCAAGGCAGCCATCATCCGTGAGAAGGGTACCAACGGTGAGCGTGAAATGGCTTACTCTATGTATCTCGCTGGCTTCGACGTGAAGGACGTGATGATGACCGACTTGATTTCCGGTCGTGAGACCTTGGAGGATGTAAACTTCATCGTATTCTGCGGTGGTTTCTCTAACTCCGACGTTCTCGGTTCTGCCAAGGGTTGGGCTGGTGCATTCCTCTACAATCCTAAGGCTAAGGAGGCACTCGATAAGTTCTATGCCCGCGAGGACACCCTTTCACTCGGTATCTGCAACGGTTGCCAGCTGATGGTTGAGTTGAACCTCATCAATCCTGAGCACAAGCATCGTTCACACCTCTGCCACAACACATCCAAGAAGTTCGAGAGTACATTCCTTGGTTTGACTATTCCTCAGAACGACAGTGTGATGTTCGGTAGCTTGAGCGGTGATAAGCTCGGTATCTGGGTAGCTCACGGCGAGGGCCGTTTCTACTTGCCTGAGCCAGAGGATCACTACAACATCATTGCGAAGTACAACTACGCTGAGTATCCAGGTAATCCTAACGGCAGCGACTACAACGTAGCAGGTATCTGCTCTGCAGATGGTCGCCACTTGGCTATGATGCCACACTTGGAGCGTGCCATCTTCCCATGGCAGAACGCCTGGTATCCAGCCGACCGCCGCAACGATGAGGTAACTCCTTGGATTGAGGCATTTGTCAATGCACGTCAGTGGATTGAAGAAAGAGCTTTGAAAAAGTAAAAAGGTAAAAAGTAAAAAGGTAAAAAATGAATAATAGCGTAAGTTATCTTACATTATTCAAAACATTTATGAAGATTGGCATAGTCACCTTTGGGGGTGGCTATGCCATGATTCCTATTATAGAATCCGAAGTCGTTGACAAGCATCATTGGATGACGAAGGAGGAATTTCTGGATGCCATCGCTACCACCCAGGTTTGTCCGGGAGCCTTGGCCATCAATATGAGTTCCCTGCTCGGATATAAGTTGGCAAAGATACCGGGAGCCATCGTCTGCACCTTCGGCGCTTCGTTGCCATCGTTCCTTATTATCTTGGCGATAGCCATGTTTTTCCATCAGTTTGAAGACAACAAGGTTGTTGCTGCCATGTTTGCAGGCATCCGTCCTGCCGTCGTGGCATTGATAGCCGTACCAACATTCTCGCTTGCCAAGAGTGCCGGTATTTCGCTTGTCAACTGCTGGATTCCTATTCTATCCGCCCTTCTGATCTGGCTTTTGGGCGTCAACCCAATCTGGGTGATTATCGCAGCTGCCGTAGGTGGCTACATCTATGGACAATTCATTCAACCAACAGAATAACATATGATATTTCTTCAGCTTTTCATCGTATTCCTTCAGATAGGCATCTTCGGATTCGGAGGTGGCTATTCCATGATATCCCTGATTCAGGGACAAGTTGTTACGCAGTATCATTGGATGACGATGCAAGAGTTTACCGATGTCGTCGCCATCTCTCAGATGACACCGGGACCTATCGGCATCAACGCCGCTACCTATTGTGGCTATACAGCAGTCCATAATGCCGGCATGAGTGGCATGATGGCTGTACTCGGAAGTGCCATGGCAACCTTTGCGTTGGTTCTCCCATCCTTGGTTTTGATGATTCTTATCAGCAAGATGCTGTACAAGTATATGAACACCTCAGCCGTCCAGAGCATCTTCATCGGTCTCCGCCCAGCCATTGTCGGTCTGGTAGGAGCCGCAGCCCTGCTTCTGATGAACGGAGAGAACTTTTCTACTCCCGAAAATCCATGGAGATTCTATATCTCCATCGCCCTCTTCTTTGCCACCTTTATCGGCGTGAAGGTAATGAAGATCAATCCCATCCGCATGATTCTCTACTCGGCTTTTGCCGGACTGGTATTACTATATTAAACAAAATTAGACAATGACATACTCACAGGCAGATATTACCGTTCCATACGCTGTGGCGAACTTTGCAGAGATTCGCCACAAGGGATATTATTATGTGGACAAGACCAACTATATTCCACTGCTTGAGCGTTACAAAGCACCAGTTTTTCTCCGTCCTCGCAGATTCGGAAAGAGTCTGCTCGTTTCCATGTTGGCTCACTATTACGACCGCAACATGGCAACACAATTCGAGGATTTATTTGGTGGAACTTGGATTGGCGAACACCCAACAAACGAGCACAACCAATATCTCGTTGTAAGATATGACTTTTCCACAACTTCCGTTGCCAGCAAGAAGGAAGACATCGAGAAGAACTTCAATGCCGTGAATTGCAGTCCACTCCGTACATTGGTGGAACGCAACAGAGACCTTTTTGGAGATTTCAGGTTCAGAGAGGATGGCAATGCCTCCAACATGTTGGTTGAAGTATGCGAGTTTATCTCTTCCCATAATCTTCCACCTCTTTATATATTAATAGATGAATACGACAACTTTACCAACCAGCTACTAGTTGTCTATAAGGACTCGCTGTACCAGGACCTGACCACAGGGGAAAGTTTTCTACGAACTTTCTTCAAGGTTATCAAGGCTGGCATTGGCGAAGGAACCATCCGTACCTGCTTCTGCACAGGAGTACTGCCTGTCACCATGGATGACTTAACCAGTGGCTACAACATCGCAGAAATGTTGACTCTGAAGCCGGAATTTACCAATCTATTGGGCTTTACCCATGAGGAAGCAGCCCAATATCTGAAGTATGTCATCAATAAATATGGCCCTCAAGCCTCTTTCGAGGAATTATGGACTCTGATACTCAACAATTATGACGGTTACCACTTTTTACCAAATGCAGAACCGTTGTTCAACTCTACCATTCTGACTTACTTCCTCAAGAACTTTGCAGAACTGAAAGGCGGCATCCCTACGGAAATGGTAGATGAGAACCTGCGCACCGACACCAGTTGGATAAGAAGATTGACCATCACGCTTGACAATGCCAAGGAAATGCTAGACAGCCTGTTGATGGATGGAGAATTGTACTATTCACAAGCCGATTTACGCAGCAAGTTCAACAAGCAAAAGTTCTTCTCCCCAGAGTTCTACCCTATCAGCCTCTACTACTTGGGTATGACTACCCTGAAGGACAATTACAAAATGGCTTTGCCAAACTTGACGACCAAGAGCGTATATATGAGTTACTACAACGAATTGAATAGTATCAGCGACAATGCCCGTAAGTTTGTTCCTGCATACGAGGCATTTGTCAGAGACAGAGAACTAGAGCCATTATTCCATAACTATGTTAAGGAATACTTAGGTCAGCTTCCAGCCCAAGCCTTTGACAAGATGAACGAGAATTTCATTCGCTGTTCATTTTTCGAGTTACTGAGCCGCTACTTGAGCAATTGCTATACATTCGCCATCGAACAGAACCTACCATCAGGTCGTGCTGACTTAGTGTTGACAGGCATTCCTGGCACATCATTCCACAACGACTGCCGCATCATTGAGTTTAAATATTACAAGTCTAAAGACGCAGGCATTGTTGATCATTTGGAAGAGGCACGCTTAGAAGATTGTCAACAAATAAAGGCTTATGCCGCAGATATGCAGAAAGCCTATCCTCACTATCAAATAAAAGCATACGTAGCTTATATCGCAGGAAACAAGGCTTGCAAGATTTTTGAAAAGAAATGAGAAAGGTATATTTATCCATAGCCCTTGGCTTCTGCTGCCAAGGCATTCTGGCACAGCAGAGCTCCTACCGCTGGAAGGTGGAGGCAGAAGCTGGTGTCAGTTGCAGTGTGCTCGATACGGATGTGTCGGGCTTGTCGGAGACTTATTATAAGGTGCGACCGGGTTTCACGGCTGCCATCGGTGCCGAATACAATATCGTAGATCAGCTGGCGGTAGGAGCGGGCATCCGCTTCGTTCAGCGCGACTACCTGTACCAGAACCTCGGCGGTGACTCCTGGAACACCCGATACAACAACAACTTCATCAGCATCCCACTCCATGTGGGCTACTATCTCCTCCATAATCCTTACCACGAGAAGGGATTGTGGATCAAGCCGCAGGTAGGTGTCTATTACGAATACTTCACCTCCATGCATACCAAGGGTATGTATCCGATGAACATCATGGAGGGGTACAAGGGCGATGGTTCCTACATCCGCTATAACACCACCTACGATTTCAGGAAGAATGAGAACCATCTCCGCCGCAGTCTCTTTGGCGGCGAAGCAGGCATCAAGGTTGGTTATTCCTTCGGAAGAATAGATGGCTCTATTGGGTATAACTTCCAATACGGCTTCTCGCATATCTACCAGGAGAAAGCCAGCACCAGCAAGACTGCCCGACGCAACTCCAGCCTCATCACAGCCTCGGCTGCCTATAAGTTCTAGCCCCATACGCCCTGAACCAACGGTCACCGGCCGAAGGGAAAGGTAAAGGGCAGAAGCTCCTAGCCCAGGGCAACACCCTGGGTATAATAGCAGACAGCAATACGCCCTGTAAGGGCAAAAGCTTTTAAAACATATAATTTATGAGAACCCCTATATATATAAAAGGTGGAATGCGATGCCTCTTCGCCTTCCTCCTGGCGACAACCACCACGGGGATGTCGCTTACCAGTTGTGTGGCAGACAATGATGCCAACGAGAAATCGATTTCCGATTATTCCGATACCGATGTCAAGTCGTATGGCGACCTGTTCCAGGTTTTCTGGAGCGTGATGAACCAGCGCTACTGCACCCTCAATGAGCAGTCTGCCGTATCTTCGCAGACCTGGGACCAGGTGTACAAGGAATACAAACCCAAGTTTGATGCCCTGAAGACCTTCCAGCATACCCCAGCTTTTACCCAGCAGGAGATTCAGGAAGACAACGCCAAGGCAAAGCAGTATTTCCAGGAAATCATCGACAAGATCATCGACCAACATTTCTATGTCAAGATTACCCTGCCCGTCTCCCACTCTTCTATGGAAACGGTGAGATTCAACAGCACGCTCCGCAACAAGACCGAGTATTTCCCACTGAATGCTCACTGGAACCATACCCGCGACCAGCTCAACCTGGATGGTACAGCCTTCGGCGAGATTACCTCGGATGGTTTCTGCATCATGGGCGGTTACCTGAAGGAGCAGCCGGGCACCTATTATCTCGGCTTCAACAAGTTTGCGCTCTACGAAAACTGCTTCCACGAGTATCAGAAGTCCTATCTCCCTGGCAATGCCGCCAGCACCTATCATCTGGATGCTTCCACAATATCAGCCAAGGCGAAGGAACTGATTACAGATGCAGGAAAGCGAGAGAAGGCTGAGCAGCAGGCAGCGCAGTTGCTTACCGATATGGATAGCTATCTGGCTTCGGATGATGCAGCCCAAGCCTGCGAGAAGATGGCGGCTTACAGCAACCAGGGCGACTATTCCGGTCTCTATGCTCTCGCCAGCGAGGCATACGAAAAGTCACCGAATCTCCTCAAACTGTTACCTGTTACTGCTGATGCAAGCGGCATGGGCGAACAGATCCGACAGAAGCTGCAGGGCGATGCCCGTTACCAGCAGATGCTTTCAGCCTCCGGTTTTGCCAGCTGGTATTGCCAGGCTCTTGCCGATTACCTCTGGCACGAGCGGGAACTCTACGCTTACTGGAGCGATCTGAAATTCACCTACAATCATCTCTGCGTAGAAGGTTACCGCCGCCTGTTCCTGGAGCCTCTGGCTAAGGGCGAGATCAAGAAGCTGATTCTCGACTTCCGTGGCAACGGAGGCGGAAGCGTGATAGATACCCGTCTGCTTACCGACTACCTCATCACCCAGACAGCCGTCTATGCCTACGTGCGCAAGAAAGAGGACAACAATCCATACAGCTATACCCCTTGGATTCCGCAGAAGATTACGGTAACGTCGAAGAGTCTGGGCAGAAACATCCCTACCGCCATCCTGCTCGACAACTACAGTGCGAGCATGTCGGAGGTGACAACCCTCATCCTGAAGAGTCAGGGTGACCACGTGAAGACGATAGGCAGAAACAGTTACGGAGCGCAGGCGATGCTCACTTCCGACAACGAAGCCAGCAATGGCGGTTGGATAGGAAATGTAACCAGCTACCTCTACTTCTACATGCCGTTCTCGCTTACCAAGGATGCACAGGGCAACCTGCTGGAAAGTGTGGGAATCACCCCCGATTATCTGCTCGACGAGATGACCGGAGAGGAAAAGGAGAAGCTCTACCAGAACGATGCTTCGGCTGTGGATAGAGGTCTGAAGAAGGCGATGGAGGTTCTGAAATAAGCGAGGGTGTGCAACTTACGCCCTCGCTTTTATTTTTCTATATATCAGACTCTTATATCATTTTCTTAATTTTTGTGCTCCCACACATTTTGCGCAGCAATGCAAACGTTTGCATTTAATTTTACGAGATTTTCATCATTTTTTCACCCCCCCTTAAGAAAATCTTCATACCTTTGCAAGCGAAAAGGAAACCCGGTGACATCCATCTTGTTACAAGGGTAAGCCTGTGATTATAAGTAAATGACAATAACAAAATAGGACAGCTAACAGTATCCTTAAGAAAGAAAACAACAGAGTAAAAATATGATGATGAAGCAGAGTTTGTTCAAACGAACACCGATGTTGCTGCTGCTGATTCTCTCAACAGTAGTAACCCGAGCGCAAGAGGTAGCGCTGAAGACCAACCTGCTTGGTTTGGCAACTACTTCGCTCAATGCTGGTCTAGAAATAGGCACGGGCAGGAAGAGCACTTTTCAGCTTTTCGGAGCCCTGAATCCCTGGAAGTTCTCAGGCGACAAGAAATTGCGCTACTGGAACGTAATGCCAGAGTACCGCTGGTACACCTGCCAGAAATTTGGAGGCCACTTCTTCGGCATCCATGCCCTAGGAGGTGAATACAACATCAAAAATGTGGACCTGCCTTTCGGCATCTTGCCAAAGACAGAGAAAGGAAGACATTACGAAGGCTGGTATGTCGGTGGTGGCCTCACCTACGGATACCAATGGCTGCTGTCGGAGCACCTCAATCTCGAAGGATCCATCGGATTAGGATACATCTACAGCCCATACAAGCTCTACGGAAGATGTGACAAATGTCTTAACGAGGACCACCGCAACTATGTAGGTCCAACTAAAGCCGCCCTCTCCCTGATATACGCATTCTAGAAACAATATCACCGAGATAGCGAAAACCAAAATCAAACCCTCTTTTACAAGATGAAGAATATGAAGAAAATGAAGCTTTATGCGGTCATTTCGCCCCTTTGCATTCTGTTTGCACAGAGCGCACTGACTGTCCAAGCCCAGAAGATAGATGATTCGCAGCTACGGTTGGCTGGAGGCAAGATTCTGATAGACAGCGTCTTGACACAGAAGAAGAGCGACAGTCTGAAGGTTGCTTTCCGCCTCCATCTCGATAGTCTGCAGCTCAAATCAGAGCAACAGCTGGTTTTCACTCCGCTTATTGCCGGAGAAGATACCATCGCCCTGAATCCCATTATCATCAATGGCAAAAACCAGAACATCAGATACCTGCGCAAAAGCAGCAAACTGAAAAACAGCCAGGCAGTGGTAGTGAGACGCAGGAATGATACCGAACAGCAGGTGCTCTTCTCGCAGACCCTTCCCTACAGGAAGTGGATGAAGGCTTTCAACCTCTCCATGACGGAAGATCTCTGCGGATGCGGCAACCTGATGGATCAGGATACCACCCAGATGGCGGTCATCAACCCAATACCCAAGATTGGTCGCGACCATTACGTGAAGCCAAAGGCTGAAGCCATCAAGGTAAGAGCCGAAAAGGGTGAAGCTTACCTGAGCTTCAAACTCAACAAGAGCGATATCCTTGCCGACTTCCGTGAGAATGCCACAGAGCTGAAAAAGATAACATCCACCATCGACCTCGTAAAGAACGACAAGGATGTGAGCATCACCAATATCGATATTCATGGCTATGCGTCGCCGGATGGTCCTTACGACAACAATGTGCGACTCGCCAACAACCGTGCGGCTGCCCTGCGCAATTATGTATGCAATCTCTACACCATCGATAAAAAGCTCTTCACCTATCACGCCACCCCGGAAGACTGGGAAGGATTCAAGAAGAAGGTGGAAGCCAGCAACTTAGCCGATAAGTCAGCCATCCTTGCCGTTGCCAACTCATCATTGGCACCCGATGCAAAGGACCAGAAAATCAAGAAGCTTTATCCGGCTAGCTATCGCTACATCATGAGTGAGATTTATCCTCGTTTGCGCCACAGCGACTATACGGTAACCTATACCGTTCGTCCTTTCGACATTGAGGAGGCAAAGGTAATCCTGAAGACCAAGCCTCAGCAGTTGTCATTACAGGAGATGTATCTGGTGGCACAGACCTATGAGCCTGGTTCTCCAGAGTTCAACGAGGTATTTGATATTGCCGTCCGTCTCTTCCCTGATGATGAAACAGCCAATCTCAATGCCGCCTGCACAGATTTGCAGAAGGGCGACCTCGTAACTGCCGAAAAGCATCTTGCCAAGGCAGGAAACTCAAAGGAGGCTGAGCGCATCAGAAAAATCTACGAGGAAATGAAGGCGGAACAATAAAAGATATAACTAACATTAAAATCATATAGATTATGAGAATTAAACATTTCTTTGGATTGGCTGTCATCGCAGCTATGACAGCAAGCTGCTCTAGCAACAACGAGTTAGTAAATGGGGGTAATGGCTCTGGTGAGGTTGAGAATGGTACTGCGTATGCTTCATTCAAGATCAATCTGCCTACAACAAGCGGTACACGTGCTCTTGGTGATCCTGATGGTACACCTGATTTTAATGAAGGTACTGCTGCTGAGTATGAGGTTAAGAATGGTACCATCCTTATCTTCGATGCTACTACTGATAAGTTTGTTACAAGTGCCGATCTTGGAACCATGAACCCTTGGACAGACGTTAAGGAAAATGGTGTTACAACTGCGGCCATTGCTACTGTAAAGCTTACAGATGTATCGGTAAAAGGCACCTATAAGGCACTGGTGCTCCTCAACAATAATACTAAAGATGATAAAACCAAGAAGGTAACATTGCCTAAATCTGGCGTTACTTATACAACTTGGAGTGAGGATGCTTCAAATGCTAATGCTGTTAATTATGCCAAGACCGATGGCATCTTTATGGCAAATGCTCCGATGTATAAGAATGAAACAACCGAGCCTACAACTCTTGTTGATATTAATGGTGTTTACGCTTCAAAAGAGGAAGCACAGGCTAATCCTGCTACTACAATTTACGTAGAGCGTGGTTTGGCTAAGGTTACAATGAAAGACTTTGAAACAAAAGGTTACTCTATTGGTGACGGTACTACATACGCTGGTGCCACAGTGAAAATAGAGAAATGGCAGCTCGACGTAACCAATAATTCTACATACCCGGTTCATCAGATTGGTGGTTTGTCTTCGGCTACTACGGGTTTTGCCGATATATGGAAAACAGCTCGTTTCTTTGATGGAACAAATACTGGCTTCAAGCGTGTATATTGGGGCGTAGATCCTAACTATAATGATGCTAAATATCAGGATTTGGCAAACTGCAAGACAGCCTTCAAAATGATTGAAAATAAAGACGTTACGGGCGCCGCAGGTGATACCAATCCTCAGTATTGCCTTGAGAACACCTTCGATCTTAACAACATGAAGCAGGGTCAGACTACACGTGTTGTGTTTAAGGCAGTTTTCACTCCTAAGGACTTTAAAAGTAAGTATACGACATTCTATAAGATTGGTAACAACACCGATATCTGGAGCCAAGAAAGTCTTGAGGAGCAGATTAAGACCGTTGCTCTCACAGCTATGAAAATTACAGATTCTGTTGAGCAGGCAAAGTATGGTGTAGACCTTTCTAAGGGTACAAACATCAGCGGTAAGGCTGGTCAGCATCTTATTGAGGCTGCTAACATTACCTACTCAGGCGAAGCTGCTTCATCAAAGGTTAATACAGATGCTATTACTGCAATCAACGATAAGCTTGGTTTGTCAAAAGCAGCCGGTATCTCTACATATCTCAATGGCGAAGCTTACTACATTGCCCGTATCAAGCACTTCAACGAGATGACTCCTTGGGAACCTGGTACTGGTTATGGTATAGACAACAACGCATTCCTCGGTCGTTACGGTGTGCTCCGCAACAACTGGTACGAGCTTTCTGTAAACAAGGTAAGCGGTCTTGGATATCCTGACGTTCCAGAGGTTAAGCCTACTCTTCCAGACGATGAGAACGATCAGTACATCAGCGTCAGCGTAAAGATCCTTTCTTGGGCTAAGCGCTCTCAGAAGATCGATTTGTAATCGAGTATAACAACGAAAGGCGGAGCTTAGGCTCCCGCCTTCGTTAAAACATACAATAATAACCAAAAAGCATCATGGCAAACAATAAGTTACATAGTTGGATCAAGAATATACGCATGGAATGGGGATTCGACAGCTTGGCTGCTATCAGCCGTACCGCAGTTTTCGGAACCATCGTCGCTCTCGGCAGCATGCTCAGCAGTTGCCACGACTTGATGCACGACGACCTCCCTCCTTGCGATATGGGAGTTGACTTGCAGTTCAAGTACGACTACAACGTCCAGCGCGCTGATATGTTCAACGATCATGTAGGCGGCATCTGTGTGTTCGTCTTCGATGAGCAGGGCAACCTAGTGGCTCGCCAGGATGCAGCCAACGAGGGAAAGACTCAACCCCTCAAAGACCCTAACTATGCCATGCGCATAGACTTGCAACCTGGCAAATACCGCTTCGCCACCTTCGCCTTCCAGAAGAAATACGAAGAGGCGCTGTCACAGGCTGGTGCCAAATTTCACATCGAAGCTCCAGCAGCAGGAGAAAACATCGAAAAACTCCGTACCCGACTCGACAGAAATGCCGGAAAGGTAGAAAACCAGGCACTTCCGCTTGATACCCTCTGGCAGGGATTGGGCAACGAAACCGTAGAGGTGAAGGATCTTCAGATTACCCACCATACCATCAGTCTCATCAGAGACACCAAGCAGCTCACTATCAGTCTGCATCAGCTGGACGAACCAGCCGACATCCACGCCGAAGACTTCAGTTATCAGATAACTGATGCCAATGGCTACATCAATTACGACAATTCTCTCCTCCCAGACGAGGAGTTGACATACACCCCATACAAGACCTGGACCACCGAGTTCACCACTCCGGAGGGTACCGTACAGGAGCGTACCGCTCACGCCGCCATGATGTTCTCCCGCCTCGTGTTGCATCCAGCAACCGAGAACGAAAAGAATGCGATACTGAGCATCTGGAACAAGAAGACGGGCGAAGAAGTGGTTCGCATCAATCTAGCCGATTTTCTGGCACAGGGCCGTGGAGCATTCGAAGCACTGAACTATTCGGCACAGGAGTTCCTGGACAGAGAATACGACTACAAGCTGGACTTTTTCCTGAAAGGCGACAAGTGGCAATACGTTAAGTTGGGCATCTCCATCCTCGATTGGAGCAAGCGCATACAGCGAGCCGACTTATAATCTGATTCCACTTTGTCGAAATTAAACTATTGATATTAGTAAAGTAAAAAACAAAGTTATCATGAGAAGATTTCATATCTATATAGGTTTCATAGTTTGGTTGTTGACTAGTTTATTTGCAGTTAGTTGTAACGACGAGTTGGAGGGTAACGGATATACCCCCAACTCGTCAAGCAACCTGCACGTGCTGGTACCAACCGTGCTCAGTGCGAACGGTGATGCAACCAGGGGCAGTTCCTCTGAGGTACCTACCTATAATGCCACGGTAGATGAATGCCAGATCAATGATCTTCGCCTCTATGCCTTTCCGGTAGTTGGTAATGGCAAGCTGGTAGCAGAGAATCTTCCTGCACCTTTGGCAAGCATGATGGCCGATGATGGAATTGCAACCTATCAGTTGAATATTACTCCGGGAAAGTATCATATCTATGTGGTTGCCAACATGAACAAGGTATTGAGTGGTCAGACTATCCAAACTGAAGATGCTCTCAAACATATAGTGCTCGATTACAGACCTACAAGTCCAACAGGTATGCCTGTATGCACCAATATTCCAATGATATACGAGCCAAAGGATATCAACGGCAAAACTACAGAAACAGAAATCAAGGCGACAGATAAATCAGCAACTGTTATCGCAAATCTGAAGTTCACCTGTGTCAAGGTAAAGTTGAATCTCATTTTCGATCCTGCTGAAGCAACTGTATTGAGCGGCAAAAGTTTTTCAATCAAGAATATTCTTGCGCAGCAGTTAACCCCAAAAACATCCCTCTGTTGGAATGGAAAATTCAGCCAGTCTGAAGTTAGTAAAGAATATGCAGAAGGCTTTGAGAGTAATCAATATGATGCTGTCAATAACAAAAATGGCCTTTACTATCAAGGGGATGCGTGGGAACGAAATGATGCTAATGCAAATATAAACGACAAAGATGTAATCACCCTCAACGAAGGAGCCAAAGGCTCTGCCAATCCAACAAATGCCACAGCCAAATGGCTTTTCCAGGGTACATACTATTTGCCGGAGAGATACATCGCCAATGCATCCCAGCAGTCACGACTGGCTATTAAAGGAAGCATCGATGAAAGTATCGACAACAAGTATATCATTCCATTAGGTCACAAGCAAAGCTCTACTACAGAGCTTCCAACCTTCCCTCGTGGCACCTACTACGAGATTATCGGCAACATCAAGAGTCTGGGCAATATCACTCTCGACGGCAAGACCTTCATCAAGCCTTGGGAGCCAATGAGCATTGATGCCGACTTCAGCCACACCACGCTGTGGTTAGACAAGACAAAAGCCAAGTTAACTTCGCTCACCAACGACTCAATCTTCTACAAGACCAACGCTGCCGCCGTGGAGTTTGGCTGCGACAAGAAAATCAAAGTCGATGGAGAGGACAAGGACTTTATCATTCCCGCAAAGAAGTATAATGACCGTATCACGTTCACCATCAATCCTGCGATTCCTTATACCGCTTATTCGGACAAAGAAAGGGAAGGCAAGGCTAAGATTTGGGTAAAAGCCAACAACTTGATAAAGTATCTGAATGTGGAATACAATATTCAGCCTCTTTTCGAGGTTGATCCCCTGGAGACAACCATTTTTTATGAGGCTGGTGCTGAAACTAACACAAAGAAGTTTACATGGGTTACCAACTTGGGAGGTATTGTGATTGATAAGGACTATTCAAAAGTCGGTTCTTCAAAAATCACCATCAAGCTGGAAAATTCTGATACTGATGCAAAGGGTACAATCTCTGTGAAGGCAGAAAATAACCCTACAACCACTGTCGAGCATTACTTTAAGGCTCATTCTAAAGAGAAGGTTGACGGTAAGAATATAGAGCGTACTATCAAGGTGGTTGTAAAACCTCCATTCGGTGATTACTATATCTATTTCCGTGCTATCAATGACAGAAGTTACAATAATGCTAAATATGATCGGACTCTTGACGAAAATGTAAATGTGTCGGAAGATAACTATAATTGGAATGACGGTTGGTCACAGGATAAAGGGAGCAATGCCATTAATGTAAATCACCATAATTTATATATGTATTATCAATATGGTGAAAGTGGTGGTACTGATAATATACCTAAGGAGAATGTATGGTATTTTACCGGCTATTATACGAATCCAGGAGGGAACGGTCCTGCTGGGCGAAACAGCCGTATGACTGGGGCCACAAATAATCCGGGATGGTATTATTACAAAATACCAAAAGATGCTAAGGGACATAATAATCATAACAAAGCAGATAGGGAAATCAAGCCAGGTGAGACTTTGATGATTTTCTACAGTTACAACAATGATGGTCCAGAGTACCACCGCTGTCCTCACCACATGGAACCAGGTATTCCTCTTTTCAACTACGAAGACCATGAGGGATGGATACTCTATGACCCGACATCAGCCCCTACATACCGCATCTTCGACGAAAGACCGGAAGTAGAGGATGTGACATATACAGTGTATTCTCCATATGAAATCAAGAGATGGTCTTGTAACTTTGGAATTTCTAATAACGAATTGACAGGACAATGGACACTTTACGATGAAGTAGGTAGTCGTACAGAATCGAACGGCTCCATGACTTTTTCTGAAAAAATAATTGGTGGTAAAAAATGGTATGTGACAAAGATTAAGTTGAAAGCCGTGAAAGGCTATCACGAGAAAACCATTTTGATTCAGAACAACTCTGGTGATACAAATGAGTCCAAAGTCCTTTTCGGAGGTAGAAGTTATGAGAAATATGGCGATACAGGATGGATTGAAAGAAAAGGTGGCGGAATTGTTGCATGGCATCCTGGAGTACCTAACAGTGGTGATTGGACTGATGATAACGGAAATAAACAATGAGAATTAATATGAAAAAGATATTATCACTTTTGCTGACACTGTTAGTATTGAGCAGTTGCAGTGACTCTCTGAACGAGGACGGAGGCTCGGCACCTTCAGATGGGAGCCGACTGGAAGATGGTGGCATCACGCTCACCATCACACTTCCCGACTTTTCAAAAGAGGAACTGACAAGGGCTGGCGATACGGGATTGAAGAGTCTGAACGTAGTGGCTTACGATGATAAAGGTGTGTTCCTGTCGAACCAAAGCGTTTCCGCTTACGAACTTGTGTCGGGCACCGACAACACTTACAAAGTGAAAGTGCCTGTCACGGCCAAGGCTACAAAGATTCATCTGGTTGCCAATGCCGGCGATTTGTCAGATACTCAATGTCAGAGTGGTTTGGACAAGGCTGCCATTTCGGGAACAATCAACACAGAGAATCCTGTCTGCTGGGGAATGATCAGCGTGTCAGACTTGATGAAGGAAAATCCGGAAATCAGTCTGCTGCGCCAGTTTGCCAAGGTAAACGTCAAGTATGAGAAGACTACATCCAGTGATTTCAAAGACGACAATACGTTTGAATTGGAAAGCTTCCAGTTGTATAAAGCTGCAGACAAGGGAACCATAGCTCCCAAGGATTTTGACTATAATGCAGCAGCAGTCAATGTGCCAGCTGATGCAGTCAAAGCTAATAGCGGATGGCAGACAGGCGAAACACCTTTCTATGAGACTGCCGCCGGTCAAGCCTATCTCATCGTGAAGGGTAAATATCATAGTGTGGAGTCTTTCTATAAAGTATCCTTCCTTACCGACAACGACATGACAAAACCGATGGCACTGCTGCGCAACCATGCTTATACGGTGACTATCAAGCACGTCAATACCTACGGATGGCCCACAGTGGATGGGGCTATTGCAGACCCATATCCCGAGAACCGAATGAGGGTGGACGTGAAAGATGATAATCCTTTGGTTAACGATATGATAGCCTGCAAGGACTACCATCTGGGAGTAAGCGACCAAGTAAGCGGCGCATGGGATGCTGAGAATATTATCGCCACTGTCGTTACAACTATCAAAAACGGCGAGACGCCGACTTTCTCTACGTCCGATGGCTGGATAAAAAAAGATGTTACGACGATCAATAAGACTGGCACTGTGCCGGATACTGACGGTCCAAACTCTACTATAGGTACGAAATATCAGATTTCGATTGCGGTAGAAAAAAATGAATACTCTGAGGAACCACGCACAGGAACGGTAATCGTGAAGTCGGGCGACTTGACCCGCACCATAACCGTGACCCAGAAAGGTAAGGACTTCAAGCGTTATGACAGAACCGTAAAGCTTGTAACATCCAGCAATGTGGGCACACAGGAAGAGTATGATGACTATTTCAACAAATTCCTGCCAGGTACTCAAGGTATCAGCCCGAAGGATATGCAGAACGATATTGTCAGAAACGATGGTCTGCACTTCGGGGTGGGAACCAACAAGTTCAGCTATTTGATTCCAAAGAAAACGGGTGATGCTGTGAGTTATGGCGCAAACAGCGACTTGTTTAAGGTAGAGGAAGATGGAGCTAACTGGAAAGTGACGCTGAAAAGTGCCGCTGACAACTATGATATCTGGATAGGTGGCTTCACCATCACCTATCAAAAGAGTGGACACAACATTGATATCACGTATCCTATTTATCATTGTGGAATCTTCCACAAGATAGATGCCACCGACAACCAACAACCGCCTGTTGATCAATCTTCTGTCAACGGCCGTTTCTACTATGGTGTAGTGAAGGTGAAAGGAAAGAGTAATACATACGTCATGCTCGACCGCAACCTCGGAGCCTCCAGCGACAGATGCTATGCTCCGGGCACCAAGGCGTTGGAAGCTAACAAGGGTGCTATTGGCGGATACTTCCATATTGCCAAAGAAAAGCAGAATCAGACAGATGCGGGTAAAATCAATAATCTGCCTCAAGGTTTCACTATTCCCGAGAATAGTGTGTTCCAAGACATCATAGACGGCAGTAATCTGAAAGTGAAGACCCGCTACACCTTGTCGGGCGAGGCGTACAACAGTGTTGAGATAACAACAGACAATTCGGAGCTGCCCGTAATCTATTTGCCAGCCACAGGATATGTGGAGGGTGAGGCTTTCAGAAATGTTACTCATGTCAGCCTGTGGACACGCACGCTGCTCGCTGGCAGTCAGGGCTTCAGCCCTACGAGTACTGAGTATGGTTTCTGGTATCGCTATTTGGATGTATATGGTAAGATTTGCACCATGTCGAATCTCCGCTTCGTAAGCGGTAGTGCAGGTAAAAACACCGGGACTTACAGGGCCATGCCAATCCGCCTGGTACATGTTCTGAAATAAACATAAGATAAGTGATAAATATTATAACATCTTTTACTTATATATAAATATAGTTTTAAAACAGCTGTTTTACAAAGAAGGGCTGGGCTTTCGGGAGAAAGTCCAGCCCTTCGTTTTGTCAGGATACTCCTGACAAGGAGTCAAGACGTCACTGAGAGGTCGTCATGATAGTACTGGCGGGTGGTAAAGACGCTTCCGTCGCTTATTGCCTCACTACGGCATTATATTGCCCTTTACCAGGGCAATATAATGCCATTGCCAGGCACAAAACGATACGTCGAGAGAGAGAAAATCCCCACTCTCTTTTTTACTCTTCACTCTTCACCAAATCGCCTGAAACCCCGATAAACACTGGAGTTCCGAGAGGTGAAGAGTGGCGCACCACTCTTCACCACTCTTCACCCACTCTTCACCTTTTGCCGGTGATCCATTTTATCTTTTCGTTTTGCCAAACAAATCAGAATGAGTACCTGTAGTTAACATCAACAGCGTCAATTCCGTATCATTCTGTTCCCATATCAAAAGCCAATCTGATTCAATATGAGCTTCCCATTCACCTTCATGATTACCATGAAGTATATGTGGTTTGTATTCTGAAGGTAACATACCATTTTCTACCAATAAGTTAATCGCTTTCTGTAATTTCTCTATCGGATAGCCACGCTTGCGACAAAGTTTCAACGCTTTGTCGAATCTTTTAGTTGTTCCTAATTTATACATCACTTACCAAGAATAGTATCAAACATTTCATCAACAGAGTTCCATTGTGTAACTCTACCTTTAGCAACATCCTCTTCAGCAAGTTCCAATTCCGTTTTCTTAGGTTTCAAAACCGAAATAGAACTTACTCCATGGAGCATTTGAATGGCACTTTTAAGTTTATTGACCAAAGATGGGTCTGATATTGAAACCACTAACTGTGGTTCTTTTAATCCTATCGCTCTTGATTTCATAATCTTCTCCTTTAAAACGTTTAACATAATTAAGATACAAAAATACATTATTCCCCTCACACCGCCAAACTTCTTGCATTATTTTAACGTTAAAGGTCTTGATTTAACCCAAGTTTGGCACTTTAACCTGCTTTATTCATCATCACAAATTTTTCCGGGTGAAGGGTGGTGAAGAGTGGTGAAGAGTCGAGCACACTCTTCACCCTATTAAAACAACTCATACACAACAACTTACACCACTTTGGTGAAGGGTGAAGAGTATTTTTGAAACTGGCGGATTATCGCTACAAGTTGCAGCGGATTGCAAATCCGCCGGGACGCCTAACGGAAGAAAGGAAGATTTAAAATAAATATCCGCCCACCAGCTGATTTCCACTTGCACAACAGGTGTTGGGCGAGCGCATATCAGCTGTTATGCAAGCGCACAACAGTGTTGTGCGGCTGGAAAGATAGGCTTTTCCGGCTTATACTATTAGTCCTTCTGGCAACAAGTAAAGGTTACTCCGAAGACTATTTACGTTAAAGCGATGCAGCAACGATAGTACTTACAAGGCACAGCGATAGTACAGTTCGGTCTTTGAAGAAGGTCACGCAGATTTTCCGGGTGAAGAGTGGTGAAGGGTGAAGAGTGCTTTTGAAAGTGGCTTGCAGTTTCGACGGATTTGCAATCCGTCGTATAAAAAGGTTCGACCTATCAAACCTGGGGATTTGTAATCCCCCTAATCCATAAGATATTACAGATCGAACTTTTAGTCCTCCATTGAATACGTGTATTTTTTAAATGACTGAATAGTTACCCAGAAAGACCATGAGGCAGAGTAAGGTAATAACTTTCAAGCCCCAAAAAACTCCCTATAAGTTCAGGCATCTATCGCCTGGCTTATGGGGAGAACTTGTATCTGATAATTTTATGATTTCAATTGATGCAATTGCTCATGGGTTAAGCCTGTCAGTTCCATGATAGAGTCATCATCCATACCCTTTAATAGCATTTTCTTCGCTATATCAAGACTTTTGTGATAACTACCTCTTGCTTCACCTTTGGCAAAACCCTTAGCTTCACCTTTGGCAAAACCCTTAGCTTCTCCTTTGGCAACACCTTCATCAATACCATTCATATAATAGCTCATTAAGACACCATAGTAATCATCAGCGGCCTTTAAGCTTTCATCATATTTCTCTTGCTCTTCCTGACTCAGACAGCGGGAATCTGCCAGTTCAGCAAGACGCTTGAAAATCTTCTTCTGTGCCGTAAACGGCATTCTCTCTAATGCTTCCATATGCTTTAATACATAAATCCATTTGTCAAAATCACTTTCACATTCTTCAGCCTTCTTGTCAAAGAAAGGAAGAGACAAGTAGATGAAGTGAAGATTGTCGGAAAAGACATCTTGACTTCCTTTTTCATACAAGGCTACATCGGTTCTGAATTTCGACACTGCATTGTCCTTTGGCATGAAATTCATGAGGCAGACGACATAGACGGGCATTAACTGATAGAGAGCAGGTTTCTGCTCGATTGTCTTTTTCCGCTGCCCGACAATAGCCTTGCTGGCATAATAGATGGAGCGATTGACAAAAAACGGCACCCATCTGTTCTGCATCTCGACAATGAAATGATTTCCATCATCGGTTTCACAATAAATATCAAAGATGCAGCCACGCAAATCTTTTGAATCTGCCAGTTGCTCTTTATCCTTGAAGGTGACATCCCTGATATGCATTTCGTCAACCAACAGGTCGTTCAAGAAACTAATCAGCAAATCCTTGCTGAATTCTTGTCCGAAGAGGCGTTTGAATCCCCAATCGGTGAAGGGGTTAATATATTTACCCATGGCAAAATATTGAGATAATTGATATCTGATGGCAAATTTACGATTTTTCTCTGAAAACTCCAAGAAAAAAATGCAAAAATTTGAAAAACCATCGAATTTACCTCTATTGAATAACAAAACTATTCCGCCTCGCCGGATATGTCGTTCATCACCCCACCAGGCATCCCACACCCTCGCCAGGCGTCCAACACACACCGCTAAGGCTCCCGCCCCCCCTCGCTAGGCGTCCCGACGGATTTGAAATCCGTCGTAAAAAAAGGTTCGACCTATCAAACCTGGGGATTTGTAATCCCCCTAATCCATAAGATATTACAGATCGAACTTTTAGTCCTCCATTGAATACGTGTATTTTTTAAATGACTGAATAGTTACCCAGAAAGACCATGAGGCAGAGTAAGGTAATAACTTTCAAGCCCCAAAAAACTCCCTATAAGTTCAGGCATCTATCGCCTGGCTTATGGGGAGAACTTGTATCTGATAATTTTATGATTTCAATTGATGCAATTGCTCATGGGTTAAGCCTGTCAGTTCCATGATAGAGTCATCATCCATACCCTTTAATAGCATTTTCTTCGCTATATCAAGACTTTTGTGATAACTACCTCTTGCTTCACCTTTGGCAAAACCCTTAGCTTCTCCTTCATCAATACCATTCATGTAATAGCTCATTAAGACACCATAGTAATCATCGGCGGCCTTTAAGCTTTCATCATATTTCTCTTGCTCTTCCTGACTCAGACAGCGGGAATCTGCCAGTTCAGCAAGACGCTTGAAAATCTTCTTCTGTGCCGTAAACGGCATTCTCTCTAATGCTTCCATATGCTTTAATACATAAATCCATTTGTCAAAATCACTTTCACATTCTTCAGCCTTCTTGTCAAAGAAAGGAAGAGACAAGTAGATGTGAAGGGGTTAATATATTTACCCATGGCAAAATATTGAGATAATTGATATCTGATGGCAAATTTACGATTTTTCTCTGAAAACTCCAAGAAAAAAATGCAAAAATTTGAAAAACCATCGAATTTACCTCTATTGAATAATAAAACTATTCCGCCTCGCCGGATATGTCGTTCATCCACGTAATCCGATGAATAATGACACACCCTCACAGAGGATAAAAAGGTGGATTTTCAGCAGAAAATCCACCTTTTACACTATATTCTCCGTTTTGTCCACCACTTTTCCGTGTATTTTGTGTACTTTTGCGGCTGTGTATGAATCGCAGCAGGAAGTAACTTCCAAAAGCTGCGGCTTCATGCTACCAGCAAATAACAAGCAGCAAAATAAAAACAAGCCTAAAGAATAAACAATGAATAAGAAAAGACATTTTTTACTCTCGGCTGTGCTCGCCACAACATTGGCAGCCAACGCCCAAGTAACCATCAACGTAGATGCCTCTAACCCAGGCGTCAAGGTTTCACCTAATTTATATGGTATCTTCTTCGAGGATATCAACCATGCTGCTGACGGCGGACTCTATGCCGAACTCATCAGCAACCGCTCCTTCGAAGATGATGACAAGAACATCCCTACCTGGAAGACTGCGGCTCAGGAAGGTGCAAAAATCCAGACACAACTCATCAACAAGGGTCTGCTCAACAAGGCACAGGGCAAGGCTCTCCAGCTTACCATCGCTGCCAAGCCTGCAGCCACAACCTCTCTCATCAACGAAGGCTTCTGGGGCATCAACGCCGTTCAGGGCAGAACCTACAAGCTCTCTTTCTGGGCAAAGGGTAGCTACAAGGGCGGATTGAAGGCTCGCCTCACCAACACCCAGGGTGACAAGGTGTATGCCGAAACATCCCTCAATACCAAGGTAGGCAAGAAGTGGACCAAATATACAGCTGAACTCACAGCCAATGCCAACGATGCAAAAGCGCAGTTTGAACTCGTAGCCGACGGCAAGGGTACCATCGTTCTCGACGTGGTAAGCCTCTTCCCTCCTACTTTCAAGAATCGTGAAAATGGCTTGCGCCCTGACTTGGCTCAGCTGCTCTATAACATCCATCCTAAGTTCGTCCGCTTTCCAGGCGGTTGCTACGTAGAGGGACAGGAGTCTCCGGAGAATGCATTCCACTGGGAGAAGACTATCGGTCCTATCGAGGAGCGTCCGGGACATAAGAACGTAAACTGGCGCTACCGCACCAGCGACGGTATGGGATTCGATGAGTATCTACAGTTGGCTGAGGATTTGAACGCCAAGCCTCTCTATGTAGTAAACGTAGGTTTGTGGCACGGCGGTATGACTCCTGTGGATAGCATCCAGCCTTGGATTGACGAGTGCATGAATGCCCTGGAGTATGCCAACGGTCCTGTTACCTCCAAGTATGGTGCGCTGCGTGCCAAGAACGGTCATCCGGAACCATACAACATAGAGTATCTGGAGATTGGTAATGAGAACAACCAGCCAGACCCTGCCGCACAGAGCGACCACTACTACGAGCGCTTCAAGAAGTTCAAGGATGCCGTTCTGGCGAAATATCCTAAGATGCATCTCATCGGCAACGTGGTAGCCTGGGGCGATGACAACCCTAAGTGGGAAAGCAACGAAAGCGTGGAGCTGCTCGATGAGCACTACTACAGAAACCCAGCCTGGTTTGCCGAGAACTTCAACAAGTATGATAACTACGACCGCAAGGGCAGCGAGATTTATGTAGGCGAATATGCTGTAACCCAGGGCTTCGGCAATATGGGTTCGCTCGATGCAGCACTCGGTGAGGCAGTCTATATGATGGGCATCGAGAACAATTCTGATATTGTGACCATGGCATCCTACGCTCCTATCTTCGCCAACCTCAACAACCGTATGTGGGCACCGGATATGATTCAATATACATCTGATAAGGTATTCGGAACTCCATCTTACTACGTTCAGAACGTGATGGCGAACAACATCGGTACCCGTGTATTGAAGGTGAACCAGGAGAATCCATACAAATATGAGCAGACCCAGGTGAAGCCAGCCATCTGCCGTGTGGGCATGGGAACATGGGGCACCCAGGTTTCTTTCGAGGACAAGGGCTACAGCGATGAGAACGGCAAGGCGCTGCCGATGACCTTGCAGGAGTTGCCTACCGATATCCATGGACAGTGGAAGACTGAGGGTAGCCTCATCAAGCAGACCAGCAACGAAGAAAGCTGCATCCGTCTGAACCCAGGCGAGATTACCAGCAACGGCTATATATATAAGGTACGCGCGAAGAAGGATGCCGGAAACGAAGGTTTCCTCATCATCTTCAACTACGTGGATAAGAACAACTACTGCTGGTTGAACCTTGGTGGCTGGAACAATACCCAGCATGGTGTGGAGTCTATCGTGAATGGTGCCAAGAGTCAGATAGCTACCTGTCCAGGCAAGATAGAAACCGGCAAATGGTACGATATCGAGCTGAAGGTAGTAGGCGACAGCATCGTCGCCAAGTTGGATGGCAAGGAGATATTCGCCACCAAGCTGAAGGCAAACACCCTTCCAGGCATCTTCTCTACAGCCACACTCGATGAGAAGACTGGCGAGGTAATCCTGAAGATTGCCAACACCAGCACCGAGCACACCACAGCGAAAATCAATCTTCAGGGCAAGGAGATCAAGGCTGGCAAACTCATCCGCCTTTCTGCCAAGAACGGTCTGGAGGAGAACACCATCGACAACCCAACCAACATCTATCCTGTAGAAAACTACGTAACTACAGAGAAGAATGGTGCTACGGTAGAGATTCCAGCCAGCTCGCTGAACATCATCAGATTGAAGTAAAAAGATGAAGTAGAAAGATAAAAACAAGAAACAAGCTACATCCAGGGCATCAGCCCTGGATATACCCAATATATTGATACATTTTTTGAATAGTTGATAAGAAAGTTAGTTAGAAATGAAGAAGGCGGCAATCTGCGTGATGCAGATTGCCGCCTCGTTTTTTATCTATCGCTAAATTTAGCTGAATACATAATTGAAGAGCAGGAAGACGCTCAGGATATAGAGCGTAGGATTCAGATCCTTGAACTTACCCACCATCATCTTGATGAGCACATAACTCAGGATGCCGAGGCAGATGCCATCGGCGATGCTGTAGCAGAGCACCATCGTAATCATCGTGATGAAGGCAGGGAACGACTCGGAAATATCCTCCAACTCAATCTTCTTGAACGAATCAATCATCAATACACCCACCATTACCAGGGCGCCACTGGTGGCTGCACTCGGAATCAGCAGGAAGATAGGAGCCAGGAAGATGCTCAGGATAAACATCAAACCCACAAAGAAAGATGTCAAGCCCGACTTACCGCCCTCGGCAACACCCGAAGCACTCTCCACATAAGTGGTAATGGTAGAGCTGCCCAGCAGGGCACCGGCAGTAGTACCGATGGCATCGCTCATCATCGCCTCCTTCACACCAGGAATCTCACCCTTCTCATTCTCCTTGATACCCAACTTGGAAACCAATCCCAACACCGTTCCGATGGTATCGAAGATGTTGACAAGCAACAGGGAGAATACCACCATGAACATCTTTGGGGTAAAGAAGCCCGTGAAATCGAACTGGCAGAAGATTGGAGCGATGCTGTGAGGAGTAGATACCGGCATCCAGTTGTCAGAGAACTGGGTTACGTCCATCGGAATACCTATCAATGTAGAGATGATGATGGCGATGAACAAGGAGCCCTTCACTCTTCTCGCCATCAGACAGCCACAGAGCAGGATGCTGATGAGACCCAGGATGCTGACTGGTGTAAACTTGCCGAGCTGCACGAAAGTATCCGCATTGGCAGTGATGATGCCGGCATTCTTCAAACCGATAAAGGCGATAAACATACCAATCCCTGCCGAAATGGCGAATCGGAGGTTTTTCGGAATGCACTCCAATATCTTGTCACGGATATTGAGGAAGGTGATGGCAAGGAAGATGATACCCTCTACGAGCAATACTGCCAATGCCTGCTGCCAGGTCAAGCCCATTGCCTGACAAAGGGTGAAGGCGAAGAAGGCATTCAGTCCCATGCTGGGAGCCTGGGCAAAAGGCAGTTTTGCCATGAAAGCCAGCAGGAAGGTAGCGATGGCAGAAGCGATGGCTGTGGCAGTAAAGAGAGCCCCCTTGTCCATGCCTGTGGTGGCAAGGATGGTAGGGTTCACTGCCAGGATGTAACACATGGTCAAGAAGGTAGTCATACCAGCTATCAATTCCGTCTTGACCGTAGTAGTCTTCGGGTCGAAGCCCAATAATGCTTTTAATTTATTCATTTCTTATATAACGATTGATTTTCTCTTTTTTTCTCTATTTTCTCGTCCCCATTTCCACAACCCAATCATATACCGGTCGTATCTTGATGTCAAGACCTTTTTCGGTAACTTGGTTGTACTCATGGTCTGTGAGCAGCAGCAGGTCGGTGCATTGCGTCTTGCGATGAGCCAGAAGCAATCCCTCAATCTCCCGTTTGCGAGTCTTAGGTGAAGAAATGTCATACGATACCTGAATGGCTTGTTTCACCTGATTGTTTTTGCAAACCACGAAATCGCATTCTCCCGAACGGTCGCTCAGGTAATAGATATCATACCCCTGCGGCTTATAAGTTCTAACCAGCTGCAGATAAACAATGGTTTCCAATCTCCATCCCAGGTTCTCTCCCACCAGCGCATTATCTCGCTGATCCATCAAAGCCACATCTATCGGATACACCTTCTCCTGGGTTATCCTCATCTTGCTCTTGGCAGAATACTTCTGAAGCCCCAGCAGCAGATAAGCCTGCTTCATATAGCCGATATAATTCTTGATGGTATGTTCCGATTTTACCCCCAGTGTAGCCGACAGTTCCGAAGGAGACACGATGACCGGAGCCACATTGAGCAAATGATGAGCCAACTGCTCGAAGGTGGCCTGATAGGTTATCTTGAAACGCTGTTCGATATCTCTCTGCAGAATATTGCTTACCAGATTCTTCACATAATTCTGGTGTTCGCCGATAACGAGAAGCTCAGGAAATCCTCCCTGTTTCAGATAATGATCGAAGGCAGCTCTCCTGAACGCCTGTACCTTGGTAGTCATTCCTTCCGTATCCACCTCTTTCATCAGACAATACTCATAAAAGGAGAATGGAAACAAAGGTATCTCCTTGCAGCGCCCCGAGAGATGAGTAGCCAGGTCGCTGCTCAGAAGTTTGGCATTAGAACCTGTTACAATGACATGCATCCGCCTGCGAAGCATGCGATTCACGAAAAGGTGCCAGCCCTCGATATTCTGTATCTCGTCAAGAAACAGATAATTGAAATCACCATATATCTTATACAACACTTCCAGAACATCGTTCAAATCTTCAGCCTGGATATGAGCCAACCGCTCATCGTCAAAATCTACATAAGCGTATTTCACACCTACTTTCTCCAATGCCTGGAAGCATAGAGTAGATTTGCCGCTACGGCGCACACCTATCACGACCTGAGCCTGCGTACTGCCCAAGTCTATCTGCGCCTCTTCTGGTCGATGACACAAAGTTTCGCCTCTACGTATCTCCAGTTCTTCCTGCTGATCAGAAAGAATCTGTTCTAAGTTTCTCTTATCCAGCATAATAACACTTACTTTTTCTGGATGCAAAGATAAGAAAAAATAATGAAGAATGCCTTATTTTACATGTTTTTAACTACACAGAACGCCTTATTTTACATATTTCAAGATTTCAGAATGCCTTATTTTACATATTTCAAGATTTCAGAATGCCTTATTTTACATATTTCAAGGTGTTCCGAATGCATTATTTTACATATTTCAGGGTATAAGACTGTCTTATACGTGAAAAAGTTGTCACCTTTAGGATGGTTAAACTAAATATGTTAC